>Ga0307967_1001193_pt1 | contig 16395 bp, 21 predicted proteins | sample OrgLakmetagen648_FD_201828 | JGI IMG/M metagenome (GOLD analysis project Ga0307967, IMG submission 201828) | Saline water microbial communities from Organic Lake, Antarctica - #648 | ecosystem: Environmental > Aquatic > Non-marine Saline and Alkaline > Saline | place: Antarctica: Organic Lake... | reverse complement strand
CGACTTTGGACTTGAATGATGCGCTGTATTGCTTGCGTTTCTTGCTCATGATTCTACTCCTTGTGGAGATGATGAATCAGAGCTTAGGCACCTGTCCAAATTTCGGGGTCCACTTCAGTAGTTAGTGCCCATCCAGAAACATGCATTTTCAGCCAGTTCAGCTCTCCTCTGGAAGTGGGGCTGAGCTGAGTGCCTTCAAAAAATCGGAGGCGGCTAAATAGTGACCAGTTTGGCCGCGACCTTATCAATTCGTCCAAATTCAGGCCATAGAGGTGCATTGCATGACCTTCTCATGCGTGCCTTTAGCCGCTTTTCAGTCCGACGCTGTGGACTAATCGGGACCGAGTCGAGCCAACCGTACCAGGTTATAACTCAGAGCCGAGGCCCAGACAAACGCCTTGAAGCCATCGTGACCTTTCCACTTCGCTTTCGTGGCGCCGAAGGCCCTTTTCAACTCTGAGATATTGCCTTCGATTCCGGCTCGGAAATGACGTAATGCGGCAAAGGTTTTCGACTTCACGCCCATGGCGGTGAGCGACACACCCACCGGCTTGTGAAAAACCACGTGCTTAAGCCCCATTGCACGTCCAGCCGCGACGTTCGCTTGGCTGGCGTAGCCGCCGTCGGCAACCACTGAACGAGGCAGCTTGCCCAGAACAGAGCGATGATAGTCCAGAACCGGCAGAAACAGTGCCTTGTCAGCGGGGTTACCCTCTTCGATGGTTAACGCGGTGATAAAGCCCCTCACTTCAGTGCTCAGGTTGATTTTGTGGCCGTATTGCACATCGCGGAATCCCTTGACGATAATGTCGGTGTGGGGTTCGAACAGGCTTACAATCTTGTCCGAGGAGGGAACCCGTTCACCCTGGATAACACGACGTTCGGTTTGCTCAATCACGCGCCAAGCCAGATCCCTGTAGTGCGCCAACGCGCCAAGCCATTTCTGCCGGGGCGCTGAAGCATCTGCGCTTTCGGTTACCTGCTGTTGTCCGCGATCCGCCTGCTTCAATACCCGTCGCACGATCTTCAACAACTCGGGATAGAGTTCATCCTTGGTCGCCTTTTTCGCGTTGAATATGCGAAATGCCAGTGATTTTGACGCTTTTCGCTTGTCGGTAAAGCGTATTTTCAGGCCGGTTTCGGCTTTGCTTTTTGCCAGCAGCCGACTGATCACGCGAACGGCATCATCCAACAACTGGCTGTCACTGGGCGGGGCGATATTGCTGGCCACCACGGTACTGTCGATGCGCAGCTTATCCAGGGAAGCAATACCTGTGTCCAGCAGGCGCCTTGTAAGCACCTGATGCGCCCGCTCCAAGGTTTCCGGCGTGATGCTGCGAATCGTGGATTGCAGGCATGACCGACTGGGTGACAGGTGGCCTGGCAATCGGGTAAACGTTCGATAGGTCACCGAATCCGACAAGTGGAAGGCCAGTTGTTCATAGCTGAAACCCAGTTGTTGCTTCAACACAAGGCACCGCAGAACACTCTCCGCACTGAGGCCGGTCCGTCCCACAGCCGATACGGATGCGTCGATCAAATCCGACGCTACCAGATCCAGAATCCCGGGATGCTTGTCCAGAACCTCCGACAGCTTCTGGAGTCTGACGCCATACTCGTGATTCGAGTACTCTTCGAATATACTGGCCTGAGCATTGCGGGTCTCTCGCATGCTGGATCCTCTTGGTTGTTTGATGTTTTTGGGTTGCACTTAAAACATACCAAAGCTAAGAGGATTCTTTAACCTTTCTCCGAATTATTGTCTGAAAATCAGCCGGTTATTAGTTTCTGGATGGGCACTAGCTAGTCAACAAGGTCAGCTTTTTGCTGTTTTAAGTTTGAAGCCGCCAATGGAATAGTAGCCGCGGGGGCGACAGCAATTTGGACTTGTTTCAGTCCTGAGTGATTCTACCAAGGACAGTTCACGGTCTCGCCAGCTAGCCGCTACAGAACCTTAAAGGCGAACAGTTGCTGTTGACAGGACTTAAGAAAATCAATTACGCAATGCAGTATAAAAGTGGCAGATCTCTCCCTGACCAGTCACACCACTATGCAGGTGTCGCGCTCGCCAGGCATCCCTGCCGGCAGTAAGCCCTGATCATCCTGACCAAACGGCTCTTCTATAGTTTACTGATTCATTAGGCGCATTTTATGCGTTTTCTCCTAAAGGCGCGTAAGAGATATCTCAAGCTGGCCCATCTGAATCCCCCCAAAACTTTCTCCGGCCTTGTTGATCCCAGGTTTTGTTGGTTATTCACGAGTAAATTGCAGCTCACTGCCCTATTTTTATAGCTTTTGAAGGCCTGTGCACGCTTTTAAAGGTCTATAATAATCGGTGGATTAACCGGCCGATACCTAACGTCGCAGGTGCTCGCATTCGCAAATTTCAGCCCGTCGCTTTCCCTAACTCCAAAGCCATAGCTTTCGTGAATGTGCCCGCAAACATGGGCTTTAAGGTGGAGCTCAGCAATGCGCTGCGCAAGCGGGAAGCACCCGACATGCAATTCATCTCTTGGGACGAAGTCGAATATCCGATGTGCGGGACCATGCGTGATAAGCACGTCAGTTGAATCTGGAATCTGTGTTCGGATCTCCCGCATTTCTTCTTCCGTCGCATTGAAAGCCATATCCCGGAAAACTGGTGTCCACGGTGAACCGTAAAACACTAATCCCTCGATCACAGCTTGCTCATCCTCGAGGTAGGTAATTCCGTTTTTCTCACACATTTCACGCGACCACACCGGATACCGCTCAAAGCAAAAATCATGGTTCCCCGCAATTAAGACCTTGCTTCTGTGAGGCAAAGAGCCGAACCACTGCGTAAAGTCATCAAGGGAGGGCAGTGACCCGCTACCGGTACAATCTCCCGCGTGGATTAGAACATCTCCACTTGGGATCTCTGGCATATCTGAGTGTCGGCTGTGTGTATCGGAAATGCAGACTATCCTCATGTCTATTCCCAATCGCAGTCGGGGCTGCCCCATTCTTGACCCACTGGTCCACCGACTGCGCCTTGCAGCTTTCTTTTCTTGATCCAGTCAATTGCGATCATGTCCATGTCTTCAGACGGGATTTCAACGACGAGGGTATCCCTCGACTTACCTTGGAAGGTCTCTTTTTCGACTCGAGACTCTTGTGGATCCTCAAGTTCCAGAAAAACTGATTTTGGCTTTTCGCTAAGCAGTTCCTGAAAATACAGGTGGTATCTCGGTCCAAAAGAAATTGACCCTTTTGTACTCATATCAAGCCCTCTCTTTTGCGCTGATCAAAGACCAAACATTCCATAGATGAAATTATATCCTATTGAAATTATTGATTTTTTAATTTAACTTGATTCTAAGCAAAGGTAATGTATTCGTCCAGTGCGGATATTGAAAATTTGAGAGTGGATTCGAAAGTGGGCTCGACTATAGGGAAAGTTTTGGGATAAGGGCAATTGTGAGGGGACCTCAAAACCTGGGGAGAAAAGAATCAAAAACGTTGATTGGGTGTGACAACATGATGAGCAAAAAAACTAGAAAACCTCTGCTCTGCTTGGACTTGGAAGGAACACTCATCAGCAACGCAGTTTCCCAGATACCTAGGCCTGGTCTATATGATTTTCTTGAGAGCGTCTCCGGACTCTATGACTTGATGCTGTATACCTCGGTAAGTCGGGTGAGAGTCCATGCGATTCAGGATGTCTTGATCGAGGAGCAAGTGGTGCCAACCTGGTTTAAAGATCTTCCCGTCATCCACCCTGAAGGTACGATTAAGTATAAGGCTCATTGCAGCCACAACGATGCTATTTTGCTAGATGATCAGGCTGCCGTTATTGCTCCGGGAGAAGAGGGGTGGTGGATTCCCATCGAAGAATACTTACCGCCTTATGCAGATGAAGATTGTGAGCTCGCGAAGGCATTCGCCAACATCAAATCGCGATTAGCAGGGTCATGATTTCATCGCAGGCCCGGGCTTCGAATTGGTCATAAAACCTTCCGTGCAGAAGGGAATCTCGATGGCCCCTAAAACCAATCTAGCCCCTCAAACGCAGCAACGTGGCAGGGATAACCGAGGGGTCCCATTCCCTTTCAACGTACGTGAGATTTGACCGTCATCGTGTTGCCTCCGGAGTGGACCTCTGCCGAAATTGAAATCTTTATGGTTGATCTCGAGACATGACTCGCTCAATATACTGTACACATATACAGTATTTGGTGCGATGCATGACCTGTTTGCTGCTCGGTGATTACGAATCTTTTTCTCGCTTAAACATTCCCCTGTTTTTAGAGAGAGTCTCAGCTGGGTTTCCATCTCCAGCCCAGGACTACATTGAAAACTCCCTATCTCTGGACGACCTATGCATCAAAACGCCGGCCGCGACCTATTTCGTTCGAGCTTCGGGTCACTCAATGGAAAAAGCCGGGATTCATGATGGCGATATTCTGGTCGTGGATCGCAGCCTTGCAGTATCTAATCGGAAAATTGTTATTGCGAACGTGGATGGAGAGTTTCTGTGCAAGCGGTTGGATTTATCGGACCCGAAAAAACCCATTCTGCGAGCGGAGAGCGATGGTCATTCAGACATTATCCTAAGCAACGAATCTGAACTGGAAATTTTTGGTGTCGTCACAACGGTGGTTCACTCGGTCTGACTATGAAGCAAGTCTTTGCGTTGTGCGACATGAACAGTTTCTACGCCAGCTGTGAGCAACTGTTTGATCCATCCATACGTGGTCGTCCGGTCGTGGTTGCCAGTAACAACGATGGATGCGCGGTTGCCCGGTCCAAGGAGGCCAAGGACCTCGGAATCAAAATGGGCCAGCCTATCTTTGAACTGAGCGAGTTTATCGAGAATCATGGATTGGTGGTGTGCTCCTCGAATTACGCGCTTTACGGCGATATGTCATTTCGATTCATGCAGGCGTTGGAGTCGTGCTCACCTCGGGTGATGCCCTATAGCATTGACGAGGCCTTTCTAGATCTGACCGGTATCGAGTCCGTTTTGTCATATCATAATTTCGGGCACCAAGTGAAAGACTTGGTAAAGCAATGGACTGGGTTGCCCATCTGCGTGGGTATTGCACCTAGTCCAACCCTAGCCAAGCTGGCGAACTATGCAGCCAAAACATACCCGGCGACCTGCGGAGTAGTAGATTTGACCTCCCGTGACAGGCAACGGCGCCTTTTGAGCCTGGTGCCAGCGGGTGAGGTTTGGGGCATCGGTTCAAAGCTCAGCAAGCGTCTCGGCGCTTTGGGCGTGAAGACAGGCTTGCAGTTGGCAGACGCCGACCCGAAGTGGCTCCGAAAGCATTCCTCAGTCGTGGTTGAGCGTACCGTTTTGGAGCTGAACGGCATTTCCTGTCATGAAGACCTCCTTGAGCTCGCCCCGGCAAAACAACAGATTCTCTGCTCGAAGTCATTTGGCACTCCCGTAACACACCTTGAATCAATGCTGTCCGCTGTCACCCTTCATGCTACCAGGGCGGCAGAGAAGCTTCGGCGTGAAAACCGGGAATGTGGCCGTATGGCTGTGTTCATGTCGACCAGCAAATACCGGGCTTCAGAACAATACGCAAACCAACAGGGACTGACGTTACCCTTTCCTACCGCAGACACCCGTGAAATCGCTCGACACGCAATTGCTCTTGCTCGCCAGCTTTGGAGAGACGGGTACCAATACAACAAGACAGGCATAGTTTTGACCGACTTCAGAATCCCGGGTGCTCCACAGGGTGACTTGTTTAATCGCACTGAAGACGATGCCCGGGGTGTCGCACTGATGGACACGTTAGATAAAATCAACAGGATTGCGGGAAAGGGCTCCATCCGGCTGGGCCGACAGATACACCAAGACACTAGCTGGAACATGCGCCGGGGAAACCTCTCGCCGGCCTACACCACTCGATGGGCAGATATCCCCATCGCACGTTGACCGAAGGTCAGCCTCCTTTTCAACTCGCAACCTTTGGGTGCCTGACGTAATCTGGATGCGTAAAATTTACAGAGTTGGTTTAAGGAGGAGATCCTATGTGCGGTCGATACAACGTCACCGACTCCCCAGAAATCAAGGTTCTGATGGAACAACTGGGGTTGCCAGGGGTAGCGCCTACCTGGCAACACAACCTACCGCCTGGAGGCACTGGTGAGTTCGTGGTCGAAGCCGCAGGCGATCGTCACCTATTTACCGGTATCTGGTCGTTACTTATTGAACCCCGGCCCGAGGGCAATGGATATCGGCCAAACCCAAAATTCCACACGTTCAACGCCCGCAGTGACCGACTGACCAGCAGCCCACTCTGGAAAAAAGCTTACCCTTCCAAGCGCTGCATTGTGCCAGTGAGTGCCTTCCACGAATGGAAAGGAAAGCAGGTCTATAACATTCATCCAGAGAATGAAGCGACTGCATTGGCCGGGTTATGGCAGTCCTGGCATTTCAATGACAAAGCAGTGAACTCTTTCACCGTCATCACACTCCCGCCACACCCCCGATTCAGCCATATTCATGCGAAGAGTATTCCCCTAATGCTAAGGCCTGAAGACTTTGATCTCTGGCTGGATCCAGGCTTTCATCAGGTCGATGCTTTTCGAAATCTGATGAAAACACATATTCCAGCTCCTCTGGTATGCGAACCGGTGCGCAGCCCAAAAGACTTGGAACCGGTCGAAAAGCCAGAGCTACTGCCGGCAGACTAAGGTAAGTGTGTAAGTTCAAGTTGCTTGGTTGAAAATCGCCGGTTGGGTTACCCCCGGTAAAGTGTGCTTTTAACGTCGATGACCAGTATCGATTTCGAGAGTATTGATGTTCTGAACGGCGCCCGGGAGTTGAGTCGTCACTGGGAAGGCACTCATCCCCCTTCCGACCCTGACGTCTCAATAATTGAACAGAGATCGGTTAGGGACTTCGTCCCTAAAGAGGCAAGGTGTTCTGGTAGCTCCCACATTTTCAACAACAGGTTGCCATTCGCGTCGTCGCCCCAAGCGTCACACCACTCGGCAGTTTGTAGTGGTCAACTAATCCCGGACAGTATTTTAAGTCATTCTTCCGCAACTCTGGGTGGCCCTAAAACGGGGCCACCGTCAGGTCAATCGCTTGTTCAGCCATACCAACAAAGCCTTACTGTTCGCAACAAACAGATAAAGCTTAAGCTTTATTGAACGCTTTTGAAAAGGGCTTCTGATGCTGATGGAAGCGCACATGGCCCGCAGAGCTGAGCCTGCGCCTAGCTTCTGAAAAGGCTGGAGTGATATAGCCCCAGTTGGCGGTGCGCGAGAAGTAGATAACATAGTCGATGTTGGCCTCTCGCCACTTATTCTCAACGAACACGTTATCATCGCCACTTTCCAGTGACTTCACTTGTATGCGGTAGTAGTGGTTGTCGTCTGCCACAACAAGATCGGTTTTCCGGTCATGGTCTGTAACTGGCATAAACACTTCCCAGCCATCAGCCGTAAACCAGCTAGCAGCTAGGTTTTCGTAAGAAATTTGCTTGTAGTGTTGGAATGCGGGGGCAGTACGCTGTGCGTTTTTAATGGGCATGGTGGCACCTATAAATTGATGCCGTATGTCGGGCTATGGCTCCCCGAATACGAACCGGATCACCCTGAAGGTTGATCCCCAATTTACAATCACCATGCAGCTATCACTGACATCTAGCGACAAAGGCTGCCAGCCTCGAAGAACCCCGGATGGGATCTCTTTCGTGAATGCCGCTATCAGACCCTATCAGGCCGTGATCAAGTTGAATTCGAAATTTATCAGCGATAGGGCGTAGCGTCAATCCATGTGTCGGGCAGAATGTTGGTGGTCACGGCCATTATTGCATTGCTATAACTGACCTTAGGTGTCCATCCAACAAATTGACTGTCGCCAGGTCGAGGTAACCCCTCCAATCTAACTGGTAGTCAGCTTCGGCAGTCATTCAGAAACGCTCTTATCCAATCGTTTTCAGCCAGCCGCGGCTCGAGTTTGTAGATCTTCACTATCCGGTAAAAGCGAGCCACATAACCGCACTGCCCAGCAGGCGGTAACCATTCGTTAGGCCCTTTCGCTCCTTTGCTTCGATTCAAACTTGCCTCGACTGGCCAAAGATTCACTGGGTCATTCGCAAATCGTTCACGCTTTTCACGTGACCACTGCCCTGCCCCACGATCCCAAGACCAAGCTAACGGCACCACATGGTCGATATCAATGTCGGATGCGTTCTGGACAACCTGGTTTGTGAACGGGCTGATCCAACGGCCGGTAACAACACGACAGCGCTTGCCCGTCGCAAACCGCACCGGTGTGGTAGAGATCGCAATAAGGGCTTCAGCCCGACTGTCCTGGCAATCCCCGTCGGTATCATCCCAACCATGCCCGAAAGCAGAGCGATCGTAGTTTTGCGCCATTGCCAGAGTTTGTTGAGGCGGGATCAGTGTGGTTTTTCCCATTACGCCTTTAGGCAACTTGCCTCCGGCATCTAAGCAGTCATCCAGCGATTTAAAAGCCTGATAGTTTTGTGTTCTTTCATACCAGCTGCTCTGTGGAGGATGGCATAGGCCGCTGCTGGACATTTTCACTACGCCGGCAATCGCCGTTTGGCTGAGCAGTCCGAAAGCGTTCACAACCAAGAAGGGTACTATTCTGATACTGCGTTTCATTGGCCTATCTTGCCTGCGGGAGACGGTGTATGGAGCCGCCCTAGAGGTGAATGCTATGGGTTAACCGAGTAACCAAGCAGAAAAGCCAATAATGCCCGCTGCTTATACATCATCGCGGGGAGCCAGGCGGTCGGGAATTCTAATGGACGGCCTACAGTGATCGCAACTATTGGAGCCCGTGGCTTTCTTAGCGAGCGCTCGTTGCGTCGATGGACCCGAAGAATCAGATTTATAATCTCCAGAATTACAGTGTGTGCAAACGCTTACGTTGGTGTGAGATTTTTCTTACAGTTCCGACCACGCCATCGCTGATATCCATTTTTGCGGCGACGAGATGAGCAGCCAGTGTAGGGAGTCTGAGTCGGGACAGGTTCACTTCAAGGCTAGGATTGGCAAGGACACCGGGATAAGTCCAAGCCAAACAAAGGCGAACGTTCGCACTGCACGAAGATCTCACCAAATCTGCTCTACAAGCAGCGAGCATTTGCCTCTGCATCAAACCTGTGAAAGGCTCAGTCTATTAAATGCCCACCATAGTGGTGCAAGATCACGCCGCTGAATTTTGGCGTCATATTTTTAAGGATGATGGATGATCAAAACTGTCGCGGAAATGCTCCATGGATTCATTCAGGAGGAAACCAAAAAGCTTGATTCATACGCTATCAAGCACGGGCCTACTATCGGCGACATGTATGAAGGTCTGTCTGCTGAGTTATTGAATAGATCAATCCCTGAACAGCTTCACCTGCGCATTGTTAGTGGTTTTGTAACGGATGGCGACGAGCACGTTTCTGGCCAAATGGATTGCATGCTTGTTCAAGGCGACGGCGAGAAAATTCCCTATACGGATGCCTATAAGTGGCATGTGCGTGATGTTCTTGCGGTCCTCGAAATAAAAAAGAGCCTGTACTCTAAGGATCTAATAGATTCGTTTTTCAAACTACGCCAAGTGACGGAGAGCTACTCGAAATATCTATTCGAAGGAAAGCACAAAAATAATACCCCTATCGATCTATCGTCCTCCTATCGAATATTCTCGCAGATCACTGGTATTGCTGCTCCAAACTATCACGATAGAGAAAAACTTAGTAAAGAGAATGAGTTGATCTACACAACCGTATTCATGGAGCAGTTGACGCCGCTTAGGATTGTTCTTGGCTACCACGGTTATTCAACAGAGCACGGTTTGAGAGAAGGGCTGGTAAAGTTTTTGGAAGAACAAGGTAGTGGCCCAGGATTCGGGGTTAGTGCGTTTCCTCAGTTAATCGTTTGCGGAGGCAATTCACTTGTAAAGGCAAATGGAAGGCCTTACTCAACTCCAATGCGTGATGGATACTGGGATTTCATGTGCTCAAGCAGAGCCAATCCGATTATCCTTATCCTAGAGATGATATGGACGAAGTTGGAGCTTGAGTTCAACATTCGGATGCCTTGGGGGGATGATCTTGAGATTGAGGCATTAAACGTATTTTTGAGGGCCAAACCCGTTTTCGGTGAAGAACAAAGTGGATGGGAGCTGCGGTACGAAGAGCTATCACCCAAGACGCTTGAATCCGTTGCAACATCATCTGACTGGGAGCCTTTGGAGGTGACGAGCTCCCAGTACGTCATCTTCTCAAGACTGACCAATGAAGACATCGATATTACCGAACTAGGTTTTGTGGAGTTTACTGAGAAAGAAGGTTGTTCAGTTGAGGAATTTTTAAGTCCCCTGATTGCCTCCGGTCATGTTGCTCTTGATGGTTCTCTACTAAGGCTAACTACTGAAAGTCTTGTTGCAGTGATCTCCCCTGACGGAAAATTCTTGGTTGCAGAGAACAACACCGGGAGAATGGAAGCTTGGCTTCAGAAATCCCTGAGTAAAAAAATATAACCATTGCAGGCACGACAACTTTTTCATTGCGGCTTCGCCTCCACTACAAAGCCGCACATGCTCTAGGCGTTATCGCCCAACCTGAATGTCCGCTTTGCGACCAAGGCGACTCAGGGACCTCAGTTAAACAAAAGCGGACATTCACGTCAGCCACTGATCAGTGCTTCTAGGCCAATCACTGATTCTCCATGCAGTATTGTTGGTGGAGCAAATCAAAGACATCAGACGATTACATGGAAAGGAAGCTAGGCCTGGGATAAGCTTCTGTTTTATAAACCTATAGGCAGATTGATCAAAGGCGCAGAGATCGCAATAACGAAGTGGTCAGATTTCTGCAATATCGAATACCTCTGCCTAGTCGGTAGATATCACATGAAGGATTGTTGATGACCCCACCTGAGCGACTAAGAGACCTGCTACTGAGAGTCCGCGACTCCATACCAAACGAGGAGTTCTGCGGCGTTGGCGTTGTTGTATCGACAGATTTAGAGCGTTTGCCTATTGCTTCACTCTGTACTGATGCCAATTTCCCTGCCCAACAGGATCTTGCCGAGCAGATTGCTGAATGCAGCCTACACAGCCGGTCTTGCCATGACGGATTCCAAATCGTTTCTGAGCAATGGCAGTTGGCGCTGCGAAATCAGTATTTCGCACCTTTTCCTGCGGCAGAATGTCGAGAGCTTATGGGTAGTGTAAACGTAGGTTCTCGGTACATGGCAGCTAGATTTGGGTCGCTAATCGAGGGAGTTGTGTGTACGGGACTTCTGAGCGAAAGAGACGGGATCGTGGTTTTTGAAGGTGGTCTGCCCGTTGATTAATCTACTACCGATAACAAAGTTGATCGCTTGGGTAGCCGGTCTGTACGCGGGTATGGTGGTGCTAATTTCTGCACTGGTCGGAGCGTCTGGGTTCGCATCATTGGAAACGGCTTTAAAAGGCGTGGCCATTCTAAATCTAGTGTTGCTTGGCTTGGCCATAGGCGGGTGGAGGGCGGTGTGGCGGTGGATTCCTAAGCTAAACGACTGGGTGTTCCCCGATCTCAACGGCAAGTGGACGGTTGAGATTCAGTGGAACTGGGCCAACAAATCTGGCGAGAAGGCCGCGACTGCCTTCATCAAGCAGAGTCTTTTGAAGGTAAGTATCGAACTGTCCTCGGACGAATCCGAGTCTGAGACATTGATGGTTGCTCCCCACAAAGACGCCCAATCTTCGCGTCTTGGCTTGTATTACATCTACAGAAACGTGAGCGTCGCTGGTGCGGCAAAGAAGCAGGACCCTCACATAGGGGCGGCTATTCTCAAGATCAGCCAAGAATCAAATGACGTGCTTCGCGGTAATTATTTCACCGATAGGTCAACAAATGGGCAGTACACCATGCGCCGTGCCGGCTAAATCTAATAATTGGCTGTTGGCGGCGCAAAGCCAAGGCGTGAGTTGCTTTTCCAAATTAGGAGTAAATAAATGAGCAGGGATTGGGAGTCTGTATTTGCTACTTGGTCGCAAGGGCCGGGAAAGGCAGAGCAAGAACGCGCGGAAAACGCCGAAAGGCAGATAAGACAGGCGATACAAGCAAGTGATAAGTTAAAAAATCGGAATATCAGAGTATTTACACAGGGTTCTTATAGGAACAGAGTAAATGTAAGGCAGGACAGCGACGTAGACGTTGGCGTACTCTGTTTTGACACGTATTTTCCTGAATACCCTGACGACAACGTAAAAATGGAGCTTGCAAAAAGTTTCGTTCCGGCAACTTATGAATACGCCACATTTAAAAATGAATTGGAAGAAGCGCTTGTAGATAGATTTGGAAGAGCAGCTGTTACACGAGGCAGTAAAGCTTTTGACATAAAGGAAAATACTTATCGTGTAGAGGCGGATGTAGCTGCGTTTTTCGAGCATCGTCGATATGTAACCACAAGCAATTATCATTCTGGTGTAGAAATGATACCGGATGATTGCAGCCCGCCTAGGGTCAAGAATTGGCCGGAGCAGCATTACCAGAATGGTGTTTTAAAAAATGACTCCACAACAAGAAGATATAAAAGAGTTGTTCGGATATTAAAAACTTTATCGAATGAGATGGCGTCAAATGGTATCAAATCAGCAGAAAATTCGCCGAGCTTTCTTATTGAGTGTTTAGTGTTCAATGCATCAATTTCATGTTTTCAGCATCAATCATTTAAACCGATGATGAGAGCAGTGCTCGCAGAACTGTTCAATAACACTTTGTCTCTCGAAAAATGTTCCGAGTGGGGGGAGGTAAATGAATTGAAATATCTTTTCAGAGGCTCCCAGCCATGGACGAGAGAGAGTGCGCACCGGTTTTTGAGTGATGCCTGGGACTACATAGGCTACGAATAATGTTAACGCGACTCCATATTTCCACTTTTATAGGTCTGACAATTGCTGTCTGGTTGTTGGCGCTCTGGATTCAAGGGATGCCGGTATTGAGTTCGGATTTTGTTAAACCATTTGGCGTCGTGGTTGGTGTGATTACTGCTGTCGTAGCGCTTTTTAATAAATACATGTGGGCATGGAAAGTATTTAAAGGATGGTATGTTAAGCGCCCTGACTTAAGAGGAACATGGAGGATTGAGCTAAAAAGTAGCTGGGTAAATCCAGAGACTGGGGAAGAAGTTGCCCCAATTTATGGTTATGCAGTAATTCGCCAATCATTGACGTTTCTAAGCTTTCGTCTAATGACCAAAGAATCTCGGTCAGTGCTGGTAGCACATAGTATTGAGCAGCTAGAAGATGATGATCTTTTCAAATTGGTAGGTGTATATCGCAATGAGCCAAAAATTGAGCTCCAAGGGGTGCGTAGTGAGATCCATCATGGCTCGTTTGCGTTAGAGGTTCACGGGACACCGGTTTATGAATTGGAGGGGCATTACTGGACGGATCGCGCAACTAAAGGTGGAATGAAGCTCAGTGGTCGAGTGAAAAAGCTCTACGATACGTATGAACAAGCAGAGCGCGAGATTGGAAACTAACAAGGCACTGCTGCTGGACATGGACTTCCCCCGCTTCGCTGAAGCCTTGCCACAGGTTATTGCGAGCGTTATGAGCAACCTGAATATCCGCTTTGGGACCAAGGCTACTCACGGAACTCCGTTAAACAATTTCTCCACCGCTCCGCGGCTCCAAAATTGCCGCAAAGCTTCGCGTTATGTTTCCTATGGATGTCACTGATTTTCAGAAATTGGTCCTAGAAAAGGCCTCGGCTACCCGAGGCTATGGGGGGCACGCTGCGGCATCATGCAGGCGCCATCTTGAGAGGGCATGGAAACTTTGGGAAGAGATGCCAGAGGTATCGATCTTCCTGGCGATTACAGCTGAAGAGGAGGCAGCAACAGCAATATTTCATGGCCTCCGAAAGCGACAGTACGAGTGGTCCAAAAATTTGAAAAGCTGGGATCATAAGTATAAAGCTGGCGTTTATCCTTTTTTGCAGTTGTTGGGTGGAGCTCTAAGCCCGCCGGAGGGTTCGTTGAAGCTGAATCTTTGTTTTGATAGCCCAGGCGACCAAAGTAAGGCTGAAACTCTCAGGATAAGACTGCCCATCAGTATCGAAGGTGGGGAGCAGTATTATATAGTCCCTGAGCCCCCATTAGGGTTTGTCTCAACAGGGCCTGATGGTAAGGAAAGAGACTACACTCAAGAGGTCAGGGACGTTGCTTCGGAGCAAGGGATCGAATCAGTTTTCGAGTATATAAAGGCTCAGGCCAACGAGCGAAACAAAATGCTCTACGCCTCCGATTCGGGAATTCCTATGATCGAAAACGCTAGCGAAGCATTGCAGCGACACACAAAGGCGGCATTGCTAAATCTGATCATCTATCTTCTCATTGAGCCTCATAAAAAGCAGAGCCTTCCTCAGGAGGCCTTGTATTCATACGTCAAAATTCTGAGCAGAATTGAGGCTAAAGAAACATAACCAGTGGGTGAAGCTGACCGTGCACTACGTGGCGCTCCGGACCGGCAGCTTACCTAGGGCGTTATCTCCAAACCTGAATGTTCGCTTTGCGACCTTGGCAGCAGAAAACAATTTTTTGAACCATACTTAAAGGCCCTTACCCTCCGAAGAGGGCCACACCATGACATTTCCTATCAGCAAAGCTCCCTGGAACAAGGGAAAGCTCGTCGGCCAAAAGCTACCGCTCAAACTCGAACAGATATGGGCTATCCGCATTCGGTTAGAGATTGCAAAGAACATTCGCGAGTTGGCGATGTTCAACATGGCGATTGATTGCAAGCTCCGATCCTGCGATATGGTCAAGCTCTTGGTTCGAGATATTTCCAGAAACGGAGAGGTTTTGGATCGGGCGCAAGTCATTCAGCAGAAAACCAGTCAGCCTGTTCAGTTTGAGATAACCAAGAAGACTCGCGAATCGGTCGAAGCGTGGATCCAATTTCGCGGACTATCAGGCATGGATTATTTGTGGCCGAGCCGGATGAGAAAGTTCGACCACATCACTACTCATCAATATGCCCGTATCGTCAAGAAGTGGATAACCAGCATTGGACTTGATCCTTCCGTTTATGCAACTCATTCAATGAGACGCAGCAAGGCAACACTGATCTACAAGAAGACCAAAAATCTTCGAGCTGTCCAGTTGCTATTGGGGCACACAAATATGTCCAGTACCGTGCGATACCTTGGTGTCGAGGTGGAGGATGCACTGGAGATAGCAGAGAGTATTGAGATCTGACTGGTGTAACGTGGCTCTTGATCCCGGATAGCTGGGAATCGAAGCAGGCTCTCGGAGTCAGGCGATGATTATATTTCGGGCTCTCCCAGCCCTTCCAATGTCTTAAACAAAAGCGGACATTCGCCGGTCTCAAACCCCCAATTTCACAGGGGCAAGGGCTTATCGAAGTAACGGTGCGGGTGGCCGAAGGGTTCTGGTGGAATGTCAGTTAAGGCGCCATTATCGAGGTGGCTAATTCCGAGAAGGCTCAACGAAAGCCCCCGGGGCATTCCGCTACTGAACGACTGCGGCGGTTACGCCCCCACCGTTTAACCCCTATGTTAATTTAACCTTCGTGTTAATTCCGCCATCTGGCTCAGAGGCAGTGCTGCTTCCACTGCGCGATGGCGTTTGCGGATCCTTTCAGTGTTAGCGACTCTTCCCTGTCTTCGCCTTTTCCGCGCGGGTCAATCTTGAAGGTAACGCCTTTGCCTCTGGATAGTTCGTCAAGCAGTTCGGGCAAGTCATCGTGATCTTTGATCGAGGCGTACCCACTGGACATTGAATTGGCAAACATTTTGCCGTCGAATCGGAAAACCTTTCCGTCAGCACCCACCATCACCATGAAGTCTACGGGTGCGCTGTAATAAGCCAGTGGCATTTCGAAGGAGAAGCTCAGAAGTGCGCTCTTTACCACTCCCTCGGTTACGTCGCAGCGAAGGCCAAGGCTCATATACTCAGTTTCGTAAAAACCCACCTGGTCGGTGAATCCGACGACCTGATCGTAGGCTGTTTTGGCGGTGTAGGTGGTTTCACCGGCAAATCGGTCTTCGGAGGCAGAAAACTTCCAGATGATAGAGTCTTTGGTTGGGAGCGAGCCGTACCCGGCAACCAGAGGTCCGCAAAAAGATCCCAATAAAGCGCCTGCAATGATTCCTTTCATTAGACCTATTCCTTTTGTTTTTAGCAGTCTACCCAAATCCGCTCTGAAGAACTACAGATCGGCTCACCACCCAGTTAACTCGACGCGTTTGGGTTGCCTGCATTTTTAGACCGGTAATGAGAGTCCTCGATCAGTTCCATGATCTGGCGCTTGCGGTTGGTGTGGTGCGGGACGACGCATTTTGCTCAATGGCCGAGCGTTCGCTTTGCGACCATCCCGCATCCCACGCGACACCTAAACAAAAGCGAACATTGCGCCGGAGGGTT
>Ga0307967_1001180_pt1 | contig 16529 bp, 16 predicted proteins | sample OrgLakmetagen648_FD_201828 | JGI IMG/M metagenome (GOLD analysis project Ga0307967, IMG submission 201828) | Saline water microbial communities from Organic Lake, Antarctica - #648 | ecosystem: Environmental > Aquatic > Non-marine Saline and Alkaline > Saline | place: Antarctica: Organic Lake... | reverse complement strand
AAAAGTACGCTTATCGCGATAAGCGATGCGCGGCTAGCATACCGTTAAGCAGAACATGATGAAATAAGGGAGAGACGTAATACCGATCAGCGAACGCTGTTGAGTAAGGAAGAAGCGCTGCTGAATGGTGCCCGGAGCCGGACTTGAACCGGCACGCCTTTAGGCAAGCGATTTTAAGTCGCTAGTGTCTACCAATTCCACCATCCGGGCGAGAAACAATAAAGGGGGTGCTGCATAAAGAAATGGAGGCTGGAGTCGGAATCGAACCGGCGTGCGCGGAGTTGCAGTCCGCTGCATAACCACTCTGCCATCCAGCCTCAAGTCGTTGGAGCGGGAAAGGAGATTCGAACTCCCGACCCTCGCCTTGGCAAGGCGATGCTCTACCGCTGAGCTATTCCCGCTCGACTCGAAGGCGAATTATACGCGTTGCCTCCGCGTTGTCAACGATTTGATGATAGACGATTCTTTCTTCGCTGTAGCCGTTTAGGTCGAGTGGCTTACATCGAGCGGCTGAGATGCGGCCAGGCGGCTTTCAGGTACTGAATCATTGACCAGAGTGTCAGTACGGCAGCGCCGTGCAGCGTGATGATACCCACCGCGGCAATCATGTGTCCGGGCGGGTAGGCGAGGAGCACGAGAATCGCCACCATCTGTAGCGTGGTTTTCAGCTTACCGATCCAGGACACCGCCACCGCGCCGCGCTTGCCCATTTCGGCCATCCATTCGCGCAGTGCCGAAATCACGATTTCACGCCCGATAATGACCAGTGCCGGCAGCGTCAGCATCCAGGTATCAAAGCGCTCGATTAAAAGCGCCAACGCCACGGCGACCATAAGCTTGTCGGCCACCGGATCGAGAAAAGCGCCAAAGGGAGTGGATTGATTCCAGCGGCGGGCGAGATAGCCATCCAGCCAGTCCGTCATCGCCGCGAGCGCAAAAAAAACAGCGGCAACGGGCAAGCTCCACTCGAACGGCAGGTAAAACAGCACCACCAGCAGCGGTATAAAAACGATTCTAGCGAGAGTGAGAATGTTGGGTATATTCATCGCGGAATGCGATCCTTGCCGGAAAACGATAGGAAAAAGCGTCGGGAAGTCGTTCAGTGCCCGCTCATTCTATCCCTCTTGCGAGATAGCATCCATGCTCGCGGCGCGTTTATCCGTGAAGCGACTGATAAATAATCTCGGCCAGCGCTTCGCTGATGCCCGGCACGCGGGCAAGCTCGCTGCGTCCGGCCTTTTGTACGCCTTGCAGCCCGCCAAAAAAGCGTAGCAGCTCGCGGCGCCGCTTGGGGCCGATGCCGGGAATCTCCTGCAGCGTTGAGGTGCGGCGCGTTTTGTCGCGAGCCGCGCGGTGCCCGGCGATGGCAAAGCGGTGGGACTCGTCGCGAATATGCTGCACCAGATGCAGCGCCGGTGAGGTGGCGTCAAGCGCCAGCGGATGGTCGGGCGTATCGAGAAAGAGCGTTTCCAACCCCGCTTTGCGGGTCGTGCCCTTGGCCACACCCAGCAGCGTGATGGCAGTGAAGCCCAGCGTTTCAAGCACGTCTCGTGCCATGTTGAGCTGGCCTTTGCCGCCGTCGACAATCAGCACATCTGGGGCTGTGCCCGCATCCGCGGTGATGCGCTTTAAGCGCCGAGTGAGCGCCTGCTGCATGGCCGCGTAGTCATCGCCGGCGGCAACGTCTTTGATGTTGAAACGGCGGTAGTCGCTTTTACGCGGGCCGTCGGGATCGAACACCACGCAGGAGGCAACGGTGGCTTCGCCGTGACTGTGGCTGATGTCGAAACATTCAAGTCGCTGGGGCATGCGCTCAAGCCCCAAGGCTTTTTGCAGCGCGACGAAGCGCGCGCTCATTTGCTTATGGCTGGCAAGCGTTGAAGTCAGGTGCTGCTCGGCGTTGGTGATGGCCAGGTCTTGCCACTGGGCGCGGTGGCCGCGCACCTGATGGGTCAGGCGAATATGCTTGCCGGCCTGTTGCGCAAGGGCGCTTTGCAGCAGCCGGTCATCGTCAAGCGCGTGAGAGGTGATGACCTCAGTGGGAATGTCGTGGGGCTGTGCGAAATAATATTGCCCCACGACGTTGGCCAGAAGCGTGGCCGGTGCCAGGTCCAGATCGTTCGGCGGCGTGTGGTGGCGCGCGCCGAGCAGGCGGCCATCGCGCACGCTGAGAATGGCCACGCTGAGCCCGCCGGGGCGCTGGGCAAGCGCGAAAATATCCGCATCGCCGCTTTCGGTGTCCACAAATTGGCGCTGCTGTAGGGTGCGTAGTTGCTGGATCTGGTCGCGAAGCCGCGCGGCTTCCTCAAAATCCAGCGCCTGGCTCGCCTGCTCCATGGCGTCGATTAGTGCTTGGGTAACGTGTTCACTTTTACCCTCAAGGCACATTACCGCGTGCTCCAAGTCGCGGCGGTAGTCAGCCTCGCTAATATAGTCAACGCAGGGCGCGCTGCAGCGATCGATCTGATACTGCAGGCAGGGGCGCGAACGATGGGCAAAGACGCTGTCTTCGCAGCTACGAATACGAAATATTTTCTGCATCAGCGCCAGGCTTTCACGCACCGCGCCGCTGCTGGGGTAGGGGCCAAGGTAGCGGCCGTCGCTTTTGCGCTGGCGTGCGCGCTTGTACTCAAGGGCAGGAAACGGATGGCGGTCGGTGACGAAGACAAATGGGTAGGACTTGTCGTCGCGCAGCAGAATATTATAGGGCGGGTGCAGTGACTTGATCAGCGTTTGTTCAAGCAGTAACGCTTCGATCTCGCTGCGCGTGACGGTAATGTTAATGTCGGCAATGCGCCCGACCATGGCCTGGGTTTTGGCATTAAGGCGGCCGCGAAAGTAGCTGGCCAGGCGGGCATTCAGCCGCTTGGCCTTGCCCACATAAAGCGTATTGCCCTGCGCATCAAGCATGCGATAAACGCCCGGTGAAGCGCCAACGGTACTCAGGAACTGTTTAGGATCAAAGGTCATAGCGTCATGGCCTGACAGCCGCGTGGGTGATGCGAGCAGTCTATCAGACTCGGCATTTCAACCGTCCATTGTTTCAAACCCGTCAACCAGACCGTGGTGCAGGGCTAAATGCGTGAGCTCCACGTCGGTTTTTACGTTGAGCTTGTCGAATAGCCGGTAGCGGTAGGTGTTGACGGTTTTAGCGCTCAGGTGCAAACGATCGGAAATTTCCTGAACGCGCTGACAGTTGACGATCATCAGGGCGATTTGCAGCTCACGCTGGGAGAGCTGGTCAAACAGGCTTGTTTCTCCTGAAAGGTTGGCAAGCGCGAGGCGCTGGGCAATGTTTTTGCTGACATAGCGCCGGCCGTGAAAGACATGACGAATGGCATCGATCATTTCCCGGTGATCGGCCCCTTTGCTTAAAAAACCGGCCGCCCCCGCATCGAGAATATGCCGGGCAACGCTATCTTCAATATGCGCCGTTAAAATCAGCACTTTTATATCGGCCATGCCCCGCTGAATGCGACGTGTCGCTTCCAGCCCGCCAATGCCGGGCATGCGGATATCCATGAGCACAATGTCGGGACGCTTCTGTCGGCACAGAGCCACAGCGCTTTCGCCATCGTCGGCTTCGCCGGCAATGGCAATGTCACATTCCTGGCTGAGCAAGTGCGCAATGCTGGTTCTAACCAAGTGGTGATCATCGGCAATAAGTACGTTGATCAAAGGGCAGCTCCCAAGTTGCTGAGGCAGGAATGGCGGCAACCGGATGGTTTAAGAAAATGGTTGTTACAAAATAGTGCCACAAGCGTAGCCTAAGAAACATTAGGAGTTTTACCTGTTTTCGCCATGACTTGACTCGGCTCAATTTTCCCCTTATTATTCGCCTCGCTGCAGCGCTAGAGCGCTAGCATGTGGGGCCTTAGCTCAGCTGGGAGAGCGCAACACTGGCAGTGTTGAGGTCAGCGGTTCGATCCCGCTAGGCTCCACCAAATTATATCAACCGCCCGATAACGTTCTCGTTGTCGGGCGGTTTTTTGTTGGCTGAGCGGAAAGGGGTTAGCTGACCTTGCCCAGCAGCAGGAACTCAATGAGAGCCTTCTGGGCGTGCAGGCGGTTGCCGGCTTCTTGCCATACGGCGGCGCGCGGGTCATCCAGCAGCGTGGTGCTGATCTCCTCGCCGCGGTGGGCGGGCAGACAGTGTAAAAACAGCGCGTCTTCCTTGGCGCGGTCGAGCAGCGCTTCGGTGACCTGAAAACCGGCAAAGTCGGCTTTGCGCCTGGCCTGCTCTTCTTCTTGCCCCATTGACGCCCATACGTCAGTGGTCACAAGGTCGGCATCTTTCACGGCCTGCTGCGGGTCGTGCAGTATGCTGACCTGATCCCCCGCGGCGGCGACGATATCGGTGCGCGGCTCGTACCCTTTCGGGCAACAAACGCGTAGCGTAAAGCCAAACTGGCGGGCGGCGTTGATCCACGAATGGCACATGTTGTTGCCATCGCCAATCCATACCGCGGTGCGGCCTTGCACGCGGCCACGCAGCTCGGTCCAGGTCATGACGTCGGCCAGCAGCTGACAGGGATGGTAGTCGTCGGTGAGCGCGTTGATGACCGGCACCTGGCTTGCCGCGGCATACTCTTCAAGTCCCGCGTGGGAGAACGTGCGAATCATTACCGCATCGACCATTTCTGCGAGTACCCGAGCGGTGTCGCCAATGGGTTCGCCGCGGCCAAGCTGGGTATCGCGCGGCGACAAAAACAGCGCGTGTCCGCCAAAGTGCGCCATGGCCGTTTCAAAAGAGACTCGTGTGCGCGTCGAGGATTTTTCAAAAATCATCGCCAGCGTACGATTGGGAAGTGGCGTATAGTTCGGCCCCTGGGTTTTCAAGTTGCTCTTGATGGTGATGGCGCGCTGAATCAAGTAGTGCAGCTCGTCCGGGGTCAGGTCCAGAAGGGTCAGAAAATGGCGTGTCGCCATGGCGGCTCTCCGTATAAAAAGACCATCCTAGCGAGGCTACTGGGGATGCGCAACGCAGACTGCATGCGTAGAATGGCACCGACGCACAAGGCCTAGTAGCATGGTCAGGTATTATTGATGTCACACTCTATTGTTGAGGCCAGCGGCGGGGCGGGCGCCTCTCGCTGGCAAGCGTAAGGAGGCTTTATGAGCACTACCGTAGAAAACATTCAGCAGCAAATTAGCGAAAATCAGATCCTGATTTACATGAAAGGCACGCCGCAGCTGCCGCAGTGCGGCTTTTCGGCGCAAACCGTACAGGCGCTGATGAGCTGCGGCGAGCGTTTTGCGTTCGTCAACGTGCTGGATAACCCCGATATTCGCGCCGAGCTGCCGAAGATCGCCAGCTGGCCGACCTTCCCGCAGCTGTGGGTAGAAGGCGAGCTGGTCGGCGGCTGCGACATCGTGGTGGAAATGCACGAGAGCGGTGAGCTGGACAAACTGGTCAAGGCTGCCGGCGAGCGTACCAACGCCGCGAAAGAAGGCGACGACGCCTAAACTACCTGCTGTGTACGATCCACTGTGTATGGAGCAGTGGTTGGCGGGCGGGGTGGCAGCCGCTAGAATGGCGCCATTCCCTTTTTGCCCGCCAAAGGATATTCTGCCCCATGAGCTATCAGGTTCTGGCCCGCAAGTGGCGGCCACGCACATTCCACGAACTTGTGGGGCAGGCGCACGTACAGCGCGCCCTGGTCAACGCGCTTGATCAGGGGCGCTTGCATCATGCCTATCTGTTTACTGGCACCCGCGGCGTGGGCAAGACCACGCTGGCGCGGATTTTGGCCAAATGCCTCAACTGCACGGCCAACGGCGAGGGCGACGAAGGCGTCACCTCAACACCCTGCGGGCAGTGCGATAGCTGCCGAGCGATTGACGAAGGGCGCTTTGTTGACCTGATCGAAGTCGATGCCGCCTCGCGCACCAAAGTTGAAGACACTCGCGAACTGCTGGATAACGTCCAGTACGCACCATCCCAGGGGCGCTATAAGGTATACCTCATTGACGAGGTGCACATGCTCTCGACCAGTAGCTTCAACGCCTTGTTGAAAACGCTGGAAGAACCGCCGCCTCACGTCAAGTTCCTGCTGGCCACCACCGATCCGCATAAGCTTCCGCCGACGGTGTTATCGCGCTGCCTGCAGTTTACCCTCAAGCATATGCCGCCAGAGCGCGTGGTCGAACATTTGACGTACGTGCTGGGCGAAGAGGGTGTCGCGTTTGAAGAAAGCGCGCTGTGGCTATTGGGTAAGGCGGCTGAAGGCTCTATGCGCGATGCCATGAGCCTGACCGACCAAGCCATTGCCTTTGGCCAGGGAGCGATAAGCCACGCCGATGTAGCGGCCATGCTGGGCACGCTGGATCATCGCCACGTGCTGGCGCTCATCGAGGCGTTGGCTGATGTTGACGTGGCGCGCCTGTTGAGTGAAGTATCGCAGCTGGCCGAGCAGGGGCCTGATTTTTCCGCGGTGTTGGATGATGTAACGGCAATTCTTCACCGTTTGGCAGTGGCGCAAATGGTGCCCGATGCGGTCGATAACGGCCACGGCGACCGCGACACGGTGCTGGCGCTTGCCGCGCGCTTTACCGCTGAAGATGTGCAGCTTTACTACCAGATTGGCATTCAGGGGCGCGGGGACATGGCCCACGCACCGGATTTGCGCAGCGCGCTCGAAATGACCCTGCTGCGCATGCTGGCATTTCGCCCCCAGGGCGTGCCCAAGCCGCCGGCAACGCCGCTGCCACTACAGCCGGAGCGCCCACCCGCCGAGGGGCCTGGCGCTTCTAACGCCGCGCCTGAGCCTGCGCAGCTGAGTCAGCCCGCGCCGCCCGCTGCGTCTGTACCACCCATTGAGCCCGTGCCACCCGCTGAATCGGCGCCACCCAGCGAGCCAGCTGCGCCGCCGCCGTGGGCGACCGACGACGCGCCGCCGGTTTCTGAGCCTGATGCAGAGCCAGAGCCTGCACCCGTCCTCGAGCCTGCGGGAGAGCCTGAACCTGAGCCCGCTCAGGCGATGGAACCACCGAGCGAGGCGACGCCGCCCGGGCGGCTGGATCATGCCGGCTGGCTTGACGGTTTTGCGGCGCTTGGGCTCGGCGGGCTGACGCGTAATCTGGCCGCGTACTGCCAGCTGAAAAGCGACAACGGAAACACCTTGGTGCTGCGCCTTGATCCCAGTCAGGCGGCCATGCAGGCAGAAATACACGAAACCCGGATTGCCAAGGCGCTTGCGGCCAGCGGCGTTGAACGCCGCGTGACGTTAACGGCAGAAGCACTTGACCCTGCGCTTGAAACACCGCAAACGCGCGATGGCCGGCTAGCGCAAGAGCACCATGCGAAAGCGCTTGATACGCTCAACCGTGATCCCCATATACAAGAGCTCAAGCAGGCGTTTGGCGCGACTTTCATACAGGATGGCGTAACGCCCGTGAGGCACGCCGACTGACACGACCTTTATTTTAATCGGGAGACATCGCCATGATGAAAGGCGGAATGGGCAACATGATGAAGCAGGCCCAAGAAATGCAGGAAAAAATGCAACAGGCTCAGGAAGAAGTCGCCAAGACTGAAGTCCAGGGCGAAGCCGGCGCCGGCATGGTCAAGGTCACTATGAACGGCCGCCATGACGTGAGCAAGGTGGATATCGACCCGAGCGTGATGGAGGAAGATAAAGAGCTGCTGGAAGACCTGCTGGCCGCCGCGGTTAACGACGCCGTGCGCAAGGTTGAAGCAAGCTCCAAGGAAAAAATGGAAGGCGCCACTGCCGGTTTGGATTTGCCGCCCGGCTTTAAAATGCCGTTCTGATTGATGCGATTTTCACCGCTTGTTGAACAGTTGATGGACGCCTTTCGGGTGTTGCCGGGGGTTGGGCCAAAAACCGCGCAGCGCATGGCCATGCACGTGTTGGAGCGCGAGCGCGAGGGCGGTAAACGCCTGTCGGCGACGCTTGCCGAAGCCATCGAGGCAGTGGGCTATTGCCAGCGCTGTCGCACGCTAACCGAAGCCGATCTTTGCGCGCTGTGCGAAAGCCCTCGGCGCGATGAAACGCTGCTGTGCGTGGTGGAATCGCCGGCCGACCAGCTCGCCATCGAAGAGGCCGGCGGTTTTCGCGGGCGCTATTTCGTGCTCCACGGCCATCTTTCACCGATTGACGGCATTGGCCCTGAGGCCATCGGCCTTGAGCAGCTGGAAAGCCTGGTGGCCCAAGGACATGTGCACGAGATCGTGCTGGCCACCAACCCCACGGTGGAGGGCGAAGCCACCGCGCACTATATTGCCACGCAGCTAGCTGCCTACGGCGTGGCCTTTTCCCGCCTGGCCTACGGCGTGCCGATGGGCGGCGAGCTTGAATATGTCGACGGCGGCACGCTAAGCCGTGCTTTTAACGGCCGTCTGCCTTTTGCCAGCGAATAAACGCTGCCACGCACAATGCCGTGCGTGCACTTTAGGGAAAACCTGCTTTTGTCCTTGATTGACTCTCCCTCGTACCAGTGGATTGACACGCCGAAAGCGCTGGATGACGCCTGTGCCCATCTGGCGGATGCTGACGTTATCGCGCTGGATACCGAGTTTTTTCGTGAAAAGACGTTTTATCCGGTGACCGCGCTGGTCCAGTTTGCCGGCAACGGCGTGACCTATCTGGTGGATCCGCTGGCGGTTGACTGCACGCCGGCGTGCCAGGCGCTGTTGCAAAATGCTGCGCTGAAGCTGATCCACGCCAGCAGCGAAGACCTGGAGGTGTTTCAGTGCTGGGCCGGTGTGTTACCCACACCGCTGATGGATACTCAGGTGGCGCAGGGGTTTCTGGGCGAAACGCCCGGCATGGGTTATCAAAAGCTGGTGGCCTACTGGCTGGATGAAACCCTGCCCAAGGAAGAAACCCGTTCCAACTGGCTGAATCGTCCGCTGACCCAATCGCAGTGCGATTACGCCGCGCTGGACGTTATCTGCCTGCTTGAGGTGTGGCAGAAGCAGGCCGAAGCGCTGGAAAAAAACGGGCGCATGGCCTGGGCCAGGGCGCAGTGCCAAACGCTGATCGAGCAGGCCGGGCGCAGTGCCGAGCAAGACGCCCAATGGTTTACCCGCCAGCGCCAGTTATGGCGGTTGTCGCCGCGCCAAATTGAGGCCTACCGGCTGATGACGACCTGGCGCGAAGGCGAAACCCGCCAGCGTAATCTGCCGCGTAACTGGCTGGTCAGCGATAAAGTGTTGTTTGCGGTGGCCGAGACCATGCCGAAAAACCGCTTTGAGCTGGCCGCGGTGGAAGATATCAAGCCGTCGTTTATCAAAAAAGACGGCGATACCCTGTTGACGCTGGTGAAAGACGCGCAGCACTGCGAGGCTGAGGCGCTGCCGCACGCTTGGCCAGACCCTGCTCGCCCGCCGTTCAAGCCGCTGTTCAAGACGCTGAAAAAAGCCGTCAGCGAGCGCGGCGAAGCGCTGGGCATGGCGCCTGAAATGCTCTTGCGCCGGCGCGATATTGAAGCGATTGCGATGCAGGTGCTGGCCGGTGAAACGCCAGTCCTGCCCGACGGCTGGCGCGGCGAATGCCTGAATGAGGCATTGACCCAAGCGCTCAAGGAGGCGTCATGACTGTGGCTAAAATTGGCACGCCCGGGCGTATTATCTGCGAAGTCTTCAAAAGTCCGCGCAAAGAAGAAATGTACCTTTACGTGGATAAACGCCAAGGGCTAGCTGACGTGCCCGAGGCGCTGCTTGAGCGGTTTGGTAAGCCGGTGGCGGTGTTTACTATGCTGCTGACCGCCGATAAGTTGCTGGCGCGCGTCAACTCGGCCGACGTACTGGCAGCCATTCACGAGCAGGGGTTTTACTTTCAGATGCCGCCGGCGAAAGAGGACTATCTGCTCGATCTGTACCGGGCACCGACCGAGGCGCGCTATTAAATAAAGCAGGTAGTAAAGAACGGCATGAATGCCGCTGTGCTAGACCAATAACGGTTCAGGCAGCAAGCCTTGGTACAACAAGCCCGGGCACAACACGAGCAGGAGACAGTCATGACCGCGGAACTTCGCGAACGCTTTTGGGAGCGCTTTACGCTTGAGGAGCTGACCGGCGCCGAGTGGGAGGCGCTGTGCGATGGCTGCGGGCAGTGCTGTTTGATCAAGCTGCACGATGAAGACACCGAGGAAGTCGCGGTGCTCAACGTGGCCTGCCGGCTGCTGGATACCCACAGCTGCCAGTGCAGCGACTACCCCAACCGCTTTGACAGCGTGCCCGACTGCACCCAGCTTACGCCCGCGCTGGTCAGGGAGTTTACCTGGCTGCCCTCAACCTGCGGCTATCGGCGCGTGGCCGAAGGCCGCAAGCTTGCCGGCTGGCATCCGCTACTCAGCAACGACGCCGAGCGCGTTCACCGCAAGGGCATCAGCGTGCGCGGCTTCGCCGTGTCCCAGGATGACGTGCCCGAAGACCGCCTCGAAGAGCACATTATTGCCGTGCTGCCGATGTAGGCTCTCGTCATCAATTGGCAGGAGTTGGCATGCAGTGGGTGAAAGGCGATTAAAAGGCTTGTTGGAGCCGCCCAGCTAGCAACTTCTGACGACCTCTAGCTCGTTCAGCCGTGCGCGACTCGGTAATCCCTCCATATCACCGAGCACCTGCACGGCCTGGGCACCGATCAGATTCCCGCGGAGCACGGTTTCTCGTGGCGAGAAGCCGTCGAGCCGAGTTTAATGATCACGGCTCGTATGCCACGTTTCAGGTAGAAACCGGCGATGTCATGCGGATTGTCCAGGCAGTCCAGGCCCTCGATTTCCAGCGTACTTTGCAGATAGCGGCCGAAGGCATCGTTGCCAACCCGACTCAGTGAGCCGACATGGAAGCCCAACCGGACCAGGCCGGTGGCTACGTTGGTATCGGCGCCGGCGATGCGACGTTGGAAATGTTTGATCTCGGATAGCTTGCCGGGCGCAGCGGCAATGAATAGGGTCACACGCCTTGAGATAGCTTTGGCAGCATCTCCGACGTGCGAATGAGCTGGTGTCGTCGGGGTGCGCACATCAACGAAGCCCGGCGCCAGGTAGTTGCCGTGGCCTTCAATGACGTTGTCCGCCTCGGCGTCTGCTAGCTTACCGATGTCGGCGGGATAGACGGAGGCGTCAGCGCCATCGATCACCGGTACGTCACGGATTAAGATATCTAAGTGCATGGTTAATCTCCCAAAGGTTGGCGATTGTCACCGCCACGTCGGCGGTCTCGGCAAGCGGTGAGCCGTTGGCAGTAATCGCCACTGTGCGTGCGCCATACTGGCGAGCCCCATCAGGCAGTTCCAGTGCTCTAGTGATATCGGCTTGCTCCATATGTGACTGATAGGTGAAGGATGCTGCACAGGTGCTATCGATGAGCGACTGACGACTAAGCTTTCAACGACAGGAGATAGGTATGACCGTTTCCGTTTCATCCAGCTGGACACCAGACTCTGTTGACAAAGGCACCCCACAAGCCGATGCCTCGTTATTGACGGGAGTCAGCCTGCCGGCGGCGGCGGTTTTCGAGTCGCCTCTAGCGGAAAATATCGCGTGGATGCAGCGTTTTGCCGAATCCCACGGTGCGCAGCTCTCGCCGCATGGCAAGACCACCATGACGCCGGCCTTGTTCCGCCGTCAGCTCGAGGCCGGCGCTTGGGGCATCACGCTGGCTACCGCACCGCAGTGTCGTGCGGCCTTCGCCGGGGGCGTGACGCGCCTGCTGATGGCCAACCAGCTTGTTGGCGAGCCCAACATGGCGATCGTCGCCGAACTCATCGAGGCGGGTGCCGAGTTCTACTGCGTGGTCGATTCCGCAACTAACGTCGCCGCGCTGGGCCGCTACTTCGCCGCACGCGGCCAAATCCTCAGTGTGTTGGTCGAGCTGGGTGTTGCCGAGGGGCGCTGCGGCTGCCGCGATAGTGCCCAGGTCGAGGCACTGGTGGGGGCAATCGCCGAGCAGCCGGCATTGGCGCTGGTCGGGATCGAAGGCTACGAGGGGATGATCGCGGGGGGCGACGAGGTCGCCGCAGTGAGCGCCTACGGCGAGCGGCTGGTGGAGACCATCAAGACGTTGCGTGCGAGCGGCACGCTCCGACGTGAGGCGCCGATCGTTACCGCCTCAGGTTCTAAGTGGTTCGACCTGATCGCTGAGGCATTCGATAAGGCGGAGCTGCGCGAGCATTACACGCCTGTGCTTCGTCCGGGCTGCTATGTGGTCCATGACCACCGGCTCTATGCCGGCGCCATGGCGGACGTAAAGGCCCGTAATCCCGGGCTGATCGGCGAACTGCAGCCGGCGCTCGAGGTATTCGCGCATGTTCAGTCATTGCCCGAGCCCGGCCTGGCGATCGTCGCTCTGGGTAAGCGCGACATTGGCCACGAGCCGGACCTTCCGTTGCCGCTGCGACTCTATCCGCTAGCCTCACACCCGGCGGCAGCCACGACACCAGTGGACATCAGCCGCTGGCGGACCATGCATATCATGGATCAACATACTTTTTTGGAGATTCCCCGCGATACCGAATTGGCGGTCGGCGATGTGCTCGCCTTCGGCACTTCGCATCCGTGCCTGACCTTCGATAAGTGGCGACAGATGTGTTTAGTGGATAGCGAGCTGAAGGTGCTTGATGTGCTGGAGACGCGTTTCTGATGGTCGAAGCCTTTGAGAAGGCTTGGGCGGAGGCTGTGCTCTATCATATTGCGCCGCGCCGTGCTGGAAACGTGCTACCCATAGCGTATTGGCATCCATTGCGGTTGAATTGCTTTGCAGTTTATTCACTGGGCTAAAGAAGGGCATCCTTGGTGGCCTTGTTTGTGCCACCGCATTCCATGCCGACTTACACCGTGGCGCTGATATCGCCGATATAGGCTCAAACGCGCCAGGTGGGGCATGAAAATCAGTTCATGCGCTTATCAGGAAGATGAGAGGATTGGGAAACCCTCACGGAGAGGTGGACAATCCCAGCGCCCAGAGGATGAAGGCATCCTGCCGGGCGGCGTCGCGCCAGGCTTTAAACCGGCCCGAGGCGCCGCCGTGGCCGCTGCTCATATCGGTATACAGCAGTACCGGCGAGTCGCCCTGCTGGCACTGCGTTACCCGGGCTCGGGTAACTTTGGCATAGTATTTGGCCGGCTCCCAGTAGGCCACGCGGGTATCAAACCAGCTGCCTTCGATCCACAGCGCGGGGTAGGTTTGTGCCGTGACGTTATCTACCGGCGAATAGCCGCCGATGCGCGCGGCAACCTCGGGCGCGTCGGGATTACCCCACTCGCTGTATTCGGCGGTGGTCAGCGGCAGGTCGGGGTTTTGCATGGTGCGCAGCACGTCCACAAAGGGCACGTCGAGCACAGCCGCGCAGAAGGATTGCGGCGCGCGGTTGACGCAGGTACCCACCAGCAGGCCGCCGGCGCTGGCGCCATAGGCGACGATGCGCTCGGGCAGGCTGGCGCCTTCGGCCACCAGCGCGTCCCGGGCGGCCAGAAAATCGTTGAAGCTGTTTTCCTTGTGTTCCATTTTGCCGTTGAGATACCACGGCTCGCCGCGCTCGCCGCCGCCGCGCACATGCGCTACGGCAAAGGCCACTCCGCGGTTGAGCAGCTCCAGCCGGGCGATCGAGAACCACGGATCCTGCGGGTCGCCATAGGCGCCGTAGCCGTAAAGCAGCGTGGGCAGCGGCTGGCCGGCAAGATCCGCCCGCATGACGATGGAGACGGGCACGGCTTCGCCGTCGGCGCTTTTGGCCCACAGCCGCCGGCTGGTCAGCCTATCCGGCGTCAAGTCGCCGTAAAGCGGCAGCGTTTTGATCACGCGGCGCTCGCCGCTTTCAAGGTCGAGCTCGATCCAGCGCGGCGGCTGGGTGAAGGATTCTTCGCGTAGTCGCAGCGTTTGGGTGGCAAAGTGCGGCGCGTCTTCAAGCATCTGCGAACAGGGCGTTTCCGGCAGCGCTAGTACGCTGTCGCCAATAGGGCGGTGAGCCGCGTCGAATACCAGCCGACGCAACGTGACCTGCGCTTGGGCGTGGTCGCGCTCGGCTAGCACCAGCCCCCAAGAAAAGACGTCGATGCCTTCAATCGTTACGCTTTCGCGGTGCGCCACCAGCGGTTTCCAGTCGGCCTGATCGGGGCTTTTTAGCGCGGCGTCTTCGGGCGTGACGTCCAGCTGAAAGTGCGCCCCTGCGCGGTTGTGAAGGCGGTAGAAAAAGCCCGGCCGGTGATCAATGCTGGCTTCAACGCCGGCCTCGCGCGGGTGCAGGCAGCGTGGTGCGGCGCCGGGCTCATCTGCCGGGATCAGATGGGTTTCGCTGGTGTCCTTGGAGGCGCTTTCCAGCATGATCCAGCGCCGCGAGCGGGTTTTGTCCATACCCACCCAGAACTCGGGGTCGTCTTCGCGCCATATTAGCTGAGGCGTGTCGGTGCCGATTTGATCCTCAAGCGTTAGCGACAAGCGCCACAGGCTATCGGGGCGTTGGGTGGCATCAAAGTGGGTGAACAACAGCGTTGCCCGGGCATCGTGTTGGTCTTCAGCCCAGCACAGTGCGGGGCCAATATCATCCAGCACGCGCTGGGCGTCGCCGTTGGGCAGCGCCTTGATCCACAGCGTAAAACGCTCGTCGCCCTGGGTATCTTCGGTCCACGCCAGCCACTGCTCGTCGGGTGTCAGCGCCATGTCGCCGATATCGTAAAAATCATGGCCGGTAGCGCGCGCTGGAACGTCAAAAAAGCATTCGCGCGCCTCGGGATTGTCGTTCGGGTAGCGCCACCAGCGCGAGTAGTCGGCATCGGCGGCGGTTTCACTATAGAACGTATAGTGGTCAAGCGCGGTCTCAAGGCTTGAGAGAGCAAGCTCGCGCCGGGCCAGGTGGCCGTGATAAAGCGCGTCGGCCAGCGGTTTTAGAGGTTTAAACCACGCCGCGTGCTGTGCGTTGGCGGCGTCAAGAAAGGCCTCGACCTCGGGCGCGTCGCTGTGTTCAAGCCAGTGCCACTCGGGGTCATTAGGGCGAAAGTCGCGTTCCACTGGCGAAAGCTCGGCATTGTCTGGCTGTGCTTTTCTCAATTGACGGGTACCATAACGGAAAATGTAGCGTGGATGCTGACATCCACAAGAGGAGTATTATGCTGTTTGCAGATTCAATGTCACTGCTTTGGTTGACCTATTACGGGATCTCGATTTTGGTGCTGGGCGCCGTGTATCTGGCCTTTGCCTTCTTGCCGCGCCTGCCGCGGCTATTATTGACCTGGGCGATTGGCGGCGCGATGTGGATGCCGGCGAGTTTTGTATTGCCGCTAGTGGAAGAAGGCGAGTTCTATACCGGCTGGGCGCCGTCGGCGATGGTCGCGGCGGTGGGCGTTCTGGAAAAAGACTCATCGGCGGTTGGCGGCCTGTTGTGGTTGCTCGCGGGTGTGGTGCTGGGCTCGCTCATCGGCATCGCCCTTTGGTGGTGGCGCCGCCCGTATCGTCAGGGAGACGATCATACGCCGTCAACGGCCGCTGACCCCAAGTCCGCCGAGCACAGCCCTCGTCGTCGCGAGCCGGTGGTCGGTTAAGCGTCAGCGCCATTCAATGAGCGTGAGTCAATGAAAGGAGTCAGCGATGTGTGAGCTTTTGGGCATGAGCGCCAACGTGCCGACGGATATTTGCTTTAGTTTTGCCGGCTTTTTGCACCGCGGCGGCGGCACCGGCCCGCACCGTGACGGCTGGGGCATCGCGTTTTACGAGCAGGGTGGCTACCGCGATTTTCGGGATCCGCACCCGTCGGTTGATTCACCCATCGCGCGGCTGATCTGCGACTATCCGATTAAGTCCCATGTCGTAATCAGTCATATCCGCCAGGCCAACGTGGGCGAGGTGACGCTTGCCAATACCCACCCGTTCACCCGGGAAATGTGGGGGCGGCCATGGTGCTATGCACACAACGGCCAGCTGGAAGGCTGGCAAGACCTGCCGCTGGGCAGCTATACCCCGGTGGGTAAAACCGACAGCGAACACGCCTGCTGCTTTTTGCTCGGCGAGCTACGCCGCGAGTTTCCTACGCCGCCGGACGAGCCGCAACGGCTCTGGCAGCATTTGCACGCGCTATGCGAGCGTCTGCGGGCGCTGGGCGTTTTCAACCTGCTACTGTCCGACGGCGACTACCTGTATACGTTTTGCTCGACTAAGCTTGCTCATATTACCCGGCGTGCGCCGTTCGGCGAGGCCGAGCTTTCCGACGCCGAGATGACGGTCAACTTTGTCGAGCACACCACGCCCGACGATATTGTCTCGGTGATTGCCACCGAACCGCTGACGCATAACGAAAAGTGGCAGCGCATGGCGCCGGGCGAGCTTCTGGTGTGGCAAGACGGCGAGATTCAGGCGCGCTACACGGCCGCTGCCATGTCATCGGCGCGGGGCTGAAAAGGGCTTGGTAAGCGTCAGCCATTGACGCAAAGCGACCAAACAACGGGGCGTATTAGACAAAGGATGTAAATGAAACAAAAGTTTCAAGCGGTCGTTTTACAGCGTATGGCGGGTTGTATATGGTGAATCGTATATGGTGAATCGATAGCCGTAATGCTTGAAACAACAACAAAGTCGG
>Ga0307967_1001176_pt1 | contig 16561 bp, 13 predicted proteins | sample OrgLakmetagen648_FD_201828 | JGI IMG/M metagenome (GOLD analysis project Ga0307967, IMG submission 201828) | Saline water microbial communities from Organic Lake, Antarctica - #648 | ecosystem: Environmental > Aquatic > Non-marine Saline and Alkaline > Saline | place: Antarctica: Organic Lake... | reverse complement strand
CCGATAATAAGGCCAATTTCCACTGGGCTGACCGGGAGTGCCGCATGGCGTTCGTATCGTCTGCATCGCTGTTAACGCCACCGTTTTCTCGCGCCGACGTCGAACTTGCCTCGCGCAGGGCTTGCCAGGCTTTTGACATTCGGGCTATGCCTCTTTCATGTGGTTCTGCATGACCTGATGGGGGAGCTAACCGGCTATGCAGGGCTTTTTTTGGCGGCATTGGGTGCTGCTACGCTGCTTCCCCTTCAATCGGAAGTGATGCTGGTTGGGTTGCTGTTGAGTGATCAGCATTTGGCTTGGATCCTGGTGCTGGCAGCTGCCATCGGCAATACGCTGGGCTCAACGATAAACTGGCTGCTGGGGCTGTATGTCGAGCGCTTCCAGCATAAGCGCTGGTTTCCTGCTAGCGAAACCCGGTTGGCGAAAGCCAAGCGGGCCTATCACCGCTACGGGCGTTGGTCGTTATTGCTGAGCTGGGTGCCGATTATCGGTGACCCGCTCACCGTGATAGCAGGGATCATGCGCGAGCCGTTTTGGAGTTTCTTGCCGATCGTGGCTCTTGCCAAGACGGTACGTTATCTCGTTATTGCCGCTCCCTTCCTGATTTGATCACTTGCGTCAAGATACCTTGACCTTGAGGCAGCCCACAGGCCCTGGGTTGGGAAATTCTGACGTAACGCGGAATGATGACCAAGGCAGTCCGGTTGGCATTCCCGGCGTTAAGCACCGATAATAAGACCAATTTCCACTGGGCTGACCGGGAGTGCCGTATGGCGTTCGTATCGTCTGAATCGCTGTTGACGCCGCCGTTTACCCGCGACGACGTCGACATTGCCTCGCGCGAGGTATTACAGCAGGGCTTTTTTCGCGTTGAAGCGCTGACCCTTCGCCACCGCCTGTTTGAAGGCGGCTGGAGCGAGCCCATGCGCCGCGAACTACACTGCCGCCACGGTGCGGTGGGCGTGCTGCTTTATGACGTGGCGCTGGATTCGCTGGTATTTGTCGAGCAGTTTCGCGCCGGCGCAGTGGATGACCCCGACTCGCCGTGGAAGCTTGAGTTGGTGGCAGGGCTTATCGACAAGGACGAAACCCTGGAAAACGTCGCCCGCCGCGAAGCCCAGGAAGAAGCCGGTTGCACGGTGCGCGAGCTGGTCAAGCTGCATACCTATTATCCCAGCCCCGGTGCCTGCAACGAGCGGGTGACACTTTTTTGCGCGCTCGTTGATGTGGGCAATCTTGGCGGTGTACACGGCGTGGCGGAGGAGCACGAGGACATTCGCGTCCACGTGGTACGTTTTGCTGATGCCTGGACACTCATGGAAGCCGGACGACTCGATAACGCCATGACGCTGATCGGCATGCACTGGCTGGCCGGCAAGCGCGCCTCGCTGCGCGCACTCCCCGCACAGGCACGCCGTTTTACCGCAGCGATACAGGAATAAGCCGTCAAAAGCCCCAGCAAGACGAACGCAAGCAGGAGCAAGTATGGCTCGAACCGCCTACGTGACCGATTTGAAAACGCTGCAGGGCGAATGCAGCGCCAACTACCTGCGACTGCTGCGCCTGGTGGGCGACATGGAGCAGGGGCAGCGTCGTGAGATCGGTCTGGGCGACGTGGCTGATGACGCCGGGGCGGGTAATGCCTCCGCGCTGCGCCTGCATATCCGGCACAACGCGCCTTACACCACGCTGGTGGAAGTGACCCAGACCGGGCCGCTGGACCGGGTAATTGAAAGCCCCCGAATGCGCGTGCACCTGTATCACGACGTGCGCATGGCCGAGGTGATCGACTTTCAGCGCGAACGCCACTTTCACGGGCGCTACCACTACCCCAATGCGCGCATGCACCAGCCCGATGAAAAGCTCCAGCTCAACCGCTTTCTGGGCGAGTGGCTGGCCCACGGTTTGGCCCATGGGCACAGCGCCTTTGTCGCGGAAGCGCCATAAATGCGTTTAGTCCAAATCACCGATCCCCACCTGCACGCCGACCCCGCTGCGCGCTCGCGCACCGGCATTCCCTTTGCCCAGCTGCAGGCGGTGGTGGCCGCAGTGATCGACGAACGCCCCGATGCCGTGGTGGTCACCGGCGATATCAGCCAAGACGAATCCGCGGCGTCCTACGCGGCAGCGGCGCGGCTGTTTGATACGCTGCCGTGCCCCTGGCATTGGCTGCCCGGTAACCACGATCAGCGCGAGCTGATGGCCGCCGAGCACGAACTGGTTGACGCCGTAGCGCTGGGCGACTGGCGCATGCTGCTGCTGGACACCCAGGTACCGGGCGCCCCCCACGGCGAACTCGGCGAGCACAAACTCGCCGCCTTGGCCGCGCAGCTTGAAGACGACGACCGCCCCACGCTGATTGCCATGCACCATCCGCCGGTGGCGGTGGGCGCTGACTGGATGGACGCCATTGGCCTCAAGGACAGCGCCGCGTTCTGGCAGGCGCTGAGCGCGTATCCACAGGTCAAGGCCGTGCTGTTTGGCCACGCCCATCAAGTATTTTCCGGCACCGTGGCATGCGCGGGCCGAGAGGTAGACGTTTACGGCTGCCCGGCAGCGGCGGATCAGTTCCTGCCCGATGCTGAACACTTCGCGGTAGACGCCGAAGCCAGCCCCGGCTATCGCGTGCTGACGCTCGACGCCCAGGGTGCCAGTACGCGCGTGGAGCGCGTCAAGGTGGCGATCTAACGCAAGCGGGTGTTTTAGTCGAACGGAAAGAAAGTTATTGAATAAAGGTTATAAAAGAATAGTTATTAATTCTTTTGGGTTATTATTGGTTCAGCGTTAACCTGCTCCCCACTAACACGCTTGCCATGACACGCCCTGCGCGTCGTTTTTGTTTTGTGAGCGCGTCGTTTTTGTTTTGTGAGGAAGTGGGACATGACCCAGATATCCGCTCTTTCCGAGGCCACGGAGTCGACGGCCGAAAGCACCGTTGATGCCGCCCGGCTGACGCACCTGAAGCAGCTGGAAGCCGAGTCGATTCATATCATCCGCGAAGTCGCGGCCGAGTTTGCCAACCCGGTGATGATGTACTCCATCGGCAAGGATTCGTCGGTCATGCTGCATCTGGCGCGTAAGGCCTTTTATCCGGGCACGCCGCCGTTTCCGCTGTTGCACGTGGATACCACGTGGAAATTCCGCGAGATGATCGAGTTCCGCGACCGCATGGCGGCGGAGTCGGGCATGGAGCTGATTGTCCATACCAACGAAGAAGGGCGGGCGGCAAACATCAACCCGTTCGACCACGGCAGCGCCAAATATACCGATGTCATGAAGACCCAGGCGCTCAAGCAGGCGCTGTCGAAGCACGGCTTTGACGCCGCCTTTGGCGGTGCGCGCCGCGATGAGGAAGCCACCCGCGCCAAGGAGCGCGTGTACTCCTTCCGCGACAAGTTCCACCGCTGGGACCCGAAAAATCAGCGCCCCGAGCTGTGGAACACCTACAACGCCAAGATCAATCAGGGCGAGTCGATCCGCGTGTTTCCGCTCTCGAACTGGACCGAGCTGGATATCTGGCAGTACATCTATCTGGAACAGATCCCCCTCGTGCCGCTTTACTACGCCGCGCCGCGTCCGGTGGTCGAGCGCGACGGCATGCAGGTTATGGTCGATGACGATCGCCTGCCGTTGGCGCCGGATGAAACGCCGCAGGAAAAGTGGGTGCGCTTCAGGACCCTGGGCTGCTACCCGCTGACCGGCGCGGTGGAATCCCATGCCGCCACGCTGCCCGAGATCATTCAGGAAATGCTGCTGACCAAGACGTCAGAGCGCAGCGGACGGGCCATCGACCGTGATCAGGCCGGTTCGATGGAGAAGAAGAAGCGCGAAGGCTACTTTTAACGGGGGCGATTCAATGGCACACCAGTCAGCACTGATTGAAGACAACATCGAGCAATATCTGCACGAGCACGAAAACAAGGATCTGCTGCGCTTTATTACCTGCGGCAGCGTGGATGACGGCAAGTCGACGCTGATCGGGCGGCTGCTGCACGATTCCAAGATGATCTTTGAAGACCAGCTCGCGGCGATCACCCAAGCCTCCAAAACCAGCGGCACCACCGGCGACAGCGTTGACCTGGCGCTGCTGGTCGATGGCCTGCAGTCCGAACGCGAGCAGGGCATTACCATCGACGTGGCGTACCGGTTTTTCTCTACCGAAAAGCGCAAGTTCATCATCGCCGATACCCCGGGCCACGAGCAGTACACCCGCAACATGGCCACTGGCGCCTCGACGGCGAGTTTGGCAATCATACTGATCGACGCGCGCTACGGCGTGCAGACGCAAACCCGCCGCCACAGCTTCATTGCGGATTTGCTGGGTATCGAGCATCTGGTGATTGCGGTCAACAAGATGGATTTGGCGGGCTATTCCGAGGCGCGTTTCAATGAAATCGTCGCAGAATATCAGTCCTTTGCGCAGAACCTGAACGCGTCCGACATCCGCTTTGTGCCGCTCTCGGCGCTTGAGGGCGACAACGTCGTCAACCAAAGCGAGCACACGCCCTGGTACTTTGATCCCGCGCGCGGTCATGCCGGCGATACGTTGCTGTCGATTCTGGAAAGCGTCGAGCTCAGTCGCGACCAGAACCTGACCCAGCTGCGCCTGCCGGTGCAGTACGTCAACCGCCCGAATCTGGATTTCCGCGGCTACTGCGGCACGCTGGCGGCGGGCATCGTACGCCCCGGTCAGCAGGTCAAGGCGCTGCCGTCGCAAAAAGTGGCCACCGTCGAGCGCGTGGTGACCTACGATGGCGATCTGGAAGCGGCGTATCCCGGCCAGGCGATTACGCTGACGCTGGACGACGAAATCGACATTTCCCGGGGCGACTGGCTGGTCGCGGCCAATGAAGAGGTGCCGTTGTCCAACGCCTTCAGTGCCGACGTGGTATGGATGCACGAAGACGCGCTGACGCCCGGCCGGCTGTACGATTTCAAGCTCGCCACGCGTGATCTGTCGGGCCAGGTAAGCCGTATCGACTATCAGGTCGACGTGAATACGCTGGAGCACCACGCGACGGATGCGCTCGAGCTAAACGCCATTGCCCGCTGCGAGATCGAGCTGACCGCCGACATCCCGGTGGATGACTATCGTCAGAGTCCCGGCACGGGCAGCTTTATCGTCATTGACCGGCTGACCAACGTCACCGTCGGTGCGGGCATGATCCGCGGCGTGCTGGAGGCAGGCGACGCCAACGCGCCGGAGCAGAAAACCGACTGGGCCGCGTTCGAGCAGGATCTTAATGCCCTGGTGCGCAAGCACTTTCCCCACTGGGATGCCAAAGACATCACCTCGCGACTGTAGTCTTTTGCCCCCATAGCCGGCCCTGCTTACAAAGGCCGTGCCCAGCGACGCCTCGCCCTGTGCGGGGCGTCGCTTTTTTGTCGCCGTTTGCCGTGCGTTGCGGCAGAGCGTAGCCTGTCTTTTCCATAAATTGTACAAAAACTGTGCGGTAAAATGCCGGCATCAAGGTGTCTTTATGTAAGACGCTTGTCTGTAAGGAGTCTTGCCCTATGAAAAACGGACTGCGGCGCGTATCGCACTTTACCAAGCGGCTATTGCACGTGGCCGCCTCGCCTATGCGCCGCGATCATGGGCGCGGCGGTGTGGTGGTGCATCCGTATCGCGGCTATGGCTCGCAGCGCGAGGCGTTTGTCATGGGGCGGGTGTATCAGCAGGTGGCATTGGGGCGGATGATCCCGCGCCGTGGCGCACTGCGCGATACCGCCGATGTAGCCCGGCGCGTGCTGCGTCGCGGCGTGGTGCGGGCAAAAGTGGATGTGCGGCTGGGCAAAAATCATCGTCAGGTAGTGACCGACTGCGACGGCTACTTCCACGTGCGCCTGACGTTGGCCGCGCCGCTGCCGATTGACGTCTCCTGGCATCGTGCGGATATCGAAGTCCGTGCCGACGGCCACCCCTTGGTACGCAGCCAGTCTGAGGTCTACATCCCGCCGCAGGAAACCGACCTGCTGGTGATCAGCGATATCGACGATACGGTGATGTTCACCGGCGTTGCCGAGAAGCTGAAAATGCTCTACCGCCTGTTTGTGAAAAAAGCCGAACGGCGCACGGCATTTCCCGGCGTGGCGGCGCTGTATCAGGCGCTGCACCGGGGCAAAAACGACAAGCAGGAACGCCCGATTCTGTACGTTTCACGCGGCCCCTGGGCGATTTATGAAATGCTGGAGGCGTTTTTCCAGCTGAACCGTATTCCTGTCGGGCCGATCCTGTTTTTACGCGAATGGGGGCTTTCCTGGCGCCACCCGTGGCCGCGCCGCGCTGAAGACCACAAGCGCGATCTGATCGAGCGAATGCTCAAACTGTTTGACGACCTGCCCTGCGTGCTGATCGGCGACAGCGGCCAGCACGACCCCGAGGTGTATGCGCAGATCGTCAAAACGCACCCGGGGCGCGTAACGGCCATCTATATCCGCCGGGTCGACAATGACCCCGAGCGTGAGAAGACGATCCAGCGGCTTCACGCCGAGCTTGCCGCGCAGGGCTGTGCACTGGTGCTGGCGCGCGATAGTTTACATATTGCCCGGCACGCCTATGATAACGGCTTTATTTCCACCCGCGGTTGGGACTCGGTCAAGCGTGACGTGGAGCAGCACGCGGAAAACCCGGAGGGTTAAAGCGTCGGCTTGTTGGCAATAATCACCGCGCGGCGCGGCGCGGGGTAGCCTTCCACGGTGCGCGTGGCATCGGAAGGGTCGAGAAAGTCGGCAAGCGACTGGTACGTCATCCACTCGGTCGAGCGCTGCTCGGAGAGCGACGTGACCGCTTCATCGACCACCCGCACGTTGGTAAAGCCTGCGCGCTCAAGCCAGTGGCAAAGGGCTTGGGAGGACGGCAGAAAATACACGTTGGGCATGGCCGCGTAGCGCTCGCCGGGCAGCAACACGGTTTGCGCGTCGCCTTTTACCACTAGCGTTTCCAGCACCAGCTCGCCGCCGGGCGCGAGTGCGGCTTTCAGCTGGTGGAGATGCTCAAGCGGCGAGGGGCGGTGGTAGAGCACACCCATCGAAAACACCGTATTGAAAAAGCCCAGATTCTCGGGCACGTCTTCAATGCCCACGGGCAAGAAGTGCGTGCAACCGCCGTCGGCGTCGCCGACAAAGTGGCGCACCGCCTGAAACTGCCAGTAAAAGCGCGGCGAGGGGTCAATCACCAGCGCAAAGCTAGCGCCACAGCCTGCCATGCGCCAGGCGTGATAGCCGCTGCCGCCGCCCACGTCGAGCACCTTGCGGCCGGCAAGCGGCGCCAGGTGCGGCGCTACGCGCTGCCATTTCCAGTCTGAGCGCCATTCGGTATCAATCTCGATGCCGCCCAGCGAATACGGCCCCTTGCGCCAGGGCGTGAGTTTGCGCAGCAGGTTGTCGCACTGGCGCCGGCGGCTGTCGTCGAGCGGCACGTCAACGCTCACGGTGTCGTCATCCAGCGTTACCCGGCGCTCATCGGGCAGCACGGGGAGCTTGGCCACGGCTTTCTCCCACATCGGCAGGTCGCCGTGGCGGCGGCGGTCCAGGCTTTTTTCGAGCTGCTCGGGGAGGCGCGCCAGCCACTCAGTCAGCCCCTGGTCCAGAAACGCCTGATACAGCGCGCGGTGATCGTCGGGTAGCGCCATTTACCCCTCCTTGAAGGCGATCATGGAAGCAAAGTTCAGGTACTGAAACCACGTCATCGAGCGCGCAAAGCCGGAGCGTTTCAGCCGCGCGTGGTGGGCTTCCAGGGTATCCGGCACCAGCACATTTTCCAGCGCGTTGCGCTTCTGGCTAATTTCCATATCGCTGTAGCCGTTGGCGCGCTTGAAATCGTGGTAGCGCTCGACCCGCCAGGCGTTATCGTACTCGTCGGCGTCCACGGTTTTTTCCGACAGAATCAGCACGCCGCCGGGCTCCAGCGCCTGATAAAGCTTTGTCAGCAGGGTGTCGCGGTCGTCGGGCGGCAAAAATTGCAGGGTGAAGTTGAGCATAATCATGCCCGCCGGCGCGTACTCAAACTGGCGAATATCGGCGATATCTACCTGCATGGCGTGCTCGGGGCATTCGTCGGCAAAGGTCTGGCGCGCGCGCTCGGCCATCGCCGGGGAGACGTCAATGCCGGTGTAGGCAAACGCCTCGGGCGGCAGCGCGCCGGCAAGCGCTAGCCCGCCGGCGCCGAGCGAGCAGCCCAGGTCATACACGCGGGCGCCGTGGCGCAGGTGACGCTGGGCAATCAGTCCCAGCATGCCCAGCACCTGGCCGTAGCCAGGCACCGAACGGCGAATCATATCGGGAAAGCACGCCACGACTTTCTCGTCAAACGAAAACCGTGCCACCCGGTCAAGGGGTGTCGAAAAGATGGCGTCACGGTAAGATGCATCACTCATGGGGCAGGCCGATCCGTAAAAACGATGAGCTGTAGTTTACCCGCCCCGCCATGATGCGAACAGACCCGACGCCACAGGAGAGAGCCACATGGCCAACGCCTCATCCGCAACGCCCGATACGCTGCCGGCCTGGCAGGCGCTTTTGCGCCACGCCGAGGTGCAGAAACACACGCCGCTCAAGACGCTGTTTGAACGCGATCTGGAGGGCGAACGCTTTGCCACTTTTGCCCGTCGTGTGGCTGGGCTGACGGTGGATCTTTCCAAGCAGCGCTGGAGCGACGACACGCTTGAGCACCTGCTGACCCTAGCCCGCGAAGCCGACGTTCCCGAGGCCATCGAGGGCCTGTTGAGCGGCCGGCGGGTCAATAAAAGCGAAGATCGTCCGGCGCTGCACACCGCACTGCGCCTGCCAGAGGGGGCCAAGCTAGACGTCGATGGCGAAGACGTGGCGGCGGCAGTGCATGAAAGTCTGGCGCAGATGGAAGCGCTGGTGGCAAGGCTGCATGCCGGCCAGTGGCGGGGTGCCACGGGCAAGCCCATCCAGCGGGTGGTGAATCTGGGCGTTGGCGGCTCCGATCTGGGCCCACAGATGGTGACCCACGCGCTGGCGGATTTTCGCCCCCACGATATTCATCGGCTGAAGGTGCATTTTGCCTCGACCATGGACGGCTCGCAGCTGGTCGACTACTTAAGCCGGCTAGACCCGGAAACCACGTTGTTCGTGGTGTCGTCCAAGTCGTTTACCACGGTGGATACGCTGTCCAATGCCAACACCGCCCGAGACTGGCTGCTGTCGCGCCTGACGCGTCAGGGGGCGGCGCCCATCAGCCCCGAGCTGGTTATCCGCCAGCACTTTATCGGGGTGTCTGCCTGTCCCGAGAAAATGACCCAGTGGGGTATTACGCCCGATCATCAGCTGCGGTTTTGGGAGTGGGTCGGCGGGCGCTATTCGCTGTGGGGCACCATTGGGTTGCCAATTGCGCTGGTGATCGGTATGGCGAATTTTCGCCGCCTGCTGGCCGGCGCCCACGCCATGGATGAGCACTTTGCCGAAGCGCCCCTGGCTGACAGCGCGCCGGTGATGCTGGCGCTTGCGGGCATCTGGAACGTCAACTTTCTGGATATTCGCGCACATTCCATTTTGCCTTACGATGGCCGGCTGGAATATTTTTCTGCCTATCTGGAACAACTGGAAATGGAGTCCAACGGTAAATCGGTTACCCGCGACGGCCAGCCGACCGGCTACTCCACCTGCCCGGTGCTCTGGGGCCAGCTTGGCCCCAACGCCCAGCACGCTTTTTATCAGCTGCTGCACCAGGGCACCCAGCCGGTAGTGTGCGATTTTATCGCGCCGCTGACCCGTTACGACGACGTAAAAGACGCCGACACCCGTCGGCTGTTGCAGTCTCAGCACCGCCTGACGCTGGCCAACTGCTTTGCTCAGTCGCGGCTGCTGATGTTGGGTGACGGCGCCATCGACGACGACACCCCGCGCCCGGCGCACAAACGCTACCGCGGCAATCAGCCCTCCACCACGGTGCTGCTTGACCGGCTGACGCCCGAGACGCTGGGTTCGCTCATCGCGCTTTATGAACACAAGGTCTTTGTGCAAGCGGTGATTTGGGACATCAACCCGTTTGACCAGTGGGGTGTGGAACTGGGCAAACAGATTGCCGAAAAAACCCAGCAGATGCTTGAAGGCGACGCCACCCCCGACGGCATGGACGCCTCCACCCGTGGGCTGATGGAAGCGTTTTGGGCGGTGGGGCGCAACGCCTAAATGATCGGAAAAAACGCCTGGCGTAGGCGGCGTATGATCTGTTCGAATATACAGCTTTTGGGTTTTGCGTTACCCTGTGAACCTTTGGCTCCCTTCAGGAAACCAGTGCGACATGTCCCAGTTTGATGCCTCTCAGTACGGTGCCAGCTCGATTGAAGTCCTGTCAGGGCTTGAGCCAGTGCGCAAGCGCCCCGGCATGTATACCGACACCTCAAGGCCCAATCACCTTGTCCAGGAGGTGATCGACAACAGCGTCGATGAGGCACTGGCCGGTTACGCCACGCGGGTTAAAGTAGTGCTGTTGCCCGACGGCGCGGTCGAGGTGGCCGATGACGGCCGCGGTATGCCCATTGATACGCACCCCGAGCACGGCGTTTCTGGCGTTGAATTAATCCTCACCAAACTGCACTCGGGGGGCAAGTTCTCTGCCTCTAGCTACCGCTTTTCCGGCGGGTTGCACGGGGTCGGGGTGTCGGTGGTCAATGCGCTGTCGCGCCGGCTGGAAGTGGAAGTCACCCGCGGCGGTGGGCGCCATGCAATGGCGTTTGAATACGGTCAGAAGGTGGAAGAGCTTGAGTACATCGGCAAGGCGGCCAAACGTGCGACCGGTACGCTGCTGCGTTTCTGGCCGGACGAAAGCTACTTTGACAGCCCCAAGCTGGCAGTAGGGCGCCTGAAACACCTACTGCGCGCCAAAGCGGTACTGTGCCCGGGGCTTACGGTGATTCTGGTGGAGCCCGACGCCACCACCACCGAATGGCAGTACGCCGACGGGCTGCGCGACTATCTCGTCGAGGCCACCGACGGCTACGAAGTGCTGCCCGCCGAGCCGTTTTTGGGCCACTTAAGCGATGACGAGCACGGGGTAGACTGGGCCATACAGTGGCTGCCCGAAGGTGGCGATACGCTGGTAGAGTCCTACGTCAACCTGATCCCTACGCCTCAGGGCGGCACGCATATCAACGGTTTTCGCTCGGGGCTTCTGGACGCGCTGCGCGAATTCTGCGAGTTTCGCAGCCTGCTGCCGCGGGGGATCAAACTCACCGCCGAAGACCTTTGGGAGTGGGCAACGTTTGTGCTGTCGGTGAAAATGCTCGACCCGCAGTTCTCCGGGCAAACCAAAGAGCGGCTATCCTCGCGCACGATATCGGGATTTGTTTCCGGCGTGGTCAAGGACGCCTTTTCGCTGTGGCTTAACCGCCACGTGGCCGAGGGCGAGGCGCTTGCCGAACTAGTGATTAGTACGGCTCAACGGCGGCAGAAAAAGGCCAAAAAAGTCGCGCGTAAAAAAGTCACCTCGGGCCCCGCGCTGCCCGGCAAGCTGGCCGACTGCTCGGGGCAGGACCCGGCGCAAAGCGAGCTGTTTCTGGTCGAGGGCGACAGCGCCGGCGGCAGCGCCAAGCAGGCGCGCAACCGCGAAACCCAGGCCATCATGCCGCTGCGCGGGAAAATCCTGAATACCTGGGAAGTCGAGACCCACGATATTTACGGCTCCCAGGAAGTCCACGATATTGCCGTGGCCATCGGCGCGGATCCCGGCAGCGCTGACTTGGCCAAGCTGCGCTACCATAAAGTCTGCATTCTGGCCGACGCCGATTCCGACGGCCTGCATATCGCTACGCTGCTGTGCGCGCTGTTTGTGCGCCATTTCCCCAGCCTGGTCGCCGCCGGCCACGTTCACGTGGCGATGCCGCCGCTTTACCGCATCGATCTGGGCAAGGAAGTTCACTACGCGCTGGATGAAAGCGAAAAAGCCTCGATCCTCAAACGGCTAGCGAAAAAGCGCGGCACCCCCAACGTCCAGCGCTTCAAGGGGCTCGGGGAAATGAGCCCGCTGCAGCTGCGCGAAACCACCATGGCCGTGGATACCCGCCGGCTGGTGCAGCTGACCCGCAGCGAAGGCGATGGCAGCGAGCAAATGCTGGATATGCTGCTGGCCAAAAAGCGCGCGCCGGACCGCAAGAAATGGCTGGAAGACTACGGCAACCTCGCCGATATCGACGCATAAACGCGCTTTTTACAGCACATCAGTTAATAATGATTTTGAGCAAAGAGGTCAATTGATGACCATGGACATTTCCGTGGCGGAAGGCGACGTTGAGCGTCTTTCCCTGCGCGACTACACCGAAAAAGCCTACCTCGACTACTCGATGTACGTCATTCTGGACCGCGCCCTGCCCAACATTGGTGACGGGCTGAAGCCTGTTCAGCGGCGCATTATCTACGCCATGCGCGAACTGGCACTGTCGGCCAACGCCAAGTACAAGAAGTCGGCGCGCACGGTGGGCGACGTGCTGGGCAAGTTTCACCCCCACGGCGACAGCGCCTGTTACGAAGCCATGGTGCTGATGGCGCAGCCGTTCAGCTATCGCTACCCGCTGGTGGATGGCCAAGGCAACTGGGGTAGCCCCGACGACCCGAAATCTTTCGCCGCCATGCGCTACACCGAGGCCAAGCTTTCCCGCTTTGCCGAGGTGTTGCTCGCCGAACTTAGCCAGGGCACGGTGGACTGGACACCCAACTTCGACGGCACCATGCAGGAGCCCACGGTGCTGCCCGCACAGCTGCCGCATATTCTGCTCAACGGCGGCACCGGAATCGCCGTGGGGATGGCCACCGATATTGTGCCGCACAACGTCAGCGAGGTAGTCGACGCTACCTGCCACCTGTTGCGCCACCCCGAGGCCACCACGACCGATTTGATGGAATACCTGCCGGCCCCGGATTTCCCCACGGCGGCAGAGATCATCACCCCCCGCGCCGACCTGAAAAAGCTCTACGAGGCCGGGCGGGGGTCGATCAAGATGCGCGCCCGCTTTGAGCGTGAAAGCGCCAATATCGTAATTACCGCGCTGCCGTATCAGGTTAGCGGGGCCAAGGTGCTCGAGCAGATTGCCGCGCAAATGCAGGCTAAAAAGCTGCCCATGGTCGCTGACCTGCGCGATGAATCGACCCACGAAGAGCCCACGCGGCTAGTCATCGAGCCGCGCACCAGCCGGGTCGAGGTGGAGCCGTTGATGGCGCACCTGTTTGCCACCACCGATCTGGAAAAGAACATTCGCGTCAATTTCAACGTGATCGGATTGGATGGCCGCCCGCAGGTGATGTCGCTGCCCGAGCTTTTGAGCCAGTGGCTGAGCTTTCGCCGGACCACGGTGCGCCGCCGCCTGGAGCATCGGCTGGGCAAGGTCGAAGATCGTCTGCATCTGCTGGAAGGGCTGCTGTGCGCCTATCTTAACCTTGACGAAGTAATTCGCATCATCCGCGAAGAAGATGCGCCCAAGGCCGAGCTGATCGCGGCGTTTGGGCTGTCCGAGCGCCAAGCTGAAGCCGTGCTGGAGTTGCGGCTGCGCCAGTTGGCCAAGCTTGAGGAAATGAAAATTCGCGGCGAGCAGGACGCGCTGGAAAAAGAGCGTAAGCGCCTACAGGGGTTGTTGGGTAGCGAGACCCGGCTCACCACGCTGATCGAGAGGGAAATCCGCACGGCGGGTAAAGAACACGGCGATGCGCGCCGCTCGCCGCTGGTAGAGCGCGAGGATGCCAAAGCACTTTCCGAGGTGGAGCTGCTGGGGGCCGATCCGGTCACCGTGGTGCTGTCCGAGAAAGGCTGGATTCGTGCCGCCAAAGGCCACGACATCGACCCGACGGGGCTGTCGTACAAGGCCGGAGACTGCTTTCATCTGGCCACGCAGGGCAAGACCAACCAGCCGCTGGTGCTGCTTGACGATACCGGCCGCGCCTATACGCTGGCCGCGCACAACCTGCCCAGCGCCCGCGGGCAGGGCGAGCCGGTGACCGGGCGCGTCAACGTGGCCGCCGGCGCGCAAATGGCCGGTGTTTTGCTGGCGCCGCCCGCGCAGCGCTTTGTGCTCGCCTCTGACGGCGGCTACGGCTTTGTCGCGCAGCTGGGTGCGCTAGCCAGCAAGAATAAGGCCGGCAAAGCGGCGCTTTCACTGCCCAAAGGCTGCAGCGTGTTACCGCCGGTGGTAATTCCCGAAAGCGAGGAAGCGCTGTGGTTGGCGGCGATATCCAACGAGGGGCGGCTCTTGCTGTTTCCGCTTGCGCAGCTGCCCGAGATGGCCAAGGGCAAGGGCATCAAGATGCTGGATATTCCCGGCGCGCGGGCAACGCGCCGCGAAGAGTTCGTACGCGATATCACCGTGCTGGCGGAACACGACGCGCTAGTGGTACACGCCGGCAAGCGCACGCTGACCATAAAGCCCAATGATTTGAGCTACTACCGCGGCGAACGCGGGCGGCGCGGCAGCAAACTGCCCCGCGGGTTTCAGAAAGTCGACCGCCTCGAGAGGCAGCAAAGCGAAGGACAAAAAGGAAAAAACGCATGACGCTGATACTAACGCTGCTGGGAGACACGCTGCCGGCGACGCTGCTGGCTGAACTAGACGCGCTGGTGGCTCGCTACGGGCTGGTGGTCGAGCGCCGCGAATGGCTGTCTAATGCAACGGCGGCAGAACAGACGGCAGAAGAGGGCGAAAACAGCGGTGCCTGCGTGGCCTGCTGGCTTACCGGTAAGGCGCTTGAAGAGGGCAGCGTTGACGCCCGGGCGCTGCGCGAGCAGGCACTGGCACTGGGCAACGCCCACGGCGTGGATGCCGCCATTCAGCCAAGCGGCGAGTGGCAAGGCCATCGCCGGCTGGTGTGTTTTGACATGGATTCAACGCTGATCAAGACCGAAGTGATCGACGAACTGGCGCGCCGCCACGGCGTGGGCGACGAGGTGGCGGTGGTCACCGAGCGCGCCATGCGCGGCGAGCTGGATTTCAAACAGAGCTTCCGCCAGCGCATGGCCAAACTTGAAGGGCTGGATGAAGCGGTGCTGGCGGATATCGCCGCCAATCTGCCGCTGATGGACGGTGTTGAGACGCTGATGGCCAATTTAAAGCAGCAGGGCTACCGCACGGCGATTATTTCCGGCGGCTTCACCTACTTTGCCCGCCACCTGCAGCAACAGCTGGGCTTTGACGAAATTCACGCCAACGAGCTGGTGATTGAAAACGGCAAGGTCACCGGCGAGGTGCGTGAGCCCATTGTTGATGCCAAACGTAAAGCCGAACTGCTTTCGCAGATGGCCGAACGTCAGGGGCTAAGCCTGAGCCAGGTCGTCGCCGTGGGCGACGGGGCCAACGACCTGGAAATGCTCGCCCAAGCGGGGCTGGGCATTGCGTTTCGTGCCAAACCGTTGGTGCGCAAGCAGGCGCGTCAGGCTATCTCGACGCTGGGGCTCGACGCGGTGCTTTACCTGCTGGGCCACGGCCGTAAAGATTGGCTTGCCGATTAAGGCTTACCGGCACAGGTCACGTGGCATAGGTTCTGCGATACACCAGCTGGCTAAGTAGCGCCAACAGCAGGCCGCTTGCCAGCACCGCACTGCCGATCGCATACAGCGGCGTATAGGTATGCCACACGTCATACAGGGCAGACATGCCGTAGCCGGAAAACGCCTGCGCGGCGGCAAAGGTGGCGGTGGCCTGTCCCCACAGGCGTTTGTGCTGCGTAGGGCCGGCAAGCTCGGCCAGCCGTCCTGAGGTGAGGGCGACAATGCCGGGAATCATCGCGCCGACCAAAAAGGACGACGCTGACCGGCTGATAAACGCGATAGATAGCAAGGGCAGCGCCACGGCCGCCGCCTTGGTCAGAAAGGCGAGTACCAGGCCCCTGTGCCAGCCCAGGTGCCTGGCTAACCTGCTGACGATAAACGGCCCGCACACCGCGCCAACGCCAAAGATGACCCACTGCAACGAGGCGGCGTGGGCGCCCAGCGCTTTTTCCCGGGCAAGATAATCCACCCAGAAAACGGTATGCGGGACAAAGCCGATCGCGTCCAGCGCATAGGCCATCATCACCAGCGCTATAACCAGTGCGAGTCCGGCGGGTTTTTTATCTGGGGATGAGCTCGGCACTGAACCTGGCGCCGAGTGAGAGGCGGGGCTTGGCTGTATGAGCGTCCGTTGCACAAGACTCAGCTGCATGAGATTGCGGTCGCAAAATATCCCCGCGATGATGATCAGCACGCCCAGTGCGATCCAGGTGGCCGTCAGGCTGACGGCAAGCAGCGCCGGCACCACCAGCGCCGATACCAGCGTGCCGAGCCCAATGCCGGTGAACACCAGCGTGCCCACACCGGTGCGCCGTGCAGGCGGCGTCGCCGTGAGGGCAAGCGACGGCCCCACGACCACAAGAATGGCCCCCGCAATACCCGCCACCAACCGCCAGATAAAAAACCAGCCGAAGCTATTGGGGCCTGCGCACAGCAGAAAACTCAGGGCGATGCCGGCAAAGCACAGGCCAAACAAGCCCCGGGTTGAAAAGCGCTCGGAAAGCGGGTGGCCGGCTAATGCCCCGATCAAATAGCCCAGCAGGTTGGCCGCGCCCAGATAAGCGGCCT
>Ga0307967_1001170_pt1 | contig 16617 bp, 12 predicted proteins | sample OrgLakmetagen648_FD_201828 | JGI IMG/M metagenome (GOLD analysis project Ga0307967, IMG submission 201828) | Saline water microbial communities from Organic Lake, Antarctica - #648 | ecosystem: Environmental > Aquatic > Non-marine Saline and Alkaline > Saline | place: Antarctica: Organic Lake... | reverse complement strand
GGCTAGACCTTTTACAAGAAAGGTAAAAGTAGTGACCTAAATGTCAAAACAAAAATTACAAATCGCTATATAACAGTGTTTTGCGAATTTGTATTTTCAAGTTGGGTTAAAAATGGAAGGTTGCTATAAAGTAACTTTTGATTTCGCTGAAACATTTTCACCTGATACTGGATATGTGAAATACGATAATTATTCATCTCAGGCAACTGAGTATGTCTTTGCAATTGAAAATGAACCAGATTTCATTTCTCTTCAGCATATTTTGGTTATCAATGATACTTTTATTGTGAAGCATTGGCGTCAAGATTGGTTGTATGAAAATCAAACAATTTTGATGTATGACAAAGACAGAACTTGGAACAATAAAAAGATTTCTAATACAGATGCCAAAGGCACTTGGACACAAAAAGTTTTTCAAGTTGATGACAGTCCACGTTATTCAGGATATGGAACTTGGGTTCATGTAGACGGAAAAAACTACTGGGAATCTACTGCAGACGCGCCATTGCCAAGACGTGAATTAACTGTAAGACAAGATTACAACGTTACAAAACGTCACAGCAGAATGGAAATCACTGAAAACGGTTGGAATTTGGAACAAGATAACGAAAAAATTTACCGCGATAAAAACGGCGAAGATCAATTAATTACTTGGGAAAAAGGTCATGAAATATTCACTCGTGGGGATTATGATTGTCAGCCAGCAATTGATTGGTGGAAGGAAAACCATAGATTTTGGACTGATGTTAGAATTGTTTGGGGAGAAACAATCGCTGCAAACAAAACTATGAAATTTGAAAGAAAAGTAGACAAAAAGTTAATGTATGAGCACCTTTTCGGAATGGGTGATCAATACACTGGTAACAATTATGATCAGGCAAAAGCTCAAAAAGAAATTCAATCCGTAATTGAAGCCTATCTAAATCAAAAGTAGTTTTTATCATAATTTGTTTTAAGCCGTTCGGTTTGATTAAGGCCCAAACTGGACGGTTTTTACTACTACAAAACATTGGGTTGACCATTTATAAAGAAAAAATTATCATGACACAAGTGAATTTTAAAAGCACTTTTTATACAATCATTTTACTTTTATTTTTTGCACCATTCGTTTCGGGTCAAACTATAAAAGTAATTTCTCTTGAAGACAGTCAGCCCATTCCTGGCGCAAGAGTTAATATTCGATTGAATGAAAAAACCTTCAATTTTACTACCCAAATTAATGGAGAACTACATATTGAAAAAGCGCTAACTCAAAAACCTTTAATAATGACTATCTCTTTTGTGAGTTATGAAACGAAGAAACTAGAGCATTTGGTTATTTCAAAAGATACAGTAATTGCCTTGGCCAATACTTTTAGACAATTTGGTGAAGTTGCAATTACGGCACAGTACAAGCCACAATTAGTAGAAAAAGCAGTACATAATATTAAAGTTATCAATCGACAAAAGATTGATGCCATGGCCGCGCAAAATTTAAAGGATGTCTTAACCAATGAATTAAATGTCCGTTTGGGAGAAGACAATATATTGGGCAGTAGCATGCAACTCCAAGGAATAGGTGGTGAAAATGTTAAAATCCTTGTTGATAATGTTCCATTAACTGGAAGGTTGAATGGAAATATTGATTTATCACAAATTCCATTGGAAAGTATTGAACGCATTGAAATTGTTGAAGGCCCACTTTCCGTTAGTTACGGAACGGATGCTTTAGCTGGAACAATCAATATAATTACAAAGAAAAATCAAGGAAATAAATTCGAAGTCAATTCCAACAACTATTTTGAAAGCAGTGGTAAAGTAAATAATACTGTTTCATTAGGTTGGCAAATCAAAAAACACCAAATTAGATTAGAAGGAGGTCGTTACTTCTTTGATGGCTGGGACCCTTCACACAAAACTTTTAATTTTGAACCAAATCCAATTGCAGACAGTTCACGCTCGTTACAATGGAATCCAAAAGAACAAGTTTTTGGAGGAATTAATTACAGATACAATAAAAAAAACACACTGTTTAATTACAGTGGTCAAATCTTTAGTGAGAGCATCATAAATCGAGGAATGCCGCGTCCTCCCTATCAACAAGTAGCCTACGATGATTATTACAAAACCAATAGAGTAAATCAACGAGCGAATTTCCAATACCGTTTCAAAGACAATTACCGCCTTTCATTTATTGCAGCATATAATGGCTATTTCAGACAGAAAAACACAAAAATCCGTGATTTAACAGAAATTTCTGATGTTATTTCGGGAAATCAAAGCGATCACGACACTTCTCAATTCCATAGTTTTATCGCTCGAGGAAGATTAATTCAAACCAAAACTGATAAAAAGATTAATTACGAAATAGGGTATGATATTTTATATGAAATCGCGCGAGGAGAAAGAATTTTAGAAGAGCAACAATCAATTGGAGATTATGCTATTTATGCAACTGCAGAATATTCTCCAATTAAGTCATTAATTATCCGTCCAGGAATTAGATATGGCTACAATTCTCAATATACTGCGCCGATTACTCCTTCAATTAACTTGAAATATGACTTCTTAGAAAACGATAAACAACAATTGAGTATTCGCGCTTCATATGCCAAAGGATTCCGCTCTCCTTCGATAAAAGAATTGCATTTTGTATTTATAGACATCAATCACAACATCGTTGGAAATCCAGATTTAGAAGCAGAGTACTCCAATCACTTTAATCTGTCATTACATCAAAATTTGGGTTTAAAAAAAGTGAAAATAAAAAACAAATTAGTTTTGTTTTATAATGATATTCGTCAATTAATTACGCTTGCTCAATCCTCATTGACCGAGTTTTCTTACTTTAATCAGGACAGATTTACGACAACAGGAATTCAAGTAGAAAGCAATTTGAAATATAAAAATATTACAGCGGGAATTGGAGCTGGATATTTAGGTAGGTACAATGATTTGGCAGAAACAAATTCAAATCCTATGAGCTTCTTGTTCTCTCCAGAAGTAAGATTTAATTTACAATATAATTGGGTAAAGGCTGGATTACAAACTGCAGTTTTCTATAAATACACTGGTGTTTTACCAAATATTCGCACCAATAGTGATGGTGAATTATACGAATCTAGAATTAGTGATTACCACATGGGTGATTTAGCGGTTTCGAAATTTTTGTGGAGCAAAAAATTGAAAATTACAACAGGAATTAAAAATTTATTTAATGTCACTGCTATTAATGGTTCTGCTATTGGCGAAGGAGCTCATTCAGTAAATTCTGGAAGCGTTAATATTGGAATGGGCCGTGTTTATCATGTTGGGATAAGACTTCAACTAAATTCAAAATAGTCTGTGCGAGAAAAAGTCAACTAAGGTGTCATAATCACTTGGACTCCATTCAACGCATCGCGATTTTAACTTTAGTTCCCCTGCAGTCGGGAGGTCTGAAAATTAAAGATATAATAAGCCTTGTATTTAAAGTTTTCGTATCAAAACTTAAATTCACAAGGTTTTCGAAAGACAATAAATAATACCGAGCATTCGGGAATTTTAAAATGAATATAAAATGAGATTTACAATATTATTAATTACCGCTGTTTTAATGAGTTCATGTTTAAAAGAAGAACTTCCTGTTCCAAAAAGAGAAGCTGGAGAATTAAAAGTTGGAGAAGTGAGCATGGGTGAGAACTACGAATATCAGATTTACTTTGATTTCTCTGCTAACCAAGTAACTGGAAAGAACTCCAAAAACATCTGGGATATCGGCTTTGAAACACGGGATGATGGAAGTCGTGTCATAACCAATACGTCAAAAAACATGATGGTTTACACGACAGATAAAACCAATTTGTCTGACATAACAAGCAAAGATGGATATATCAACAATCCAAGATTTGACAAAGCGTCTGGAAATTTAGATTCTACAGGAATTGGAAATTGGGAAGATGGTTTTGTGAGAATCCTTGACATGGGCTTTTCTTCTACAGGAAACCCTCTTGGATTTTATAAACTTAAAATCATTGAAGTAACTTCAACAGATTACACTTTCGAATTTGCTAGCGTAGAGGCATCCTCATCTTCAACGCGCACTGTTCTTAAGAAAATTGAATACAATTTTACTTACTTTAGTATGATGAGTGATTCTGAACAAGATGTTTCCCCAAAAACTAAGGATTGGGATATTGTATTCACACAATATGTACATCAATTTTATGAACCAGTTGTAATTCCTTATTTATTAACAGGATGTTTAACGAATCGCATAGATACGAAAGCTAAAATCATAACTGAAGTTCCTTTTGATGCTATTGATCTTGATTATATTTCAAGTCTTGTATTATCAGAAAATACAAATGTAATAGGATTTGATTGGAAAACATTTACAGGAAATAATTTTGAAGTCAATACCAATATTTCTTATGTAGTTCAAGACCATGAAGGATTTTACTTCAAATTGAGATTCATTGATTTTTATTCAGCGACAGGTGTAAAAGGCAATCCTGTTTGGGAGTTTCAGGAATTGTAATAGTTATAGTATAATCTAAAAAGATCCTGTTTTGAAAGTTCTCATAACTTTTCACTGACTCTTCATTTTGTCAATCTAATTAGGCTTTGCAAGAAAACTCAAAATAATGCGTTATGCTTGTTTTAGATTATAGTCATTTATAAGTATAAAATATAGACATTCAAATGCTTAACAAGCCTTGTCTTTGAAGTTTTCTTATCAAATACCTAAAAATGATTAGTTTTCTTGCGGACACTAATTAGTTCTGAATTAATCAAAACTAAAGTTTTAAAGAAAAGCTATTCCTCGTTACTCAGCTTTGTCGGAATGATAAATTCAGGGAGCTTAGGTTGGAAAGAGAAAGCTATTAACTTAATTTAAAATTCTAGCCTTCAACCGTCCCACTTCCTCCTCTATTTCGTCAAGTTCAGCGCAACTAATACTTCCATCATCTTTAAGAATATAGATTCTATTGTCTAGTTCAACAAAATCTAAAACAATTCCTTCATTTAAAACAGGATAAAACATTTGTTCTTGTTGGTAAAGTAATCCTTCTCCATACCAATGGATAGCTACTGTATCTGCACATTTTACAAGTTTTCTATTGTCATTGATTTGATTGATCATTGTAGATGATCTAAAATCTCCCGCAATAATCATATTGCCATTTATCATTTTACTTTTTGTGAAATTCGCAACGTTATAAGGTTGAACTTTTCCCATTAGCATATTATTGATACTGTAGGAATGTTCAAGATCATCAAAATATTTATTGTATCCACCTAGACTGACGGATGAAACTAAAAAGGTGTCTTCTATTGCATCCACAATAAAATCTTTTACATAATGATAATATTTGATACCCGTAAGATAATTAATTGAATCGTTTTTGAATTTAAAAACCCCTCCGTTATTGGTCAAAAACAGTGCTGTTTCACTAGATTTTATATGATCAAAAGCTCTACCCATAAAACCTACAGCATTAAACGGCTCAATAGAATTTCCATCTACAACCACAAAGTTAGAGACTATTGAATCGCTCGTTCTCTTGAAATTCCCTAATATATACAATTTGTTTTGAAACGATTGAATTGAAGTCACATTCCCATCAAAATGAGCTATTTTCTCCCATTTTTTTCGATTCAATTTCAAAAGTTGATGCGGATATTTTTCAGCTGGTAAAAACACGGATACGAACATTTGATTGTTACAGAATACAAGTTCTAAAATCTGACCATTTATTTGATTACCAAAACTTGTCCATAATTGAGTTTCTGCTGAATAACGCTTAATCTCGTGCTTTAATCCATAATCATCCAATTCAGAAATGCCGTAGATGAAATTATCGTTTTCACCTTCTACTAGTTGCGTTATTCTCGATCCTTCTTTTGTAACTTTATTCCATTCTACTGGAACTGGAGTAGCACAAACGAATGACGGTGGTCCATATGTGGGTTGAATTAGTGCCAATTCAAACAAGGATAAACCACTTGTTTTTTGCCAAGGATTTAGTTGCGGATGTTCAATGTCTTTTAAGTATGCCAACAACTGATTGGCTGCAATTTCTTGAGTTACGCTTTCCAATCCGTTTTCCTTCATCAAAAATCCAACTGCACAATGTACATTTTGGTCAGCTATAAAAATAGGTGTTCGAAAAGGGGTTAAATTATTTATTGGAAAAACTCCAGCTTCACAATAATTGCGTAAAATCTCAATATTGAACAATCTGTTCTCCTTTTGCTTTTTGTTCAATTGGAGAACTGACTGACTTTCTAAATAGGAAACAACATTGAACAAATGCAATTGAACAAGCTCCTGCTCCGAACTGGGTAAAAATGTATATTCAATTTCATTTTCCAAGTCAGCCCAATTTTTATTGACACCCATTAAAAGTTTATGCGTTTCTTCCTTGGGTTTGGCCGCTCCAATAGTTGGAAATGCAATCACAATTAAAAAGATGAAAATTATCCACTTATTTGATTCTCCTTGTACCATCTTCGTTATAATATTTAATGTCGTAAGTTCTATCGAAATTTTCCTCCATTTTCAACTTTCCGGAAGGATAAAAAAGCTCTCGTCTATGCAATCCTTGCCTTGTTCTTCCATTTGAACTGTTGTAAATATTTATAATAAGAGCTGTTCCTTGAGGCGAATAAACGTAACTTTTAATATAGGACTTCCTAGTTTTAGGTTCAGTAAAAAACTCCTCTTTAAGGTTGCCATTTTCAAGATAATATGTATATTTTGATTCAGTATTTGAATCACCAAAAATAAATTCAGATTTTAATTGTCCTGTAGGATAAAACTCATATTTCTCCTTAATAACAGCAGTCCACAATTCATGTTTAACGCGTTTTCCGTTTTCAAAGTATTCCCAATAACCATATTTTGTATTATCTCTGATTGTCCAAACAGGTTGGCTGGTTTGTGATTTCACTCCATTTCTATTCGTTAAAAGGCGAAAACCTTGGGAGTAAAAACTGGAGTTTATTGAATCAAATTCTTCAACATAATATAGCGGAAATTGATCAGTAACAACATAGTATTTAGCTTTCTTGTTTCCATTTAGAAAGTAAGCTGTACTGTCAAGTTTCAAATTGTTTTTTATGTTATCCCTATTTTCAGATTGAAATTGTGGTGAAGAAATCGCTTGAATTGCTTCGAAATATTTCATTTTTTGTAGAACAAAATCCCCTTTTTTAAAAGGAAGCATAAGCTGAGCATCATTTTCTAAATTGGATATTTCAATAACCATTATCTCAGGAGAAGATTTATCGAATCCGTCATACCTACCAATGATAAGCTCATAATCTAATTTCGGATTGAATTGAAGAGAAAAGGATTGCAATTTATGATTTATTTGAGGATAAACTTCTGCACTGTCCTTTGATTTGACCGACACATAAATTGTACTAAAGTAAGTTTCTGAAACAAAAACCTGCTTTAATTTTTGATAACGCGAAGCACTGTAAGAAACAGCTTCACGCACAGGAATACTTGCGCCTTCATCGTAAAGCTGAATATGCAGTTCAACTGTATTGGTATCTTGACTCCTCCCATATGCTGAATAAAGCAGTATTCCACTAAAAAGAATGTAATTTATAATTCGAATCATGGACAAATATACAGTTAAGGGAATTAATGGTTCAATTTATTTTGAATTAATAGAAGAGGTAATTATTAATTTAGAAATTGAAAAAAGTTTCCAATGTTTAAAGAGTCCTTTCAACAACATGCATCTAAGGATCTGTTATTAAATAAGGAGCCGAGCTAACGAGCTCAAGGCGATGCAAAACGTTGCACTGTGCCTTTCGAATGTGAGCTTACCAAGTTAAGTATACGAGGTTATTTTATTTATCATTAAGGCAAAAAACACAGACATATCAAAAGATATTACGAATATTTTCAAGGCAGATGCTGAGCAAAAGAACAAGTATAAATAGGCAGGTTATTTCATTATAGGTCCTCACATACATCTTAAATTGCAATGAAATATTGAGTACAAATATGTAGCGTGCACTCTTTCTTTTGGATACCAAAAAATACTGCATATTTTTCGATGAATTGCTAACCAAAGTCATTATTATTGTAGATGAAATTTTCACTGTTTATCCTGTTTATTATTCCTTATGCCGCTTTTACGCAATCTGCTAATTGGCTCCATTCTGATCCCGAAACTGATAGTATTCTTGGAGTTAGCACCCAGCGCGCTTACAAATACATGGGTTCAAAAGAGACCAAGACGATTACTGTTGCAATTATTGATAATGGGGTGGAATTAACGCACGAAGATTTACAAGGCGTATTTTGGGTTAATCCAAATGAGATTCCCAATAATGGCATTGACGATGACAATAACGGTTATATTGATGATATTAATGGTTGGAATTTCCTAGGTAATTCAAAAGGAGAAAACTTAAAAAATGAGACAACAGGTTTAACACGTTTATATGCTTTTTTGAAAAATAAATATGAAGGAGCATCAGCACAAGATCTTTCACCTGAGGATATTTCTGAATTTAATGAATATATAAATGTTAAGAAAGAGTATGAGGCCGTTTTAAATGATAAAAAAAATAAAATTGCGAACTATGAAAAGATATTAGAATATTTTTTGGCTTCAGATGCTACTATTCAGGGGAAACTCAAACAACCTATATACACTGAAAAAGATGTTCGCGGTATTAAAAGCAAAAGAGATGAAATTAATGCTGCTAAAGAATTCATGATCAAGATCTATGACGCTGGTTTAAATAAAGAGGGCATTGAAAAACAAATCAATACTCTAAAATCAAACATTGAAACAAGGCTGAATCCTGACTTAAAAAACCGAGAATTACTTGTGGGCGATTATCCTGATGATATGATGGATAGCATATATGGCAACAATATGGTGAATGCTAAAGGCCCTTATCATGGAACAGGAGTCGCCAGTATTGTTGGCGCGTTGAATAATGATTTTGGAATTGACGGAATTGGAAAAAACGTAAAGTTAATGATCCTAAGGATTGTTCCCAATGGTGACGAAAGGGATAAAGATATCGCTTTGGCTTACCGATACGCTATTCGAAATGGAGCTGATATTATAACTTGTAGTTTTGCTAAAAAATATTCAATGCACCATGATTTTGTTCAAGACGCAATAGAAGAAGCTGAAAAAGCAGGCGTTTTGATCGTAAATGCTGCAGGGAATAACGGAACATGTAATGATGATATTTCTTATTACCCTACTGGTATTAAAAAAAATGGAGAAATGGCCAACAACTTTATTACAGTTGGCGCTTCACGAGCTAGAGATAATGAAAATTTAGCTGCTATTTTTTCAAATTATGGTGAAAGAACAGTGGATGTCTTTGCTCCAGGATTCAATATTGAAACTTGTGCATTGAGTAATAAATATGGTGTTTCTAGTGGAACTAGCATATCTGCTCCTGTGGTAGCAGGAATAGCTGCAGTTGTCAAATCATACTATCCATTTTTAAACGCAAAGCAGTTAAAAGAAATAATATTGGCATCTTCTTACAAACCAAAAACAAAGTCAGTGATTAAACCAGGGCAAAGTGGAGAGGTTATTATAGCTTTTGAGAAACTTTCTATATCTGGAGGTATCGCGAATTTATACAGGGCATTGCTTTTAGTTGAAAAGGAATATTGAAATTCATTCTAAATCTATTTCAAAATAAAAATAAGGATCCATTTTAACTATTTAATTGTTATTTACCTCTTTGCTTTTATTCTCAGTATTTGAAGTAAACGTTTATGGTTTTTCAGAACGTTTTTTTTCATTGTGCTTTACATCAAAAGACTCATCATCTTTATCTCTTGGATGAGTTAAAACATTACTATTTGAACGATTTTTCCTATCCGATTCATGATTTTCGACATCTTCGTGTTTTACCTTATCCATATGTTCATTTTTATGCTGGTTATTGTGTTCATCACCATAAAATTTTTCAGCCTCTTCTTGATCTTTAGGAATTTGATTTTCTTTATTTTCACTCATAATATTTAGTTTATATTTTTTTAGTACAATTTATATTCTCAGCAATCTAATGATTTATATTAAAAAAAACGTCATAAATTATTCATTTAATGATTTTTCACATTTGCTGTTTTTATAATAACGTACATAGTATTAAATATGGTTTTCACTTTTGCTTTTTTATACCCTTTAAGTATATGTAGATATTCCCTATCTTTTCAACTTCACATGAATACCTTTGAAATTTGTAATTCAATATACTAACCCTTCATTATACATGCGATAAACTGCAGTCAAGAGCATAATTTTCACAATATAAAAACAGAACCAAAACAAAACGCCGAGGTATTAAAAATAGCACATATTTTTTATGTGCCCATTATTTAGTTTCTGGTCGGAAACGTTTACCCCCTCTGCAATAGCAATCCATCCAATTACGAAGGAGATTTATATTCTTTCTGCTTCGAACCGCTATATCTGCATATACAAAGGCAAACAACTAATTAACACAATTCCATTATCAGCCGACGTCTAATATAAACCGTAAGGCTTGTCTTTTTATGAAAATGGAGATTTATTAATTTAATCTCAAGGAGATAAAAAAGGATTTATAAAAGGCTCTATTAATCTTATAAAATATGACAGATTAAATTCTCTTTAGGGCAAAAGAAGCAGTTATACTTAATTGTTCTCTCTCCAATAATTAGAAAGTACTTTATCGATCAATTCTTCTTTCGTTAAATGATGAAAAATCGTTTTTATTTCTTGCTTCACCTCTTCTGGTATCTGACGATTAGGTTTTGTTTTGAAAATCTTTTTTGCCCAAACAAAAGTATTATTTGATTCTAGTTCTTCAGCATTGGCTTTGTTTACGGCTTTGAAATGAATGCCCAGTTCTTCTTCAAAACCAGCTATTTCTTGAACTTCCTCTTTTTGAAGAATAGTCATTGAAAGTCCCTTTGCTCCTGCTCTACCTGTTCGTCCACTTCTATGAACATAAGCTTCGTGTGTATCTGGTAAGTGATAATTAACAATATAAGCCAACTCTTTGACATCAATTCCTCTAGCAACAAGATCAGTAGCGACAAGAATACCAATATGTCCTTCACGGAATTGGTCCATAATACGATCACGAATTCCTTGTGACAAACTTCCGTGCAATGCACCTGATGAAATTTTACGAATCGCTAGGTTTTTGGCCAATTTGTTAACTGCAGCTTTGGTTTTACAGAAAATGATACCTCTTCCTCCTTCTTGCGTACTCAAAAAATGTAAAAGTACATCCAATTTTTCAATCGGCTCGACTACTAGATATTGATGATCTATTCCTTCATGTCCTTTTGTTCCCATATCTGAATTTATGGAAAGTGCATTCTTCGACATAAAATTATGTACAATATCTTTCAATTCTCCAGGCATTGTTGCGGTAAACAATAGCGTACGTCTATTTTTAGGCATTGCTTTAAGAATTGGCATCAAGTCATCTTTCAACGCCTGAAACATCTCATCCGCTTCATCTAAAACTAAATTCTGCAACGATTTAATATTCAGCGCCTGTTTCTCCAACAAATCTAAAAATCGTCCTGGAGTTGCCACAACGATGTGCTTCGGAGATTTCAATTCTTCGACTTGCGTTTTAATTGGTGCTCCACCTGTTACTAAAGCGATTTTCACTTCTGGAGAATGTTTCGCGAATGCAATTAGATTATTATAAATCTGTTGACTCAATTCTCTAGTAGGTGCCAAGATTAGTGTTTGAATACTTTCATTTTCAACATTAACCATCTGCAATAAAGGCAATCCAAAAGCAGCAGTTTTACCTGTTCCAGTTTTCGCAAGCGCAACAAGATCTTCAGTTTGATTAAGAACTAAAGGAATAACTTGTTCCTGAATATCTGTAGCTACAGTTATTTCTAAATCGTTTAAAGCTTGTTGAAGTTGAGGATTGATTTCTAATTCGGAGATGAGTTTTGACATTGTATTTTTTTTCAACAAAGATAGGTACAGTTTTAGGAAATGAATGTTGTTGTACATTAATTAGCGTTTTTAATTGGTATTCCTAGGAAATAAATGGCTAAATAATTTTCAAAACTCCAGTTAAAACTTTCGATTCAGCGATTAATTAACACACTGATGACGCTGATTTTCAAATACCGATTAAAAAATCCGTAAAAATCCGCGATGCCTGCATCCGTGTTATCCGCGTTCCGTCATGTTACGTTCCATTATATCATTTAAAACACTCCTTATTTTTCTCCTAAACGTAAATATTATTTAATCAATGAATCTAATATCATATCTTTGCACAATTAATTAAAAACATGGCTCCAACTCTACTTTCATCTCCTTTACAAGGTTTTACAGATTTCAGGTTTCGCAATGCTTTCCATCATTATTTTGGTGGAATCGACACTTTTTATGCGCCATATATTCGCTTGCAAGGAAAGTTGGTCATCAAGAATTCGTATCAACTTGATTTAGCGCCAGAAAACAATTCAACTTTAGAGGTTATTCCACAAGTGATGACAAATGATCCTGATGAGTTTCTATTTGTTGTTAAATATGTTCAAAGTTTAGGGTATAAAGAATTGAATTGGAATCTAGGTTGTCCATATCCAATGGTAACAAAATCTGGAATGGGATCTGGCTTAATTTGTCAACCTGATAAAATCAACGCAGTCTTACACAAAGCCCACAATGAGTCAGATATTTTAGTCTCAATGAAAATGAGAATGGGCTATGACAACCCAGAAGAGATTCTAGATGCGTTCCCTATTTTAGATAAATATCCGCTTAAAAACATAGCTATTCATGCTAGAATTGGAAAGCAACTCTACAAAGGACCAGTAGACTTAGATGCTTTTGAAAAGTGCATAGACAGCACAAAACACAAGTTGTATTACAATGGTGACATTACCAGTGTAAATACTTTTAAAGCAATTGAAAAACGCTTTAAACAACTCGATCATTTTATGATTGGTCGTGGATTAATTGCTGATCCATTTTTGCCGAGTATGATCAAACAAAACACTACAGAATATCCAAAAAACCGATGGGATATTTTCTCTCAATTTCATGATACGATTTACCAGCAATATGATGAATACTTGTCAGGCCCTACTCCTATCAGAATGAAAATGCTTGGTTTTTGGCAGTACTTTGCTGAATCTACTGCGAATCCACATAAGACATATAAAGCGATTAAAAAAGCTACGAATCCTCAGAAATACAGAGAGGCTGTCAATCAAATTTTAAGAAATGAATCGAAAGCTCAAAAAAATTAATATTCTAGCGTTTTATATAGTGTCCGATTAAAATAAACGGTTCTACCACTATTTTTATGGCTTATTTAAAAGCCTTATTATGTAACTCATTTTAAATATACTTTTGAAGTAACTAAAACACAAAATAAATTAGAAGATTAAGTGATAACAATCCATCTTTTTTGTAAGAAAATAATTAAGATTCAAAATATATTAATTATTTCTCTTCGTCTCTAAAAAGATCCTTCCATCAGCAAAATCAAAGATTTTACCGATGCGCACCCCAACACCCTTCTGAAATATCATCCTGAGGTAAAAATTTATTTATCAACTTGTTGTAAAGAAATTTTTTTGAATTAAAATTTAACGCTTTTGTATTTTGGTTTCTCATGGAGAATTTAATATCAATTAAATCAGGCTAGAACAAAATAAACTTCACCTTATGGATATAGATTTTATCATTTATTCCATATCTATTGGAAAACTCTGCATTTTTAAACTTTGAACAATAAATGATAAAAGTAAGACTTTTGAAGTTTTAATTGTAAAACGTCCAGCATTTAAAGCTCGAGATAACTGTAATTAAAAACGCAATGCGATGCACTAGCGAAGTGAGCGTATTGACGTTTTTTATAAATATTAAATACAATATAACTCAATACACTGAGCTTTTCATAGTGGTATTGTCAATTGACTGTAAAGTAATTGCGCTATTTAACTATAATTCAAAGAACTCTTTAACAAGTTGAAACAACCCAAACCTTTTTAGCTACAACTATAATGCAATATATTTTCATTCATTTAATAAAATCATGGAATAATTTTTGTAAATTTGTTGAACTAACTAATTCGTTTACTTACACTTATTAAAATTAGCCTACAATTACTGCATTAGCATTATTTAAAATAAAAACCGATAAATCAATATGAAGCAGTTAATATTTTTTCTTTTTAACTTGTTTTTTTTTACAACCATTTCCCTGTCTCAAATATGGACTCCAATACCTTTTGGTTCAGGAGCAGGCTCAGTTGGTACTTTTCCAATTTGTGGAGGAATAACAGGAACAGTTAGTGATAACTTTCTTTTTGCAGATTCTGATGGAAGTGTTTTTTTGGATGAAAATTTCAATCCTAGCGGTGAGGTTTCATTTTCTGCTCCTTTGGGCATAAGAGTTGAAAATGCTTATCCTGACCAGTCAAGTGATAACAATGGCGATTTTTGGGAAATTAGTGGGCGCTCTAGCTAGACTGTTTTCGGAAATGGTGGGGGCAATACAATTTCTACAACTGGTTCTGATCTCAATTTAAATTTACAAGATTTTTCTACTCTCAGTGGAGGAGAAACATCAGGTGAAAAGTTTTTTATTGAAAAGTTTAATGGATTTGGGCAAGTTAGATTATTTTATGATAGTTCCGTTTGTCTTTTGGTTTTACCTGTTGGCTTGATTGATTTCAGTACTGAATATGAAGATAATGATTTCGTGAAATTGAAATGGCTAACAGCTTCTGAGAAGAACAACGACTATTTTACAATTGAACGATCTCCAAATGGAATCAAATGGGATCCTATCATAAATGTTGACGGAGCAGGGAATTCATCAAAATTATTAAGTTATTCGGCCATTGATCAATCTCCATTTCGAGGTATTTCCTACTATCGTCTCAAACAAACCGATTTTGATGGTAAATTTGAATACTCTGAAATTAGAAGTGTTAATATTGAAAAATCGGAAAATGCAAAAATAGAAATATACCCTAACCCAGTTAAAAATTACCTCACAATAGAAGGTAATGAAGATGAATTAAATAGTATTAAAATCTATAACCTTCTCGGACAAGATGTGACTGACCTCACAAAAACTATTGTTGACAATAGTTCAAAACGAGTTATAGATTTATCAAGACTAAATCAAGGTATTTACGGCATAAAATCAAAATCTAACTTCAGTAAAATTCTTAAACTATGAGTCTGCTCCGAAAACTCCATTATCAAGAAAAACGCTCAAAATCGGCTAAACATAAATTTGTAAACACTTGTTTTCCTGTTTTTTACACTTTCTAAAAATGCTTATTTTTTGATTTAAACAAAGAATCAGGCTTTTCGGAGTGGACTCAACTATAGTCACCTCAATAGTGTTTGTTCTGAAACAGAATAAAAGTAAACAGCAGTTAAATAACTACTAAAAGGTCATTTTAATTTTGCAATGTTTGAGAACATACGCTCAAAAAGTAATGCTTTCTATGAAGTTAATAATTAGTGTCTGGTCGGAAACAGACGATTTTTATAAATTGTATAAATTTTGAGAAATATTTTAGTTTTCTTTCTTTAGGAGATTCCATAGCATCAGCCGACAAGAAAAAAAGTAAAATATACTCAAAAGAATCAATTTTAATTTTGTGCTGTTTCTGACCAGACACTAATTAGTGACCGAATATGTAAAAAAGCGACAATACTGCTTTATTAATTACGGAACTATTTCTTTTATTAATCCTTTTCAAACATCTAAAAAACAATATTCTATCCTAGTAAACAGGACTTAAAGCTTAAATGATAATATGCTAAACATTAAACTTTATGGAATTATTTTGTGTCTTTGTGGTTGAAATCTAAACAGATAAATAAACATTTATTTAAGTTTAGTGTTTTACTAACCAATCATTAAATATAAATTATGAAAAAAGTATTATTTGTTTTATCCGTTCTTGTTTCATCTCTTGCATTCAGCCAAAAAGATGACGTTGTTGATATCGCTATTGGTTCAGAAGACCATACAACGCTCGTAGCCGCAGTTAAAGCTGCAGACTTAGTATCAACATTAAAAAGTGAAGGCCCATTCACAGTATTTGCGCCAACTAACGCTGCTTTCGATAAGTTGCCAGATGGAACAGTTGCTACTTTGTTAAAGCCAGAAAACAAAGATCAGTTGACAAAAATTTTAACTTACCATGTCGTAAGCGGAAATATTGACGCTGCTGGAGTTATTGCCGCAATCAAAAAAGGAAATGGAAAAGCTGTTCTAAAAACAGTAAGCGGTGGAATGTTAACAGCATCTTTAGATGGTGATAAAGTTAAATTGACTGATGAGTCAGGTAACTCTGCGTATGTAGTTGTTGCTGATTTAAAAGGAAGTAATGGTATTGTTCATGTAATTGACGGTGTTCTTCTCCCAAAATAAATGTATTAAAACAATCGAAAAAGGCCTTTTGATAATTTCAAAAGGCTTTTTTTTATTTATTTAGTGTCTGGTCGGAAACAGCACAAAATTAAAAATGTTTATCCGCCTCTTTCCCCTAAATAGATTAATGGACTATTCTCACATGTAACTCTATACCTTAAATTAATTGTTCTTTAGAAATTCATAAAATAAAAAGCACTGGTTTATAACATTAATATG
>Ga0307967_1001161_pt1 | contig 16681 bp, 15 predicted proteins | sample OrgLakmetagen648_FD_201828 | JGI IMG/M metagenome (GOLD analysis project Ga0307967, IMG submission 201828) | Saline water microbial communities from Organic Lake, Antarctica - #648 | ecosystem: Environmental > Aquatic > Non-marine Saline and Alkaline > Saline | place: Antarctica: Organic Lake... | reverse complement strand
CCGGGGCGCGGTGCATTTCGATGCGGGCCACCTGTCCGATCCGGTGCTGGTGCGCGGCGATGGCCGGGCGCTTTATACGCTAAGCTCCGTCGTCGATGACGGCGAATTGGCGATCACCCACGTGATCCGCGGCGAGGATCATGTCGCCAACACCGCCGTTCAGATCGATCTATTCCGCGCGCTTGGCTATGACGTGCCCGACTTCGCCCATATGCCCTTGATGGTGGGCGCGGATGGCAAGCAATTGTCGAAGCGGATCGGGTCGCTTTCGCTGGGCGATCTGCGCGCCGAAGGGGTGGAGGCGCAGGCGCTTGCCGCCTATCTGGTGCGCCTTGGAACCAACACGGCCCCCGAAGGCGACGATACGCTGAAAAGCCTGATCAAAGGCTTCGACATCACCGCCTATGGCCGCGCCGCCCCGCGCTATGATGAAGGCGAATTGCATCATTTGAACGGCAAGGTTCTGCACCGCCTGCCCCTATCCGCCGTGGCTGAAAAGCTTGCCGTCATGGGGTTGGAGGGGGTGGATGAGCGGTTCTGGGACGCCGTGCGTGAGAATTGTGAGCGCCTAAGCGATGCCGAACATTGGTGGCATGTCTGCTTTGGTACGATTGCCGGCGAACGCGCGGCGGAAGACGCGGATTTCCTAACCCAAGCCGCCGACCTGCTGCCGGCGGAGCCTTGGGGGGCGGATGTCTATGACCAGTGGATCGCGACCCTGAAGGCCGAGACCGATCGCAAGGGCAAGGGGCTGTTCATGCCGCTGCGCCTAGCATTGACGGGTAAGCCGCGCGGGCCGGAGCTGGGCACGCTTCTGCCCATCATGGGCCGCGACCGGGTTGTGGCGCGTTTGACCGACTAAGATTGCGACTGAGGCGGGGGATCAGGCGATGGCGGTGGCGTCTGGGGCAAATTCTGGCGAGGGCGCCCGCGCGGCCATCGCCGCCGCCCGTCGCTGCTTAGGTGAGGCGGAGGCGGCCCTTCGCGCAGCAGACCTGCCCGCCGCTGAGGAAGCCTGCCGCACCGGCCTCGCGACGCGCCCAAGCTCCGTCGATCTTCACCTGAAATTGGGGGAGGTTTTGGCCGCCGCCGCGCGGGTGGAAGAAGCGCTGATCCCGCTTCAGGCCGCACGTGAGATCGCGCCGGGCCGCCCGGACGGGGCGCGGTTGCTGTCGGCCTGCCTGCATGATTTGGGGCGGGAGGATGAGGCCCGCGCCGTCGCCCAGGCCTTCTTCGCCGCCCATCCCTATCGCCCGCCCGAAGACGGCCCACGCGATGGCCAAGCCCCCACCATCCTACGCGTGCGCGGTTTGGAGCGTGCCAGCTTCACCCTGGGCCGCCTGCGTAATGGGGAGGTGGAGATCGGCTTTAATGGCGGGCATTTTTCGCTGCAATATCTGATTAACTGGTCGTCTTGGCGGGTTTTGACGGGCTATGTCGTCGGCGATAATTGGATCGCAAAGCCGCCTACATCCGCTGTCCGCTTGCTGGTCAACACCATCGCCGACCCGGATCGAGAGGGGGCGGCGCTGACGGGGCTCGCCCACTTCGCGCAGGCCCATCCCGACATGGCGATTATCAACCAGCCGGATCGCGTGCTGCGCACGGGGCGGCAGGAAACGGCCGCCCTGGTCGCGGCGCGCGACGGTTTTGTGGCGCCGAAGATTGTTCGCATCCCGGTCGCTGGGCGCACGGTTGCGGGCAGTCTGGAGGCGCTGGACGCCGCCGACATCGGCTATCCCGCGATATTCCGGGAAACCGGCACCCAGACGGCGCGCACGGTTGAATTGATCGCGGATCGCGACGCGGCGGCCCGCTATCTGGCCGGGGTCAGCACGCCGGAGATTTACGCCATCCCCTTCATCGAAAACGCCGACGCTGAGGGCTGGTACACCAAGCGACGGCTGTTTTTCATCGACGGTGTGCCCTATCCGGTCGTGACCCACACCGACAAGGTTTGGAACGTCCATGGCGGCAATCGGCGCACCGTGATGGCGCAGTATGATTGGATGCTGAGGCGCGAGCAGGACTTTCTGCGCGATCCGAAAGCCGCCCTGGGCGCGGACGCCTACGCGGCCTTGTCCAAGCTGCCGGAAGCGACGGGCTTGGATTTCTTTGGGATCGACTTCACCCTATTGCCCGATGGGCGCATCCTATTTTTCGAAATGAACGCCGCCATGCGCCATAGCTTCGATCACGCCAAGCGCTTCGCCTATATGAAGCCCCATATGCAGCAGATATCGGACGCCTTCGATAGCATGTGTCGCCGCCGGGCAGGCGTTGTCTAGAGCGCGCCCAACCTTGCATCTGGGCACCTGATCGGGCATAGCACTGATGGCTTGAAACCCCAGGGTCTTAGGACGGATTCCAGGATATTATGACGTTAAGGATCCACGATACCGCGACCCGTCAGAAGGTCGATTTCACGCCCCGCGACGCGAGCGATGTGCGGATGTATGTCTGTGGGCCCACGGTCTATGACCGCATCCATATCGGCAATGCGCGCCCGCTGATCGTCTTTGATGTGCTGTATCGGCTGTTAAAGACGCTGTATCCGTCGGTTAAATATGTCCGCAACATCACCGATATCGACGACAAGATTAACAAGCGTGCGGCGGAACGCGGGATCGATATCGGCGAATTGACGGCGACCACGACCCAGCAATTCCAGGAGGATGCGCGCGACCTCGGCTGCTTGGCACCCGATGTTGAGCCCCGCGCGACCCAGACGATCCCAGAGATCATCGCCCTGATCGAACAGTTGATCAAAAACGGTCATGCCTATGCGCTGGATGACGGCCATGTGCTGTTCAATGTGCCCAGCTGGCCCGATTACGGGCGCTTCGCAAACAAGGATCGGGACGAACAGATTTCCGGCGCGCGCGTCGATGTCGCCAGCTATAAGCGCGACCCGGCCGATTTCGTCCTGTGGAAGCCCTCCGACGACAGCCAACCGGGCTGGGAAAGCCCGTGGGGGCTGAATGCGGGCCGGGGCCGGCCGGGCTGGCATATCGAATGTTCCGCGATGTCGGCCAAGCATTTGGGCGATGATTTCGATATCCATGGCGGCGGTTTGGACCTGATATTCCCGCACCACCAAAATGAAATCGCGCAAAGCTGCTGCGCCCACCCGGTGGGCAAGCGCGATGGCCGCTTTGCCAAATATTGGATGCACAACGGCTATGTGATGAGCGAGGGGGAGAAGATGTCCAAGTCGCTGGGCAACTTCTACACCGTGCGCGAGCTGTTGGATGAATTCCCGGGCGAGGTTTTGCGCCTCGTCATCCTAAAGACCCACTACCGCTCCCCCCTCGATTTTTCGAAAGAAAAATGCCGGGAGGCGAAGGCGGAATTGGATGGCTTTTACCGCCGCCTGAAAACGGGTGCATCCGGCGAGCCCCCGGCGGCGCTGTTGGCCGCGCTTCAGGATGACCTGAATACGCCCAAGGCGATTGCCGCGCTGCATGAATGTGCTGACGATGGGGCCTTCGCCGCCGGGGCGGAGGTCTTAGGGCTGCTGGGGCAGGAGTCGGAGCAATGGTTCAAAGGCGATAACGCTGCCCAAGGCGACGGCCCGACACAGCAAGATGTTGAGCGCCTGATCGAAGCGCGTAAGGCGGCGAAGGCGGCGAAGGATTTTGCGGCGGCTGATAAAATCCGCGACGATCTGGCCGCCGACGGCGTGGTGCTGGAAGATAAGCCCGGTGGCGTCACCGAATGGCGCAGGGCGTGAAGGTAGATGAAGCGATGAGTGATCGGATCTATCTATTCGACACCACCCTGCGCGACGGGGCGCAGACCCAAGGCGTGGATTTTTCCGTCGCCGATAAGGAAGTGATCGCGGGTGCGCTGGACGCAATCGGCGTGGATTACATCGAAGGCGGCTGGCCCGGTGCCAATCCCAGCGATGATGCCTTTTTCCAAAATCCACCGAAATTCGGCCATGCCAAGCTGGTGGCCTTTGGCATGACGCGCCGGCCCGGTCGGTCCGTGGATAATGACCCCGGTTTGGCGCCGATCCTGTCATCGAAGGCGTCGGCGGCCTGTCTGGTTGGCAAAACCTGGGACTTCCACGTTGATGTTGCGCTTGAAATCGACCACGCGGAAAATATCGCGATGATCCGCGATTCCATCGCCCACGCGCGCGAGCGTAAGGGCGAAGCGATGTTCGATGCCGAACATTTCTTCGATGGCTGGAAGGCCAATAAAGACTTCGCACTGGCCTGCGTGATGGCGGCTTATGAGGCGGGCGCACGGTGGGTTGTGCTGTGCGACACCAATGGCGGCACGCTGCCCCATGAGGTTGCGCAAATTGTGGGCGAGGTGGCCCAACATATCCCCGGTGATCATCTGGGCATCCACGCCCACAACGATACCGAAAATGCGGTCGCCAACACGCTGGCCGCCGTACGCGCGGGTGTACGCCAAGTGCAAGGCACCATCAATGGGCTGGGGGAGCGCTGCGGCAACGCCAACCTGATGGCGGTCATCCCCTCCCTGGTCTTGAAAATGGGGTTCGACTGCGGAATTGATGCCGACGGGGTGAAGTCCCTGACCGGCCTATCGCGCCTGCTGGATGAGCGCCTAAACCGCGCCTCCAACCGCCACCAAGCCTATGTGGGGGAGGCCGCCTTTGCCCATAAGGGCGGATTGCACGTCTCTGCGGTCGCAAAAGATCCGCGTACCTATGAGCATATCGACCCGACCCTTGTGGGAAATCGCCGTCATATCGTGGTCTCCGATCAGGCGGGGCGGTCCAACGTGGTCGCGATGCTGAACGAAACCGGCATTGTGATGGAGGAGCCGTCGCTTCGCCGCTTACTTGAGCGCGTGAAGGAGCAGGAATTCAAAGGCTATGCCTATGACGGCGCGGAGGCCAGCTTTGAGCTTTTGGCGCGCCGCACATTAGGCGAGGTGCCGGATTACTTCGATCTGATCCGTTTCCGCGTGATTGATGAGCGTCGCCGCAATGCGGTCGGCGAGATGGTGACGGAATCGGAAGCCACCGTGACGGTCGAGGTGGCGGGCGAACAGTCGATGCAGGTTGCCAACGGCAACGGCCCGGTCAACGCGCTGGATACGGCCCTGCGCGATGGCTTGAAGGCGCTGTACCCCGATTTGCAAGCGATGCAGCTCATTGATTATAAGGTGCGCATCATGCCGCCCGCAGCCGGTGGCACCGGCACCGACGCCGTCACCCGGGTCACCATCGAAAGCCAGGACGCGGACGGTGTACGTTGGACCACGGTTGGGGTCAGCGCGAATATCATCGACGCCTCCGTCATGGCGCTTTACGACGCGTACGCCTACAAGCTGTTCCGCGCTGGCGCGGCGCAGGTTTGACCGCGATGGGCGGGGGCGAACAAGACGATGGGTCGCGCGCCGCAACGGTGATCAAGACCGCACTGGCGATGAACGCAACCGGCATTAATCAAGGAAAGTCCGGCAATGTGTCGCTTCGCGATGCGAGCGGCACGGCCCTGCTGATCACGCCGTCCGGTGTGGCGTATGAGGATTTGACGCCGCGCGATATCGTACGCGTACGGCTTGATGACGGGCAGGCGGAAGGTGCGCTTCTACCCTCCAGCGAATGGCACATGCACCGGGATATTTATCAGGCCCATGGGGGCGCGCAGGCCGTGGTGCACACCCATTCAACCTTTGCCACAGCCCTTGCCTGCCGGCGCGAAGCGATCCCGGCCTTCCATTACATGGTCGCGGTGGCCGGTGGGCATGATATCCGCTGCGCGGACTATGCGACCTTCGGTAGCCAGGCATTAAGCGATCATATGCTGGCCGCGTTGCGGGATCGCACCGCCTGCCTTCTGGCCAATCACGGCATGATCTGCTTCGCAGGCTCCGCGGATAAGGCCTTGGGGCTGGCGGTTGAGGTAGAGACGCTGGCCCGCCAATATTGGCATGCCCGCCAGCAGGGCGAACCGGTGATTCTGGAGGGCGCCGAGATGGACCGGGTTCTGGAGAAATTCAAAACCTACGGCAAACAGCCGGATAGGAGTTAAGCGCCATGGAGATCAACGGCACCCCCTATCGCACCATTTGGGTGGAGAAACCCGGCCATAGCATCGGCATCATCGACCAAACCAAAATGCCGCACAGCTTTGAGACCGTGACCCTGTCCACGATGGAGGAGGCGGCCCACGCCATTTCCGCGATGCTGGTGCGCGGCGCGCCCTTGATCGGGGCGACGGCGGCCTATGGCATGGCGATGGGCTTGAACGAGGATCCGTCGGACGCAGGCCTGGCGCGGGCCTATGACCGGCTATTCAAGACGCGGCCCACGGCGGTTAATCTGCGCTGGGCCTTGGATCAAATGCGCACCCTGCTGGATAACCGCGCGCCCGCCGACCGCGCCGCCCTGGCATGGGCGCGGGCCGCTGAAATCTGCGACGAGGATGTTGAGATTTGCAAGGCGATCGGCCGCCATGGCCTAGCGTTGATTGAGGATATTGCGAAGACCAAACCGGCGGGGGAGCCGGTCAATGTGCTGACCCACTGCAACGCCGGATGGCTGGCGACGGTGGATTGGGGCACCGCAACGGCGCCGATTTATATGGCCTATGAAAAGGGCGTGCCGGTCCATGTGTGGGTCGATGAAACCAGGCCGCGCAATCAAGGCGCGTCGCTGACCGCCTGGGAATTGGGGCGCCACGGCGTCGACCACACGCTGATCGCGGATAATGTCGGCGGGCATTTGATGCAGCATGGGCTGGTTGATCTGTGCATCGTTGGCACCGATCGCACGACCGCACGCGGTGACGTCTGCAACAAGATCGGCACCTATTTGAAGGCGCTGGCGGCCAAGGATAACGACGTGCCGTTCTATGTCGCCTTACCCTCCACCACCATCGATTGGACGGTGGTAGATGGGGTGCGCGAAATCCCCATCGAACAACGCAGCGGCACGGAGTTGACCCGCATCACCGGGCGCACCGCCGATGGCGCGGTGGTGGAGGTCGATATCGCCCCGGAAGGCGTCACCGCGCGCAACGACGCCTTCGACGTCACGCCAGCACGCCTCGTCACTGGCCTTATCACAGAGCGCGGTGTGGTGGAGGCCTCTGATAGCGGGTTGCGCAAATTTTATAATGATGATATATGAGAGTAGTATTTTGCGGCGTCTTTCTGGGGAAAATCTATGTTTACGTCAAAGTCCTATCTGGGGCTCAAACTTTCTGAAGCGACACTCGACAATAAGTTGCTGGAAAAACTTGAGGAGCAGTGGAAGGGGCAATTGCTTGCGTACGGCGAGGTTGAATACGCCGAAACTTATCTAGAGCATGCCCGTGATGTTATACGTCGACAGGCTGAGAGGGCCCATGCGGGAGTTTATGTTTTAACCCGTGGCGAAGACGATGCTCTTTTCTACGAGGGGCTCGCGCATTTTAATGTAGCGGAACTGCCTAAGACTACGGGCAAAACCTTGCGTGCGGTTTGGATTCTTTTGGCACCGCGTTTCGACTTTGATGATATAGAAGAGGAAGAGCTTGCAGCAATTTCTGCCGGGTTCATTTACGGCGGCATTGACGTTGCCCACCGGCCTGAAACCGAAGCAGATCATTACAAGCTATTCTTGAAGAACATCGGGGATCGTAAAATGGCGCACGGAATGGCGTATTCCTTGCGTGCCCGAAATCCTAGTGTGGATGTTGCATTCAAAGGCAACTGGCTTCATATTGACAACGTATCAACGCTAAAGGATCAGCTATGAATACCAACTCAAAGCTGTTTGCGGATATCTACGCCGCATGTTTGGACAGCGTTCACGAGATGGGTGATGACGTCAAAACGATGTCGTGGTTCGGACAACGCTGGCACCCGAACACAAAGCTTGCCCAGAATGAAGACGAAGATGTTGCTGAGTGTGTTTCTGAACGCACTTCCTAAAGCCGTCTTTTGACCGTGCGCTGGCTGATGGTCTAGCGCACGGTCTGCTAGACCTCCGGCCTTCTATAAAACCCGTCCCGCGACAGTCTGGAGCTTTTTCACCAGCGCCGCGTCGCGTTTGTCGGCGTGGGTGATTAGCGCGTTTTCAAGCGCGGTGTCGCAGCCGTCTGCCGGGCGCTCTTGCACCTGGGCTAGGGTTTGCGCGACGCATTTGACGACCGCGCGGGCCTTATCGGCATTATCCAACAGCGTCTTTATGACCATGCCGACATCGACATTCTCATGATCGGGATGCCAGCAATCGAAATCGGTGACCATGGCGAGGGTGGCGTAGCGCAACTCCGCCTCGCGCGCCAATTTGGCCTCCGGCATGTTGGTCATGCCGATCACATCGCAGCCCCAGCTTCTATAAAGCTCACTCTCGGCGACGGTGGAGAATTGGGGGCCTTCCATCGCCAGATAGGTGCCGCCGCGCTGGTGGGCGATGTCCAAATCCTTTAGCGCCGCCGCGCAGCGATCCCCCAGCCAACTTGAAACCGGATGCGCCATAGAGACATGGGCGACACAACCCGGCCCGAAGAAGCTTTTTTCGCGCGCAAAGGTCCGGTCGATGAATTGGTCGACGATAACGAAGTGACCCGGCGGCAGGTCTTCCTTCAACGACCCGCAGGCAGAGACCGACAACACATCCGTGCAGCCCAACTGCTTTAGCGCATCGATATTGGCGCGGTAGTTGATGGAGGAGGGCGTCTGGACGTGGCCGCGCCCGTGGCGGGGCAGGAAGCGCACGGGGATGCCCTCCAGCGTGCCACAGAGGATCTGGTCGGAGGGGGTGCCCCACGGCGTCTCCACCGCCTGCCATTCGGCGCCTTCCAGCCCGTCGATATCGTAGACACCGCTGCCGCCGATCACCCCTAGGATATACTCGCCCATGGCCTTAGCCTCCCCCACCTGATTGTTGCTTGCACCTTCGCACCTTTCTTAAGAGACAGCGGCGGCGTTGGCAATTCGCCGCCACCTCGTCTAAAACGCGCATTCGAGTGTTCGCCGGGACTGTATGATCTTTTAGGGAAGCGCTGTTCGATGTCCGTATCCGCGATGTCCGTATCCGCACCGCCGGCCATCGTGCTGGTCGACCCGCAAATGGGCGAAAATATCGGGATGGTTGCCCGCGCCATGTTGAATTGCGGCGTGACGGATCTGCGCCTGGTGCGGCCCCGCGATGGCTGGCCCAGCGACAAGGCGCGCGATGCGTCTGCCGGCGCGCTTAGCGTGATCGACGGCGCGCGCGTGTTTGAGACGACGGGCGCGGCGATTGCAGACCTAGCCCATGTCTATGCCACCACCGCGCGCACGCGTGAGATGGTGGGCCGGGTCCTGACACCGCGTGCGGCGGCACAGGAGTTCCGGGCCGCGACCCCCGGGGAAGGCCAGCTTGGCGTCGGCATCCTATTTGGGGGCGAGCGCTCAGGTCTATCGAACGACGATGTCAGTTTGGCCGATACCATCATCACGGTGCCGCTGAACCCGGACTTCACCAGCTTGAATTTGGCCCAAGCGGTGCTGCTGGTCGCCTATGAATGGTTCACCGCCGGCGATGAGACGGAGGCGGAGCGGTTTCAAAACCCGCTTTCCGCCCCCGCGACCAAACAGGATTTGGAGAATTTCGTAACCCGGCTCGGCGTGATCCTGGATGCGGGGGGCTTCTTCCGCTCCCCCAAAATGCGGCCGACAGTGATGCGCAATATCCGGAATATGTTTCAGCGCGCTCGCCCGACAGACCAAGAGGTCCGCACCTTGCATGGTATCATCAAGGCCGCCCGGCGCGCTGGCCCTGAGCGCTTGCGCGGTGAGGGGGAGGAGCCCCTCCCGCGCGACGAACGAGAGGACAGCTAAGTCTATGGCAAGTACCGAACAGGCCGGAGTTGAGCTGGTGCAAAGCGCCGCCATTTTCCTAGGGGCCGCCGTCGTGGCCGTGCCGATTTTCAAGCGCTTGAAGCTGGGCTCGATCCTGGGTTACCTCGCCGCCGGTGCGGCCTTGGGGCCAACGGGCTTGGCGCTGATTTCGAATGCGGAAAATGTGCTGCATTTCGCCGAATTCGGCGTGGTGCTGTTGCTGTTCGTCATCGGGTTGGAATTGAAGCCCTCGCGGCTATGGTCCTTGAAGCGCGATATCTTTGGCTTGGGGATGCTCCAGGTCATGATCTCCGGCTTGGTCTTGGCGGCGATCGGGGCCTATGGGTTGGGGGTTGGATGGAACACGGCCTTGGTCGGCGGCTTTGCGCTGGCGCTGTCCTCCACCGCGTTCGGGATACAGATTCTGCGGGAACGGGGCGATTTGAACAGCCCCTATGGGACGCGCGCCTTTTCGATCCTGCTGTTTCAGGATTTGGCGATCGTGCCGCTGTTGGCCCTGGTGCCGCTGTTGGCGGTTGGGGCAGGCGGGGCTGCGCCCGATTGGTTGGCGACCCTGGAGGCCGCATTGGTCATCGTCGCCTTGATCTTAGCGGGTAAGTTCCTGCTGAACCCCTTGTTCCGGATCATTGCCGCCACCCGGTCGGATGAAATCAGCGTCGCGGCGGCCTTGATGGTCGTAATCGGGGCGGCGCTTTTGATGCATATGGTGGGGATGTCGATGGCGCTGGGGGCCTTCATCGCCGGGGTCATGCTGGCCGAATCCGCCTATCGCCATCAATTGGAAGCCGATATTGAGCCGTTTCGCGGGCTATTGCTGGGACTGTTTTTCATCGCAGTCGGCATGTCGGTCGATTGGTGGCTGGTGGTCGAAAACTGGGGCTTCGTGCTGGGTGGTGCGGTCTTGCTGATGGCGATTAAGGGCGCGATTTTGTTCCTGCTGTCGCGGATATTCGGCTCGGGCACGCGCGATGCAACGCGCGTCGCCGTTACCTTGCCGCAGGGCGGTGAATTCGGCTTCGTGCTGTTTTCGGTCGCAGCGGGTCACGCTATTTTGGGGCCGAAAGAGGCAAATTTAATGACGGCGCTCGTCACGGTTTCGATGGCGCTGACGCCCTTGGTTGGAATGTTGGGGGAGCGTTTGTTGGGCACCCTGTTCGCCACCGATGAGGCGGGCGAAATGCCCGACGCCAAGGATGCGGAACATCATCCCGTCATCATCGTCGGCTTCGGGCGTGTGGGCCAGGTCGTGGCGCGGGTCTTCATGGCGCGCGGCATCCGGGTCACCGCAATCGACGGCGATCCCAAGCGGATTGATGCCGCAAAACGCTTTGGCCACACCGTCTATTTCGGCGATGCGACCCGCACCGATGTCTTGGCCGCAGCCGGCGCGGCAGAAGCCGGCATGATCTTCGTTACCATCGATGACCAGGAAGCCTGCCTGACGGCGATCCGCGCCATCCGCCAGCGTTTCCCCCAGATCAAGATCATGGCGCGCGCCCACGACCGGGTGCATGCCTTGGCAATGATGGATTCGGACGCGGACTATTTCGTGCGCGATACCTTCGAAAGCTCCGCCCTGCTGGCGGCGGAAGGTCTGCGGCGGCTCGGTGAAAGCGACGAGACCATTGAAAGCGTGATGGCGGAATTCCGCCGCACCGACGCCGACCTGATGAAGCGTCAGAAAGCCGAAGGCCTCGTCGCCGGCAGCGAAGGCGGGGATATCTCCCGCCTGGACAAGACTTAACCGTGCGGGGGCGGGATGGGGCGAATGCGCCGGCGGCGTGTCAGCCGCCAGCAGGCATGAAGCGCCACCGCCCCCAGCACGATCGCCCCGCCGATGAAGGTGGGCAGGCTGGGTTCTTCATGGATCACCAACCACACCCAGAACGGGCCCAGCACGGTTTCCAGTAGCATTAATAGCGCCACTTCCGGGGCGGGAACCGTGCGCGGTCCCAGCGTGATCAACCCGAACGCGATGGGCAGGATCACCAGACCCAGCAACATCATCATCCAAAGACGATCGCCTTCCAACGATCCCGGATCGGCAAAGGGCAGCACCAGAATCGCGGTTAAAAACCCGCCAAGCGCGGTCGCGGGTACCATGTTGTGCGCCTTGGAATAGCGCAGCACCGTGAAGGTGGCGGATAGCGATATCGCGGTCATCAGCGCGAACAAATCGCCTATCGACGTGCCGGCGCCAAATCCACCGCCGACGACGATGGCCACCCCGACAACCCCGGCGGCGATGGCAAGCCACGTCGCTAGCGGCACCTTTTCGCGCAGGAAGATGACCGACATCAGCCCGGCAAACAGCGGGGCTGCAGCCAAGATGACCAAGACATTGGCGACCTTGGTATGCTCAACGGCCAAAACGAAGCTCAGCGCATTGACGCCGTAAATCGCCGATACGGCCAGCCCCGCCAGGCCCAGCGTCTTGATTTCCCGCCAAGCCTCCCCGCGCCGTGCGACGAAGAAGGCCAGCATCAAAGCGCTTGGCATCAATATTCCGCGCCAGAAGGTCATGGTCCAGGGATCGGTGTCGATCAGGCGCATCAAAAGCGTGTCCGGCGTCAACACCAGGACGCCAAAAAGCGTCAGCGCGAAGCCGCGTGCATGGGCCGCGCGATCGGCGGCCTCCGTGGCGCTAATCGGTTCAGAATTCACGATGCCCTATCCACAAAAAACTCTCTTTATTTCTAAACCGATCCGGGGTTTGACAGCATCCCGGAATTCCCTATAGTCCCGCCGCTTTCCGGGAATGCGGATTGCGGCGTGGTTTTAGTCTCTCAAGCGGGGCAAAGCCAGGGTCGTAATCCCGCCGCCCGGGTGGTCATTGGATAGGGGAAGATCAAGAGTTGATCAACCTCTGGTGGCTGCCTGGGGTCGGACTACCGGAACAACGCCAACCGCCGATTGGTAAATTCACCCGTCGGGTAAACCGGGAGACTACGGATGTCAAAGCGTAACAGTTCTAAGCATAAAATTGATCGCCGCCTTGGCGTCAATCTCTGGGGTCGGCCTAAGAGCCCGATCAACAAGCGCGAATACGGTCCCGGCCAGCACGGCCAGGGTCGCCGCCGGAAGCCGTCTGACTTCGGCATTCAGCTGATGGCGAAGCAGAAGCTGAAAGGCTATTACGGCAATATCGGCGAGAAGCAGTTCCGCAAGTATTTTGAGGAAGCGGTGCGCCGTCGCGGCGATACCAGTGAAAACCTCATCGGCCTGCTTGAGCATCGCCTGGATGCGTTGGTCTATCGCGCCAAGTTCGTGCCGACCGTTTTCGCCGCCCGCCAGTTCGTGAACCACGGCCATATCCTGGTCAATGGCAAGCGCGTGACGGTGCCGTCCTTCGTCGTCAAGCAGGGCGATGTGGTTGAAGTGCGTCAGAAGTCGAAGGAACTACCGCTCGTGCTGGAAGCCATCCAGTCGTCTGAGCGTGAGCTTCCCGATTATCTCGACGTTGACCACAAGAAGCTGGCCGCGTCGATCACGCGCACACCGAAGCTGGAAGATGTGCCTTACCCGGTTCAGATGGAACCGAACTTGGTCATCGAGTTCTATTCGCGCTGATTTTTAAACGGCGCGATGCGGCCAGCGTTGGCTGGCCGATCCAAGCAAAAGCACCCGGGAATTTTCCCGGGTGTTTTTTGTGCTAATTTTCAATTCAAAGGCGAGCAATTAGGCTTGCCGAGCATCTTTTTTGGAGGGCGTCAAAGTGACCAGCAATGATGGCGTGCCAAAGCGATTGAGCCTGCCGGATAGCTGGATTATCGGGTGGCTGGAAATTGACGAAGGTCATCAAACAATCCTGCGCCAGATCAATGACTGCCTGGGCGCGATGGATGCCGGTCGTGTCACGGGCTTCATCGCGCGCCTGCAGGGCCTCTACGAGATGTTCGAAGCGCACTTCGTCGAAGAAGAGCGTCTTATGGCTGACGTCGGCTACGCCGGATTGCCAAGCCACATGGCGCATCATGCGGGCGTCCTAGAATCGCTCGCAACGCTTCTGGAACAGTGCCGGTTAAAAGGATTTGCAGGGCCGGAGGATATCGCCTTTTGCTTTGACAACCTACTCAGTGACATCGTCAACGTGGACTTGAATTTCAAAGCATTTGGCGAGCAACGCGGATTGATTAGCCCCTAATCCCGGTGCATCAGCGCGGGCTGGGGCTATAGCGCGGTGGCTCGACATCCGGGCCGTCGCCATCGGGGTCGGGGCCCAGCGCTTCATCGATGCTTTCCGCCATGGCTTGTTTGGTGCGCGGGTCCAGGCGCGGGATTTCCGGGCTTGAAGCGGGCACATTGACGAAGGGCGCCCGGCCCGCCACGGGCATCGGGCGGCGTCTTGTCATCCGATAGCCGACGAAGGCCGCCAGCATCAGCGCAACCACGCCGGAATAGACGAACAGGCCGCTTGGCCCCAACCATTCCATCGCCAAGGATCCCGCCGTCGGCCCGATGGACGAGCCCAGCGCCCAACCCAGGATCAGGCTGGAACATAGCGCCATCATCTGTTCCGGCTTGGCGAAATCGCTGGCGTGCGCGATGCAGATCGCATAGATCGACAGCCCGCAGCCGCCCCACAGCCCGATCATCACGAACAGCGGCCAGCCATGGCCTAAGCGTGATTCAAAAAGCGCGATCGCCAACGATACGATGGCGACCGCCACGGCGCCCCCGATGATGACATGACGCCGGTCGGTGCGATCGCTAAGCCACCCCATCGGCCACTGCATCAGCAAGGAGCCGAATTGAAAGGCCGACAACAACCCCGCCGCCAACGCCGGCGACAGCCCGATCTGTGCGCCGTAAAGCGGTGCCAAATTCAATACGGCCGAATTCATCAGCCCGATGGCAAAGCACCCGACCAAGGCCGCTGGCGCCGTGCGATAGACGGCCAAAAGACCCATACGCGCGGCGGGCGGTAAGGTCGGCAATGGCGCATGGGTTAAGGCCACCGGCAACATGGAGAGCGAGAAGATCGCCGAGATCAGCATGAAGAAGCCGGGCCCCGCGATTTCCCCGAAGGTCAGCAGCAGCGGCCCGCCGCTCATCGCCAGCTTGTTCAGGATCATATAGACGGACAGAACCCGGCCGCGCTGCGCGGCTGGGGTTTGGGCGGACACCCAACTATCCGCGATGGTCATCAGCCCGGCCATGCACAGCCCCATGACCGCGCGCAAGCCCGCCCACAGCAGGCTGTCCACGCCGAGCGTGAAGGCCAAGGTCACCGCCGCCATGATCGCCGCCAGGGCGGCAAAGGCGCGCACATGGCCGATCCAACGCACGAACCAGGTGGAGAATAGGCACCCGATCATGAAGCCCACAGCATAGCCCGTGGCGACGAACCCGACGTCGCGGGTGGGCAAGCCTTCCCCGTCCATGCGCAACGGCATCAGGGCGGTCAGCACGCCCGTTCCCAAATACAACATCGTGACCGAGCCGATAATCGCGGCGACGATCAGATAAGGGTGGAATAGGGGTGTTTTGCTCATCACTCACTTGGGGCTCATACGCTCGCGCGCGGTTCTGCGCGACGCGGGTCCCCGCACCTTACGCCATCGCTGAATGAAAGAGGCACTTAGAAAAAGACGGGTAACAGCCTGTTCGCGCCGCCTTTAGATCAGGCGCCGCGCTAGATTAGGCGCCGCGCTAGATTAGGCGCCGCGCTAGATTAGGTGCCGCGCTAGATTAGGTGCCGCGCTAGATCAGGCGTAGAGACTGGGCCAGGCAGATCAACCCGCCGATCGCAATCACGCCCCAGGCCGTGCCCATGCCGATCGCGCGCATGGCAGACGGCCCGGTGGAGCGGCTGAGTCCTTGCGCATGCGCGATGCGCCCCAGCAGCAGCGGTGCGCCCAGCGCATGCACCCACATGCCAAGCCCGTTCGCCTCCGCCAAGGCCATGATAATCAGGGCCAGCGGCACGTTTTCTGTGAAATTGCCATGCACCCGCACCGCGCGCGCCAGCGCCGGGTCATCGCCATCGCCGATGCCGCTTTTCGCCTTATAGCGCAGCGGCGGAATACGCACCGCCAAGATGACGAATAAAAGCGCCAGCAGACCGGCATAAAGGGCTGTGACGGGAAAGGGTAGGGTGGCTTCCATCGGTAAACTCTCCAGTGACAAGGGGTTACTTTTCCCCTTCTTCCTCACGTACGATCGTCTCAAGGGTGGCGCCTTCGGGCAAAATGCCTAAGCGGCGCGCGACTTCTTGATAAGCTTCTTCAACTCCGCCCAGGTCGCGGCGGAAGCGATCCTTATCCAACTTTTCGCCGGTCGCGACATCCCACAGGCGGCAGTTGTCGGGGCTGATTTCATCCGCCAGCACGACGCGCACATCGCCATTGTCGTCATAGATGCGACCGAATTCCAATTTGAAGTCGATCAGCTTGATCCCGATCCCTAAGAAAACACCGGTCAGGAAGTCGTTGATGCGCAGCGTCATCGCCAGGAAATCGTCAATATCCTGGGGGCTGGCCCAGCCGAAGGCGGTGATATGTTCTTCCGTGATCATGGGGTCGCCCAGCTCGTCATTCTTATAAAAGAATTCGACGATGGAGCGGGGCAGGGCGGTCCCCTCCGGCACGCCCAGGCGCTTTGTGATCGAGCCGGCGGCGACATTGCGCACCACGACTTCGACCGGGATGATCTCCACCTCACGCAACAACTGCTCGCGCATGTTCAGGCGGCGGATAAAGTGGGTGGGGATCCCGATATCATGCAGGCGCAGCATCAGGAATTCGCTGATGCGGTTATTCAAGACGCCCTTGCCGGTTATCGTGCCTTTTTTCTGATTGTTGAAGGCGGTAGCGTCATCCTTGAAATGGGCGACGACGGTGCCGGGCTCCGGGCCCTC
>Ga0307967_1001159_pt1 | contig 16697 bp, 18 predicted proteins | sample OrgLakmetagen648_FD_201828 | JGI IMG/M metagenome (GOLD analysis project Ga0307967, IMG submission 201828) | Saline water microbial communities from Organic Lake, Antarctica - #648 | ecosystem: Environmental > Aquatic > Non-marine Saline and Alkaline > Saline | place: Antarctica: Organic Lake... | reverse complement strand
GCCAGCACGTGCAACTGTTACACATCTTTCACATCAACCATTTTTTGTTTACTCACAAACGTACATACACACACAAACGTGGCAGAGCCTGTGGAGCTGGACTGCCTGTGTGATCAGTCAAGCTCGCATGCCAGCACGTGCAACTGTGACACATCTTTCACATCAACCATTTTTTGTTTACTCACAAACGTACATACACACACAAACGTGGCAGAGCCTGCGGAGCTGGACTGCCTGCCTGATCAGTCAAGCTCGCATGCCAGCACGTGCAACTGTGGCACATCTTTCACATCAACCATTTTTTGTTTACTCACAAACGTACATACACACACAAACGTGGCAGAGCCTGCGTGATCAGTCAAGCTCGCATGCCAGCACGTGCAACTGTGACACATCTTTCACATCAACCATTTTTTGATTACTCACAAACGTACATACACACAAACGTGGCAGAGCCTGCAGAGCTGGACTGCCTGTGTGATCAGGTCAAGCTGCTCACGCTCGCGTGCCAGCACATGCATGCAACTGTCACACATCTTTCACATGTGTAACCAATTTTTTTACCTACAAACACGCACACACACATTCACACGCACAGGTGGCAGAGCCTGCCGAGCTGGACTGCCTGCGTGATCAGGTCAAACTGCTCACGCTCGCGTGCCGGCACATGCAACTGTTACACATCTTTCACATGTGTAACCAATTTTTTTACCTACAAACACACACACACACACACACATTCACACGCACAGGTGGCAGAGCCTGCCGAGCTGGACTGCTTACGTGATCAGGTCAAGCTGCTCAAGCGTGCATGCCGCCACCGCACCATGATCAATTGGAAGCTGGAGCGCATCAAACAGGAGCAAGCACTCAGCACTGGCTTCCGCAGCTCGTTCAGTGCGCTGGAGTCAGAGGCTCAGTACATGACGGTGAGTAAAGGGGGGGCTCGGCGTTATTGTGGTGCAAAAGGCATACGTGTGCAGATGTCTTCTTTACATGTGCACGGACGTTGATCGGTAGTGCACTTTGAAAGGGCTCCAACTCAAGCACTTGGAACGGGTCCCAGCGCTCTGAAAGGCTCTAGCTCGAACAGCTTGAGCACTTGAAACGGGTCCCATCCTCGGAAAGGCTCCAGCTCGAACAGCTTGAGCAGCTTGGACAGGGTTCCAGCACTCTGATAGGGCTCTAGGCCTGGTGAGTAGAGCTGGATGTCAGGAGCACTGTGCACCGTGTGGGGGTGAAGTGGTCTACCATGCTAGCATGAAGCAGCTCTCATGACCGGTTGGTGATAAGCGGGACAGGGTAAGTGTATTTTTGTCATTATTTTTAGATGGGTGACATTTCAGAGCTGCAATGGATGTACCAAGGAAGGCCACATGGTTTTAACAACAGGCTTGCAGAAGAGTCTATTGCTGTGCATACATGTAGGGTTGGCCAGGACCGTATGTAAACGCCGTATATGGCCGTATATCTGGTGATTTCCCTGCCAAAATTACTGCATGTACACCGTGTTTATATATTTATGGTTCTGGCCAACCCTACATATATGAGGCCAGAAGCTGATTTTGTCATGGGGAGGAGCATTCAGTAAGTGTGTAAAAAATAATTCAAGTGTCTGTGTCCTATGGGGAGGAGCATTAACGACGTAAGAGGCTGAGCACGTGAAGTTGAGTTGAGTTGACACGAGGCTGAGCACGTGAAGTTGAGTTGACACGAGGCTGAGCACGTTTGAGTCAAGTTGCGTTGATCTGAGTTAATTTGAGTTGAGTGGTCTTTGATTAAAATGTCCGAAGCAATGTCAGAATGTCAGAAAAACCCTGGATCTGATTGTTTTGGTAATCAACTGACAATGTGAGCATTCTAAGAGGTACCATAAGAGGGGATTGATGATTAGAAGATTAAATAAGAGCAACGGCCCAGGTAGAGCTGGATGGTGTTTGATTAACGTGAGAGGGTTATCCTACGTATGCAGGCCTCCTGTCTGGCAACTGACCATTGGCATCCATCGCTGTTGATTAAGCCATGTGCAGCAACACCTGTGTGCCGGCTGCACAACATGCAAAAAAACCGTGTGCTGGCTACACAGTACGCTGCTAGAGCCGGCCAGCCTTGTGCTGGCTACACAGTATGCAGCAGCACCTGTGCTTTCTGTACGCTGCTAGAGCCGGCCAGCCTTGTGCTAGCTACACAGTATGCAGCAGCACCTGTGCTTTCTGTACGCTGCTAGAGACGGCCAGCCTTGTGCTGGCTACACAGTATGCAGCAGCACCTGTGCTTTCTGTACGCTGCTAGAGACGGCCAGCCTTGTGCTGGCTACACAGTACGCTGCTAGAGCCGGCCAGCCTTGTGCTGGCTACACAGTATGCAGCAGCACCTGTGCTTTCTGTACGCTGCTAGAGCCGGCCAGCCTTGCGCAAATGTGCAAGGCTGCAGCCTCAGGCTGTTTGGTGATTTGAAGATGGGTGTCAGGCCTGCATGCCTAAATACTTACTGCAGCCACGACCGTGTGTTTGATGTTGTGGCCAGCACTGGCACCAGCAGAAGTTCTGTGTTTTCATTACAGCTGCTTACATATTTGTGCACAGACACAAAGCACACACATGCACACCACACACACGCGCACACGACACACACACACACACACACACATCGTCATCATTGCAGGGCGTGTTGGAAGAGGCTGCCAGCATTGAGGCCCAAATGAACTCCACGCACTTGGCCGTGCTTCAGTTTGTTGAGCAAGACCAGAACAGCACAAAGGTACGCTGCAACTTTTTTAGGGGACCCACCATCGGCACCTGCTGCCTGACCGTTGAATTTGAGGGCAGCTCTGGGTGCTGGCACTGGAACGATGACACAGGAGGCTTTTTGCACTCTCACACACATTCGGTGCACTCTCACGCACACATTCGGTGCTGGCACTGGAACGACGACACAGGAGGCTTTTTCCTTTGGTGGGGGAGACTCACGGCACGTCGGGCCAATGTGTCTCCTTTTCCTTAATTGATGCAGGGAGTGTTTTGCTGCCTGCGTAGTTTTTTTTCTTTTCTTTCTTTTCTTTTCTTTCAGGTGGCTTAGCTCCAACCCAGCGTGAGCAGCGCATTACTGAGGTAATGATGCTGTGCATTGACACGAATGCACAGAACAACGCTTGCACTCTCACACACAGGAGGCCCAGTTAAATAAGGAGCGCCTGGAATACCAGCAGCAGCGCATTGCTACTATCACATACATTCACATATTCTCATGCACTCACACACAGGAGGCCCACCTGAATAAGGAGCGACTGGATTACCAGCAGCAGCGCATTGTTAATATCACACATATGCATAGTCTCATGCACTCACACACAGGAGGCCCACCTGAATAAGGAGCGCCTGGGTTACCAGCAGCAACGCATTGCCAAAAATCACACACATTTGTGCAATCTCATGCACTCACTCACAGGAGGCCCAGCTGGATAAGGAGCGCCTGGATTGCCAGCAGCAGCGCATTGCTAATATCACACACATTTGCATATTCTCATGCACTCACACACACAGGAGGCCCACCTGAATAAGGAGCGCCTGGGTTACCAGCAGCAGCGCATTGCTAATATCACACACATATGCATATTCTCATGCACTCACTCACAAGAGGCCCAGCTGAATAAGGAGCGCCTGGATTGCCAGCAGCAGTGCATTGCTGATATCACACACATTTGCATATTCTCATGCACTCACACACAGGAGGCCCAGCTGAATAAGGAGCGCCTGGATTACCAGCAGCAGCGCATTGCTGAGGTTGCTGCTAGCAATGAAGCACGGCAGCAGAAGCTGGAGGGCATAAATGAGCAGCGCAGGCTCATGCAGGTATGGAATAAAGTGGTGGCGCGTGTTTATGTGTATATACCTGTTATGCGTGTTTGCTTGTGTATGTGTGTGTATCAAGATGCAAGGGAACAGAAAGAAGTGGACAATGGGCGTGCAGGTGCCTCCATTCATTTTTCCTTCTGTGTGCGCAGATCATACTTGATTAGGGTTGGCCAGAACTGTATATACACACTGTATATGACCGTATGTATGGTGATTTCTTTGAAAAAAATACCGTATACACACCATATATACGTATATATGTATGGTTCTGGCCAACCCTATACTTGATCTACATATACTTTTCTCTCTCCTTTTGTTTGTGCAAATTAAAGCAGAGCTGCAGGTCTTCCTGTGCTTGTTTTTTGTGTGCAGACCAAAGCAGGTCTGCGCGCTGCAAATGCACACGAACATCACAAGCACCTTGTTGTATCGTAATCGTAACAAAGCAAACATCTTGCACGCTTGCAGAGCACTGGAGGCCCTGCAAGATGAGACAACACTGCAGACCACAACAGCACACTAAAGTGTGTGTGTGTGCTCTCACCACACACAATATCTCCTCACGTGCGCATGCATCTCCTCACGTGCATCTCCTCACGTGCGCATGCAGGAGACCCTGGGAAAGGAATGGCGGAGCTGCAAGCAGCAATGCAAGGCCTGCATGATGAGGCTTCTTAGATCTTATTATACCATAGCTCATGACACACACACAAAAACAAAGACAAGCACACCTTTGCAGGAGCGTTACGATGAGGCCTTGAAAGAAAAGGCGGAGCTGCAAGCAGCGCTACAGGGATCGCACGACGAGGGCTGCATGGAGGGCCATTGACATACACAAGCACACACACACACACACATACACACACACACACATACACACACAAAACACACCTTTGCAGGAGCGTTACGATGGGGCCATGAAAGAAAAGGTGGAGCTGCAAGCAGCACTGCAGGGTCTGCACGACGAGGGCTACCACCAAAGCACGCCCACAAAGTCTGCGCACAAAGTGAGGGCAGGGGGGGAGGCCACTACCACACACCTGCAGCAGCTGGCGTGCCACCAGGAGGCACTGGACGTGCTGGTGGGACTGCAGGTGAGGGTTATTGTTTGTGATTGACTGCCTGATTTAAAAATCAAAGGCACTGGACGTGCTGGTGGGGCTGCTGGTGAGGGTCTGTGTTTGCGATTGACTGTGTGTAAATATGAATGAAGGCACCAGACGTGCTGGTGGGGCTGCAGGTGAGGGTTATTGTTTGCGATTGACTGTGTTTAAATATGAATGAAGGCACCGGACGTGCTGGTGGGGCTGCAGGTGAGGGTTAGTGTTTGTGTTTGACTGCCTGATTGGAATATTAGAAAGAGATGAAGGTTCTGGACGTGCTGGCGCGGCTGCAGGTGAGGGATAGTGTGCCCACAGAAGCGGAAATGACTGTATAAGCAAGAATGAAGGCACTGGACGTGCTGGCAAGGCTGCAGGTGAAGGATTGTGTGCACGCAGAAGCAGGATTGACTGTGAACCGCAAGACCCTGAAGCTGGGCATACCATTCCAGGAGGTGCTGTCTGTTTGGGCTCGCATGAGTGAATCATGTACTGTTACATCCTTTTGTTGTTTAGGTTCTCAACCAAGTGATGAGACCCCTGCTCTGATCCACGTGGTGTGGCCCTGATTTGAGTTGATTTGAACATTTCTAGTTCTTAATTTATTTCTAGATCTGACCAGGGGCCTTAAATCAATAGGTTCCTGGTTTTGTCTGAGTGATCGTGTCCCTCTAATCTGTGCAGTGAGGCCCCTGATCTGAATTAATAGGTACGGACCCTGTTGTGATCTGAAAGGTTAGTCCCCTGATCTCAAGTGCATGATGTCGTGGCGAGAGGGAAGCCTCTAATTTGTTCTGCACATGACTTTGTGGCAAAGGGCAGTTGCCAAGAGCCTGTGCCATGCTTGCGTTTACGTGCCCTTTGGTTTGGTGGGCATTCTAAACAGGGACAGAGGCAACCTGTCTGACGTGTGCTTTGAGGCGACTTTTATGACGTGTGCTTTGAGGGTTTGAGGCAACCTGTATGACGTGTGCTTTGAGGGTTTGAGGCAACCTGTATGACGTGTGCTTTGAGGGTTTGAGGCAACCTGTATGACGTGTGTTTCTTTGAGGGTTTAAGGCAACCTGTATGATGTGTGTTTTTTTGAGGGTTTGAGGCAACCTGTATGACGTGTGCTTTGAGGGTTTGATTAAGTGAAACCATGTCAGGTTCAAAGAACAATTCTCTGTGTTCACGCAGCTGTTGTGCTGCTAATGCCATTAACAGCGTCCATTACGTGTCACATGCATTTGACTGGTCACGCGTGGAAAGCCCTTCTTTTCTTCAAATATCCTCCCTTCTCTCGATGCCTATCACATTTCCACTTCCAAATTTACTTTGCACGCCATCTTCTACCGCTAAGTTTGCACCCACCACCTGTGCCATGTGCGTAAGCACGTGCACACACACACACTCCATCCCCTACGACCATCGCGTAAGGATTTACTTTGCACGCCATCTTCTACCAATACGTTTGCACCCACCGCCTGTGCCTTGTGCGTAAGCACGTGCACACACACACACACTCCATCCCCTACAACCATCGTGCCGGGCATCAACCTGGACGTCTGCAGCTTGTGCAGCAGCACCACCTGATGCAGCAATATAACACGCACACAACTACACACACGGTAACACACGCACATGCAAAACAATCATCGCAGGGCATCAACCTGGACGTCTGCAGCTTGCGCAGCAGCAACACCTGGTCCATGATAGTACACAACCGCTTCACGGTCAGCGTGGATATGAGCGGCTCCCTGTCTGGCGAGCCGCGCACGTGTGCCGTTAGCGTGGAAACCCTGGAAAGTGCATTTCAGGGCTCTGAGCTGGCACGCAGGATGCTGCCAGGCATAGGTACGTGTGTGTGTTTGTGAGAGAGAGAGAGAGAGAGAGAGAGAGAGAGAGAGAGAAAGAGAGAGAGAGAGAGAGAGAGAGAGAGAGAGAGAGAGAGGTGGGTGTTTGAAGGTCCTGCTGACATAAATCTTCTGTCAGGGTTGGTTATGTTGCTATGTTTATGTGTGCATTTGCATGTGTGAGTGTGTGTGTATGCATGTATGCAGGAACGTGGTCGCCTTAAATTTGGTCGACCTGTGTTGGAACCACGGTCATAAGAGCCTCCCTCAGGAATCCTGCCGATAATATTGAACTGGGTTGGCCAGAACCCTACATATACGGTGTACGTACGGTATTGTGGCAGAGAAACCACCATACATACGGTGTATATATACGGTTCTGGCCAAGTCTAATATGGAACCATGCCTCCTGCCGTTAAGGTCTACCTCTCCTATACAGACAAGCTGCGCTGCACATCTCAAAGTCCAAACCCATGTTTCTGGCCGTTTTGTTTAGCCCAGACAAACTGGACTGCACCGAGCAAATGCGAACTGATACTTGGAGCACCATAATTTCCAACCACCAGTCTGCATCCATCCAAACCACCTGGACTGCACCATTTCAGGGTGCTGACCCTAGTTTGGTGGTCACTTATTCCTTATTCCTAAGCCTCCCCTATTCATGCCTCTGTGTGGGCCTACCCGACATATGCAAACCATACTATCAGGGTTGGCCAGAACCATATATATACGGTGTATATACAGTATTTTTGGCAGGGAAATCACCATATATACGGTCATGTACGGTGTATATATACGTTCTGGCCAACCCTACATACTATCCCTCATGAAATACCCGAAATGTCCTGCCTGCAGCCTGTTTCCAGCGCCATGCTAGCCATGCCTGTCAAACCGCACCACCCCAGAATTATCCAAGCTGCCCCAACTCAAATAATAATAATAAATAATAATCCACACAAACTGCTCACGTCTGCAGCAAGCCTGTTTGCCAGCGCCATGCAGCCCCAACTCAAATAATAAGCCAGCTGCCCCAACTCAAATAATAATAAATAAATAATAATCCACACAAACTGCTCACGTCTGCAGCAAGCCTGTTTGCCAGCGCCATGCCAGCCATCCCTGTTTCCAAGCTGCCCCAGACCATGGACAAGCTGCTGCACCAATTTGGCAGCATCCATCAGAGCATGACTCAGCTGGAGGCAGCACAGCTAAGGCTGCCTGCATTTGGCCGAGTGGAGGTGCTGCCTGGTACGTGCGTGTGTGTGAGTGTGTGTGAGTGAGTGTGTGCGAGTGTGAGGTGTGTGTGTGCACTGGCTCTTGGCCTCAGGGCCGACACACACACAAGACCCAGTATTCACACATTATTGCATATGATCAGGCACATGTTCACACACACACACACACACACACACAAACACACGCGCACATCACGCAGGCGCCCAAACAAACGACTCACCTGTGTTGGCAATCTGGTTCATGAGTCTGCTTGGGCCAGGCCAGGGAGCTAAGCTTGGAGTCACCTTACCACTGTCCTCACTGTTGGGAAAACTGCCTTATGCCGCACCAGCACTGGGAGTACATGTGGTACTGCCCGTACAGGTGCGTAAATGCACATTGATAATTGATAGGGTCAGCCTGAGCAGTGTGTATGCCATCTCCCTTTACGCCGCATTAGCACTGGGAGTACGTGTGGTACTGCCTGTACAGGTGCGTAAGTGCACATTGATAAGATCAGCCTGAGCAATGTGTGTGCAATCTCCCTAACGCCGCACCAGCACTGGGAGTACGTGTGGTACTGCCCGTACAGGTGCGTAAGTGCACATTGCTACACAGGGCTAGCCTGAGCAGTGTTTCTGCTGCGTGTTGCTACATTGTGTAGCTGCCTCGGCCGTAAATTCAGACTCCTTCCTCGCCAAAAAAAGCCAAGTACACACATGCACAGTGCATAGCCAAAGAATACCCTGCACTGAACGCTTTCTTGCTACATGTCTGGGTCAGGAGGTGCCAATTCCTGTGCCTCATTCACCTATGGCACGCATTATTTATTTGTTATGTCCTAAATAGGGCAGGCCGTGTACCACAGGTCTCGGGGTACGCACAGACCTGGTGCGTTACACAGCAAGCACAGAGGTCTAATGCGTCCCTTTATCTTGCACCTATTTGCCCACAAAAGAGAAATCACTGGTCATTGAAAACCACTCCCTACTTTGATCAGGGATCCACCTAGGTACCATAGAGATCCTTCCAGGGAAAAAAGATATAGAGATCTGTGGGAATCAGGAGAACACGTGTTCATGCACTTACCTGCCAGTTCAGCAAAGCTGCATCAGCCTCCATCATAAGCTGTAAATACTTCCTTTTTCGCGTTGGACCTTCACATGCTGAACCACGCAATGAGCTCTGTGTGTGTGTGTGTGTGTGTGTGTGTGTGTGTGTGTGTGTGTGCAAACCGGCCTCAAGTTGCAGAGATTTTCATCACGTATGTCTCATTTCGTGTGCAACCTGCAGGATGCTCAAGCACGTGCGACGCACGCGACCCAAGTGCTTGGCTGTGTCTCTCCTAGCCACACTTACTTGCACCAGCTGTGCTCTGTGGCTAGCCAGCTAGTGGCAGCAGGGCTCCCCACACAGGTATGCACGCACGCTGAGTTGCACGGCAATGAGGTCCACCTTTTTCAGGTGGAAAGAGAGAATGTCCGACTCCCTGCTCAGAAAAAATGTGGGGATGGGTTGAGCAGGCAGTCGGGTAATGAGGGAAGGGAAAGAAGTCATTGCACTTAGCACCGAAAGAGCTCCGTGAATGTACACAGTACAGAATCAGCAACATTGTAAAAATGAGAGTCTACACTGGAAGTCACCAGCGTGCATTAAGGAAAGGCTCTCAACTAGTGCTCACACTAGCCAGAGCCCCACCGAACATTGTAAGCAACATTGTATTAGGAACTAGGACCAAGTGGTGGAAAGGAATCCTACGTGCTACCGCTTAGACTTGAACTTTTCCTTGGCGCAGCGTGCTTACCCAACGCTAATGCAGCTGTATGTAAGTCCCTGTATGCCCTACCTCCCTTGTAACATTGAGCTTAAAGCCAAAAAGAGAACAGAGCGACACTTGTCATGAACCCTGTTGCTCACACTCGTCTTTTTACACACACACAAGCGCGCACACACACACATACACACACACATACACACACATACACACACACACACGCACAAACACACACAACACACACACACACACACACACACACAGGAGCAGCCTGAAGAAGCATGCCCACCTGTCACTCCTCACCCCATGCGCATGCTGGACAACCCACTGTTCACGTGAACTGCCCCTGGCTTGCACATATTTAACAACAATGTTTTTAGTAATCAGCAGCTCTGGAGCGTGCTCAGTATATGCTTGCGTGGTGACAAAGAAAACTAGGACGCAAGCTGCAGAAGAAAGTTTTGCCTCAGTGAAAGAAAGGTGGAGATTACCATTGCAAGGATTTGTTTATTGGTGTTGGTGTTAGGTTGGAGCTGCGCAATCGCAAAATTTGTAAATGGTGTGAGGACGTCTCGTGGCGCCCATGCGGTGCAAGCCGCCTTTAAAGAAAGCTGGGTGTGGCAGGTGACCTACATAACCAATTTTGTCAATCCTAATATTATTGATTGGACGTGAGCTTACGTTACAGTTTGGGATTTATTGTGGTTACCTGTGCCGCATGAGTTGTTTTTGCTCGCAATTTTATTGCTTGGCTACCAATGCTGCACCAGGCCTACAAAACAGGGAAACCAGCCAGAGCAGGCCTTCCGTGCTATGCGCTTGGCCTGGCGTACTGTCGGGCATATAGAAACGACAAACATGTAGAAGGGAAGATTACGCTGGGAGTATTAAAACATCCAGCGCGATCAAGGGAAGGAGCACTTACGTGCCAGCACCTAAAGCCCCTCACCACAAACAGAAATGATAAGAAGAAGATTGCAGATAGTGTAGAGTAGACACTACCAGAGCCATGGTCTTCTTCTGTGTAAGAACACCCTGGGACACGGCCGCATCCTCTTGAGCAAAAAAAACGCTCCAACCTTACCTGTCTGTGCGCCATGAATATAATGAAAATTAAACTGCCGATGCTTTATTAAGGAAGAAAATGGGTACTAAGAACTAACCAAGGACTAGCTCACTAGAATGGAACGATCTACTTTGATGAACTAAAATGTGGGACTCAAAACCACATTAGCTACTAAGAAGGAGGGTGCCTGTGTAAACCAGTTGCAACAAGTTATGCTCCTCCTTGCTGCAAATTTGTTGCAGATCAAGACCAATCCCCTTTGTAGACAGCACGATAAAAACTGGCACACAAGCTGGAAATCATGGATTGCAATATGACAAGAATTCCTAAGCCTTATCGAGACACGCTGATCTGGGGTGATCGCAACGTGGCTTCTCTTTCTTAATCAATATTGATAAATGTGGGGAGTGGTTTTCACTGCCAAATCAATATTGCTTATGGTGGGGAGTGCGTGGTTTTTGCTGCCTGTTGTTTTTCTTTTCTTCTCCTCTGTTCGTCATTGGGCAACAACCTCTATGGAGGCGTTTACAGGACCGTTGTAAGCATACCACCCAATTTCTTTATACGGAATCTACCGGCAATCCTGTGTGTAAGCTTTGGATGCAATGTGCAACCGTGGTATCAGGGTTGTGCTTCTCTGCCATTCACACTCATCCACCCGTGCCTCAATGGTCTGATAACTTGTATCTATGTATTTATTTATCTCATTTATTGGTCTCATATTGCAACATATATTTCAACTGCCAAATAGGTCGTTAGCTGCAATTCGTGCGAAAATTTTCCGCACTCGCCCTCCTTTAATGAAATAGTGTAAGCAACAGGTGTGTAGCTCGACTCGCATAGTTTCAGGAACCAAGCCGTGTGCGCCGCCCAGCTTATTGAAGACCCCTGACGAACTCCGCATCCACCCCCTCACTGACACACTGACACACACTGACACACACACACTACACTCGCACATACACGCATAGGTAGCAGCAGCATGTCCAAAATCTCGAACGACGTCCTCAAGGAGGCCATCGCCAGTGAGTTTGTGTTCGCTCGCCCAGCCTTTTCCAGCCCTCCTTCCACAAGCTCATGCTGCTGACTTGTGCACCTCCTTTTGCGTAACACAGACATGATGGAGGCCTCGCGGGCCAAGGCCCGCAAGTTCCCGGAGACCATCGAGCTCCAGATTGGCCTCAAGAACTACGACCCCCAGAAAGACAAGCGTTTCTCAGGCGTCGTGAAGCTGCCCTACATCCCTCGCCCCCGCATGCGCGTGTGCGTGCTGGGTGATGTCAAGCACTGCGAGCAAGCCGCTGCCGTGCAGGTCGACAGCAGGAGCGTGGAGGACCTCAAGAAGCTGAACAAGAACAAGAAGCTGGTCAAGAAGCTTGGTGGGTTGGGGCAGTTGCAGGGGAGGCTGGGGAAGGGAGAGCATGCAGGGTACAGACACTGGCTCAGCGTACCATGAGTGACCTGTACATGCTCTCTGGCTCATGCACAATGGCTTGCAGAGGGTACAATTTTCCACACTTGTTTGGTCGAAGCATGCGCCCCCCTGAGCCGGCGCGTGCACACACACACACTCACATATACACTCGCACACACACACACACACACACACACACACACACACACACACACACACACACAAACACACACACACACACACACACACACACACACACACACACACACACACACACACACACACACACAAACACACACACACACACACACACACACACACACACACACACACACACACACAAACACACACACACATTCATACACACACGCTCATACACACAAACGCGCATGTACACACGCACGCACGCACACGTAAACTCACAAATGCACTCATACAGGTGCGAACATGAGTATTTGTGCATGTACATGCATGAATGCATGTATGTACGTAAATATGCACACATGCATACACAACACACACACACATGCACAAATACTCGTGGGCACAAGGGGATGCATAGCATGCAGACACACATGCATATGCCTTTGCACATATGTGTTTGCAACCAAACACAGAGGACGGGCAATATTTTGTTTAGCTTTTGACGTGGTGTTCCCTTCGATGTTGAAATTAGTCCCCTGCATTCATTTCACTCTAAGAAGTTGTGAAAAAATTGGCCTTGCACATGTAGCTGATTGCTAAAATGCCCCTTAGTAATTGATATGGTTTTCCGCGCCGCCCATCTGGGACCCCCCCAAGTTGCGCTTATTCTCTGCCCTGCAGCAGCAAGCACTTCTTTGCATACAGACATGTGCTGCTTCTCGAAACCGGCTCCTCACGTCCGCTTTCCCGCCTTTCCCCCTCGTGTGACTGCAGCCCAGTCCTACCACGCTTTCTTGGCCAGTGACTCTGTCATCAAGCAGATCCCCCGTCTCCTCGGCCCTGGTCTGAACAAGGCCGGCAAGTTCCCTTCCCCCATCAACAAGACCGTCTTGGAGCAGGTGAGTGAGCGTTCTTTGTCCGTGTGTGCTTGGCTCAACAGCTGTGCACGCAGTTAGTTACCAAGCTCGAGACACAGGCGTGCTCCTAGCTTTGCATTTGCGCGAGGAAAGGCCTCCAGAACGTCTCGCTTGCACTGGAAGCGTGAGCGCACAACCCAAACATCTCAAAATTTTACTCTCGAGGAACGATCTCCATCTGTCCTTCCTCTGGGGTCTGCTTATTTCGTTTATGATGGACTGTTTTACAAAAAGCGCTTTGTACGACACGGTACTCACTTGGGGAACCGTTGCAAGGAGGGACATGGGTTAGGGGAATGTCTCCCTGGTGTACTCTCTCACGTGCTGAACGGGGGCGCATTTTGAAATTGTCCATCATTAAAAAATTTCCGCTTTTGTTCTGCCGTTTAAACATTACGTGATCTTCATCTGTCCTCTCTCTGGTGTCAGTGTTGAAATGTTAGAGCCTACCTCTCGGCGAGGTTGGTTTTAACATTTCAACACTGACACCAGAGAGAGGACAGATGAAGATCGCGTCTTGTTTGAAATACACCAAAACAATGCCGGAGCCTCCTCCTCCTCCACCATGTAAACGCATTTTGAGGAGCGCACTTCAAGGAACGAACGTATGTTGAACCTTGCAGGTCAACGAGGTCAAGGGCTCCATCAAGTTCCAGCTGAAGAAGGTGCTGTGCCTGGGTGTGGCGATTGCCCACGTGGGCATGGAAGAGAACCACATCCGTGGTACGTACGTTTGGTTTGAAACAGGGGGGGGTGCACTTAGGGTCAGGAGGAGAAGTACAATCTTGGTATGCAGTGCATTTTAAACAAATTATATAAGAGCATATATCTGGCCTCTCATCTCATTCAACGAACTCCTCGAATAAATGGCCTCAGCACCACTAAAATCAAAAGCCTTTTAGTGGTGCTGAGGCCATTTATTCGAGGAGATCGTTGAATGAGAGGCCAGATATGCTCTTATATAATTTGTTTAAAAATGTGCAGCAGGTTGAGTTGACAGTGTTGAAAGAGGGTATTGATGATGAGGAGCCCAATTGTGATTGGAATGGTAATGATGATAGTGAGAGTGAGCAAGAGGCAGAGGATGTCCCATGGATTCCATCTGATGTTGAGAGCGAGTAAGTTTGTGATGCAGAGGCCATGGATGTTGACAGTGTTCAAGACAATGATGTTGTGGCTGGTCGCAACGCTGACGGTTACAATGATTTGGATATTTGCTGATGGTTACAATGATTTGGATATTTGAAGTTTTCCCACATGTAAACCCGATTTCCTTGTCTCAATACCCCTTCCCCAAAGCAGCCCAGGCAAAAAAAGTTTTAGCCCTTATTTTACCCGCACATTTTGTGAAGTATTGTGCGGCGCAGCCGCACATTTCTTCACTTTACAGAAAACCAGCTACGGGCGACCCGGAATAAAGAAAATTTTAGTTGCGGGCGAACCGAAGCTTCTTCAAACCCCCTGAAGTTCCCTGGTATGCACATACATTTCGCAGGGGGGGTAGGAGCGACAGGAGGAGAAGTACAATGTTGGTATGCACACATTTCGCAGGGGGGGAGGAGTGCGCCAATGAATGTTGTTACTGGCAATGATGTCGTTGCTGTTGATCGTTGAGTGGGTGTGGCTGGAGCCATCATGAATGAAAAGCACCTTCGTCAAAATCCCGATGCTCTCTTTCTCTCATCAAAACCTCTGGCATTTCAACAGTAATGCTTATAATTATATTGGCAAGAGCTCTGTCTGAATGTGAGCGGGGGGCAGAACCTGTCAAAAAGGGCGCTGTTCAAACGGACATGCATACAAGCATTCACTGTCCTGTAAGGCTGGAAACAAGCGTGCAGACATTACCAAAACAAACACAGATTTGATTTGCACGTGCTGCTGTGTTTGGCGTGCTGCTCTTGCCTACTATGCAACAACGTTGTCCACAGTCACATGCCACACATCCCCTACCTCACACGCGTACACATACACACACACACAGGTAACATCATGTACGCCGTGAACTTCTTGGTGTCCCTGCTGAAGAAGAACTGGCAGAACGTCAAGTGCCTGTACATCAAGTCTACCATGGGCAAGTCGTACCGCATCTACTAAGATGCTGTCGTGACGCACCCTCCCTCTCCCTCCTCAGGTCAGTTGTCATTCCTGTGGTACTGAAATACACACATGCGTACGACAGGCAGATGTGAAGGTGCAATAGGGAGGCGCACGTGTACGAAGGAAGGCGCATGTACCGGTATACGATGAAAAGACATAAGTACGATGAAAAGACACGCATGTGTAGATTGAAAGACACATGCATATGATTGGAAGAAACACACTCACTTGTGCGACTCATCTGTGCGAACTTTCTTGAATGCCTGGTGTCCTTCCTGTGTGCTTTCTGGAGCTTCTTTCAGGCTTTACTGTTTCCAAATTTCTTTTTGAAGGACATATGCAACACGCACATGCATATACAAGCACGCATGAACGCAAAAGTTTGTAAATGCACGAGTACAACATACATGACGAGCTACTACACACACACACACACACACACACACACACACACACACACACACACACACACCACAGGGATGTGGGATGTGCCTCCGCGGACACACCAAGGGCTGCCTTCATGCTTGCGACAGCAGGATCTGCAGGGTTTCCCCCTGTACCTGCTGCTGCGCTGGGCAGTTCGGCTGGGAGTTGCGATGAGTTTGGATTACGCTGCTTTATCTGCTTACACACGCTTACACTAGAGAGAAATAAAAAAACGCCCTTCCTGACTGTTACTGAATTGAGAACGCCTGCGAGCCACACGCTCACACCACTTGTAAGTAATTTGAAGGAACTTTGAGTTCTGTGGCTGCGCTCCCCCGGTTTTTCCTCAAAGCCTCTTCAAGGAAAATTTTGAGATTAGTATTTGCTCAGCTCAGCTTAGTTTAGTTCAGTTTGGATTACAAAGGCCTCCAGTCTGGCAAGGCTGCTCAACCAATAGGCAACAAATAAATCAATCAAAAAGATCGGCACTAATGATTTGTAAACATCAACATATGTTGATAAACAAAACCTTTGATATCACCTTCAGAAATGTTATCAAATAAGTGGTTGAACTGGTGCCGTAAATGTTTTGTGCCCATACATGGAAAATAAACGTGTTTCTCATCTTAAATATAATCCCCGTTTTCACACATAATGCACACACGTGCACTCCTGTCCGGACTCCTGCCGTATAAACCAGTTTCACACTTCAACCCATGTCCTCGAATCCTGAACCGAGCTACATTCATCATGACACTTTTGCTCAGAGCCATCTTCAAATACTCCGGCAAGACAAATGGTGCACGTGCATCAGAAACCGGTCTCTCAGGCAGAGCAAACCAGTTGTGATAA
>Ga0307967_1001156_pt1 | contig 16732 bp, 15 predicted proteins | sample OrgLakmetagen648_FD_201828 | JGI IMG/M metagenome (GOLD analysis project Ga0307967, IMG submission 201828) | Saline water microbial communities from Organic Lake, Antarctica - #648 | ecosystem: Environmental > Aquatic > Non-marine Saline and Alkaline > Saline | place: Antarctica: Organic Lake... | reverse complement strand
TGGCCCACGCCTTCGATAATCCAGCAAAGGCCCACCGGCGAGGCAGTGCCGGCCAAGCAGTTGTCGCCCAGCAGCGCGGCGCGCTTGGCCGCACGCTTATAGGACTTGGCCGGCTATTTGAAACCTAGCGCAGCGCGGTGCGCTCTACGCCGTCGCCTTTACCCAGCAACAGTACGTCGGCGCCGCGGGCGGCAAATAGCCCGTTGGTAACCACGCCGGCAATGGCGTTGAGCCGCGCTTCCAGCTCCAGCGGGGCGTCAATCTTGAAGTCGTAGCAGTCGATGATCTGGTTGCCGTTATCGGTGGTAACGCCCTGGCGGTAGACCGGCTCGGCGCCGAGCTTGACCAGCTCGCGGCCGACGTAGGAGCGCGCCATGGGAATCACCTCGATGGGCAGCGGGAACTCGCCCAGCTGGGCGACGTACTTGGAGTCGTCAGCGATGCAGATAAAGCGCTGGGCGCAGGCGGCGACGATTTTTTCCCGGGTTAGCGCCGCACCGCCGCCCTTGATCATCTGTAAGTGAGCGGTCACTTCGTCTGCGCCGTCGATGTAAAAAGGCAGCGTGCCGGCGCTATTGAGCTCCAGCACGTCAATACCCAGGCCTTTCAAACGCTCGGCGCTGGCTTCAGAGCTTGCCACCGCGCCCTTGAAGCTGTCGCGCAGCGGCTTTAGCCGGTCGATAAACAGGTTGGTCGTGGAACCGGTACCAATGCCGAGCACCGTGTCCTTATCCAGCCAGGGTTCGATTTCTTTAATGGCGGCGTCGGCCACGGCGGCCTTGAGTTCGTCTTGGGTCATAAAAGCCTCTGAGTCGGAAAAAAAGCGTTGCGCAGGCGCATAGTATAACGACTCGGCGCCGCGCTGCCGATGCCGGCGCTAGACGCTGCCCGTGGCGATCTGCTAACAATAGTAGGCTGCAAAAAAGACGCTGCAAGACCGTCCTTTCCGTTCGACCTTTTCCGTGCGCCGCCCGGCGCGATATTTCTTGTGGGATACCAGCATGCTCGAAGCTACCGTGAAGAAAATTCTCCAGGCCCGCGTTTATGAAGCCGCCTGTGAGACCCCGATTTCCCCCGCTCCGTTTCTTTCGCGTCGCTTCAACAACACGATTTTAATCAAGCGTGAAGACCTGCAGCCGGTGTATTCCTTCAAGATTCGCGGTGCCTACAACAAGATGGCGCAGCTTAGCGATGAGCAAAAGGCCAAAGGCGTGATTACGGCCTCGGCCGGCAACCATGCCCAGGGTCTGGCCATGGCGGCAACCCAAATGGGGGTCAAGGCGACCATCGTGATGCCGCGCATTACGCCCGAAATAAAGGTTGCGGCGGTACGCGCGCGCGGCGCCAAAGTGGTGCTCAAGGGGGATGCTTTCAGCGCCGCCGCCGAGCACGCCAAGGCGTTGATTGAAGAGCACGGCTATGTGTATATTCCGCCGTTTGACGATATCGACGTGATCGCCGGGCAGGGCACGGTGGCGGTGGAGATGCTGCGCCAGCACAGTGGCCGGCTGGACGCCATCTTTGTGCCCGTGGGCGGCGGCGGGCTGATTGCCGGCGTGGCCGCCTACGTGAAGTATTTGCGCCCGGACATCAAGGTGATCGGGGTGGAATCCGAAGACAGCGCCAGCCTCAAGGCCGCGCTTGCTGCCGGCGAGCGCGTGGTGCTGGATCAGGTCGGCGTATTTGCCGAAGGCGTGGCCGTGGCACAGGTGGGCGAAGTGCCGTTTGCGGTGATGCAGCACCTGGTCGACGGCGTGATTACCGTGACCGCCGATGAAATGTGCGCCGCGGTGAAAGACATCTTTGAGGATACCCGCGCGGTATCCGAAACCTCCGGCGCGCTGTCGCTGGCCGGGCTCAAGAAATATATTCAGCAAACCGGCGCCGAAGGCGAAACGCTGATGTGCATCAACTCGGGCGCCAATACCAACTTTGATCGCCTGCAGCATATTGCCGAGCGCACCTCGCTTGGCGAGCAGCGCGAGGCGATTCTGGCCGTGACCATCGCCGAAAAGCCCGGCAGCTTCAAAAAATTCTGCCGTACCCTGGGCAAGCGCATGGTGACCGAGTTTAGCTACCGCTATGCCGACGATCGCGCCGCGCATATCTTTGTCGGCGTGCAGATCAAACCCGGCGGCGATGACCGTCAGGCGGTGATCGAACGGCTGCGAGAAGCGGACTATCAGGTGGAAGACCTGACCGATAACGAACTGGCCAAGCTGCATATCCGCCATCTGAGCGGCGGGCGCCCTAGCGCCAACGTGGCCGAGGAGCTTTACCGCTTCGAGTTTCCCGAGCGCCCCGGCGCGCTGATGAACTTTCTCACCCAGCTGCCCCATGACTGGAACATCTCGTTATTCCACTACCGTAACCACGGCGCCGCCTACGGCCGCGTGCTGGTGGGCATGCAGGTGCCCAACGGCGATAGCGCCCACATCGAAGAACACCTGGATACGATTGGCTACCGCTACTGGCGGGAAAGTGACAATCCGGCGTATCGATTGTTCATGGCGTGAGCGGCTTTTCACTATCCGCGAGAAAAGCGCCGCTAAAAGGCGCCTTTTCCCGTTTTCAGCGGCTGGCCTGGCGCCTTATAGTCATCAGATCAATAATGAGAAACGTCACTAAAAACGCTGAGGCAGCGTTTTTAGGTGTTGGCGCGGTATCGCCCGGGACGGAGATCTCCGGGCTTGTCATCTGGGAGAAGCAGTATGCGTCGCAAGAAGCCGGATATGATCATGACACTTACCCTGGTGTTTGCACTGGGGGTCCTCGCTACGGGGTATGCGCAGGCATTATCAGGCAGCTAGGTGCGTGCGCCCGCAGGGTAATTAAGTGGGGTGAATCAAAAACGGGCTGTGCCGTCATGGCACAGCCCGTTTTTGTTGCCCCGCGTTCAGCGCTTTTGCGGGCGCACGGTGGCGGCATCGGTGGCAATCGCGGTTAGCGGAATGTCCCACGGCTCCACGGGCAGGTGCGCTACCTGCTGGCAGGCGTGCGCCACGCCGATCAGCGCCGGCGCGGGGCGCCGGTAGCGCATGAATGCCAGCGTGCGGTCGTAAAAGCCGCCGCCCATGCCCATGCGGTTGGCGTTGGCATCAAAGCCCACCAGCGGCACGATCAAGGCGTCCAGCGCCCATGCGGGCAGGCGGTTCTGGCGGCGAGCGCTAAACGCGGCGGCAGGCTCTGGAATGCCAAACCGATTTTTGACCATTGGCGTGCCCGGCCGGTAGGCCACAAACCATAGTGAATTGGCCGAAAAAGGGCGTAATACGGGTAAGTAAACGCTTACACCGCGGCGGTAAAGCCAGTGCAGCAGCGGCTGCGGGTCGATTTCACCGCCCATGGGCAAATACAGGCTGACGCGGCGAGCGCGGAGCAGTTCGGGCAGGGTTCTCAGCCGGCGGCATAGCTGCGCGGTGGCGGCGCGTTGTTCACGCGGTGAGAGGGCGCGGCGGCGGCGTTTAAGCTCGCGGCGAAGGGCAGTTTTAGCCTGTGAAGGCGAGGAATGCGGGATGCTAGAGGAAGATTCAGCGGTTGATATGATCTCGGTGGTTGGCATGACCCCGGTGGTTAACATGAAAGAGTTCTCCAAAGTGCCGCTGTCGTTCTGGCCCTGAACCTAAAGGTTCAGGTCGGGTGGCCGCAGCCAGACCGTCAGGCTTTCCGTCGCGCGGACATGCACACGGGTCTGGCTAGCAATGGCCGCCCTAGGTACTGCGCATAGGCTCGAGGGACTATAACGACTGGCGCACACCCCAGAGAACACTGCCATCTTACCAGAACCTGAGCGCAGGCCAAAGCCCGGAGCGCCTGCGGGTGGTTTTTACTTTGAGCGGTTTTTCAGCGCGCCGTCCAGGCGCTCGCCAAGACGGGTGAGTTCAGCTTCATAGCCGCGCTGCTCGTCCAGCGCTTCAAGGAGCTCATGGGTGATGTTAAGCGCGGCCATTACCGTTACGCGGTCGTTGCTGAGCGTGGTACTTTTCGACTGAATGCCGTGCATTGCACGGTCCAGGTAGCGCGCGGCGCGCACTAGGTTGTCTTTGGCACCCGGGTCGCAGGCAATGGTGTAATGCCTGCCCAGCAGGGCGATTTCTGTTGTCGGACGCTCGGCGTCACTCATCAGTTGCTCCAGCGCAGGCCATCAAAGGATCTATGCGTTAACATTCTCGCACAGGAACGTCTTGCACAGGCAAGTATAAAACGGCTTGGCTCAGGTCGCCTGGCTAAGCGGCGCTGAGCGTTACCCGCCGCTTAACTATAAGAGAGCCGCTGTGTCAGGGTCAACGCGCAGCGCCGGACGTGCCGGTGAGCCGGACCAACGATTTTTTATCACCCGCTAAATGGATCACTTTTTTTATGTCCTTGATTGATGAACGCCAGGATTTCTCCGACATTGCCGATGTGTTTTTGCTGCACGGCAGCATGCAGTCGCCGACCTTTCTCGATGGCAGGCTGTGCGCGCTTTTGGCGCTTAAGGATGTCAGCGCGGACACCTGGCTTGAGGAAGTGTGTCTAAGCCTGGGCGTTGAGCAGCCGCGGAACCCGGAGAGCGCCGAGCGGCTGTTAGGCTGGCGCCGGCAAACCGTGGCGGCACTTAGCGCCAGTGAGCTGAACTACGAGCCGCTGTTGCCCGACGAGCTGTTCTCTTTGGCCGAACAGGCGCAGGGCCTCAGAGAATGGGCGCTGGGCTTTTTGGAAGTGCTTGAAGAGGTGGTGGATGACGACCAGCGCGCGCAGTGGTCAAAAACGCTTTGCGAGGCCATGGATGACCTGCCGGCGCTGGCCCGTATTGACGCCGACATCGACAACAGCACAGAGAACGAAAACGACCTCTCTGCGTTGACCGAGCACGCGCGGATGACCGCCATGATGCTCTACACCGAGCAGCACCCCGGCCAGCCCCAAGTCGAGCAAAGTGACGCGCCGGTGCACTGACTTTTGCGCCACCGTGTCACACAATTTTTCTGCACTCAGGAGCCACAATGCTACCCGACCTGATGCCGCGCCCGGCGGCGATCACCCCCGATGCCTACGCCAAGCGCCGCGCTGCTCTGATGGCAACATTGCCTGCCAGTGCCGCGGTGTTGATTCCCGGCGCCTCGCTTGCGACCCGCTCGCGGGATAGCGAATACCCGTTTCGCCAGAACAGCGATTTTTACTACCTGACCGGCATCGTTGAGCCCGACGCGCTGCTGGTGCTGCTGCCCGGCCGCGAGGCTGGCGCGGCGGTGGTGTTTTGCCAGGACCGCAATCCACTGTGGGAGGCATGGACCGGCCGGCGCCTGGGTGCGGCGGGCGTGGTCGCCGAACACGGCGTAGACGAGGCCTTTGAAAACGCCGAGCGTGACGTTCAGCTGAGCGCGCTGCTGGAAGGCCGCGAGCAGCTTTTTGTGCCGTTTGACGACGGTGAAGCGTTGGCGCTGGCCGAGCAGGTTTACGCCGAGTCTCAGGCCGGCCGCCGCCGGGGCATTGCGCCCGTTAGCGGCTTTCACGACGTCAGCCCGCTGATTCACGCCATGCGTCTGGTCAAGGCGGACGATGAAATTGCTCTGATGCGCCACGCCGCCGAGATTTCCGCCCGTGCTCACTGCCGCGCGATGCGTGCCAGTGCGGCGGGGCTTAGCGAATACCACCTGCAGGCCGAGCTGGAGCACGAATTTGTCTGGCAAGGCGGCAGCGGGCCGGCGTACAGCACGATTGTGGGCGGCGGGGACAACGCCTGCGTACTGCACTATGTGGAAAATAGCGCGCCGCTTAATGATGGCGACCTGGTGTTGATCGATGCCGGCGCCGAGTTTGATCTTTACGCCGGTGACATTACCCGCACCTTCCCCGTATCCGGCACTTTCAGCGAAGCCCAGCGCGAGGTGTACGAAACGGTGCTCGCCGCGCAGGAAAGCGCCGTGGCGGTCATCAAGCCCGGTGCTACGCTAAACGAGATTCACCAGGGCGTGGTGCGTGACCTGACGGCGGGGCTGATTGAGCTGGGGCTGCTCTCGGGCGAGGTGGATGAGCGCATTGCCGACGACAGCTACCGGCGCTTTTATCTGCATTCCACGTCGCACTGGCTGGGGCTGGACGTTCACGACGTGGGGGCGTACCGCCTTGACGCCGACACGCCGCGCCCGCTTGAAGCCGGCATGGTGCTTACCGTGGAGCCGGGGCTGTACATTCCCGACGCTGACGATATTCCCGAGGCCTATCGCGGCATGGGGATTCGCATCGAAGACGACGTCGTGGTCACCTCGACCGGCCACGACGTGTTGACCACCAATGTACCCAAGCGGATAGCTGACATCGAGGCGTTAATGGCCAATAAGTGATCGTTACTTTAAGCGCTTAAATTTAATTACGTAATTTACGTTACGCTTTTGTTTTTCTCCATATGTTCTTAAAGTCCCACTAAAACAGTCGGTTAGGGAGACAATTATGGATACACCCGCGCATACGGCCACGCACGATATCGTGATTGTGGGCGGTGGCCTGGTTGGTGCCAGCCTTGGCTGCGCGCTGGCACCGCTGATTGAGCGCTACGCGCTGAAGGTGGCCATTGTCGAAGCCGCGCCGCTGCCGGCATCCCCGCAGCAGAGCGAATGGCAGCCCAGCTTTGACGCCCGCGCCAGCGCCATTGCGGAAGGCTCGGCGGAGCGCTTTCGCCGGCTGGGGGTGTGGCAAGCCATGCGCCGCGAGGCATCGCCGATCAAGCGCATTCACATCAGCGAGCGGGGCCGCTTTGGCGCCACGCGGCTAAGTGCGGCGGAGGTCAACGTCGAGGCGTTGGGCCATGTGATTCCTAACGCATGGATGGGCCAAGTGCTGCACCAGCACCTGGCAGGGCTTGAGCTGGAGTGGCACTGCCCCGCCAAAGTAGAGCGGATTACGCCGCAACCCGGCGGGCATCGGCTTGAGCTGTCGGACGGCAGCACGCTGAGTGCGGCGCTCACGGTGTTGGCGGACGGCGGGCGGTCGGGGTTGAAAGAACAGCTAGGCATCGAAAGCCGCGCGGCAGCTTACGAGCAAACCGCCCTGATCGCTAACGTAGGCGTAAGCGAACCCCACCGCGGCGTGGCCTACGAGCGTTTTACCGCCGACGGCCCGATGGCGCTGTTGCCACTGCCGGGTAACGCCATGGAGCTGGTGTGGACGCATTCGGCCGGCGAGGAAAAAGCGCGCATGGCGATGGGCGACGGCGATTTTCTTGCCGCGCTACAGCGCGCCTTCGGCGACCGCGCGGGGCGCTTTACCAAAGTGAGTAAGCGCTACGCGTATCCGTTGTCGCTGGTCACGGCTCAAGAGGCGGTGCGCCCCGGGCTTGCGGTGCTGGGTAATGCCGCCCACGCGCTGCATCCGGTGGCCGGCCAGGGGTTTAACCTGGCGCTGCGCGGGGTGATGGATCTGGTCGAAACGCTGGAAGACAGCCTGGCAGTGGGAGGGGCTATCGGCGACATGGCAACGCTCAGCGCGTTTGACCAGCGCCGCGCTCGGGACCGGCGTGGCGTGGTGCGCTTCAGCGACGGGCTGATTCGCCTGTTTGGCGCCAGGTTCCCGCTATTGGCCCAGACGCGCGCGGCAGGGCTGATCGGTTTGAACCTGGCCGGCCCGCTGCGCCGCGATGTTATCCGTCGCGCCATGGGGCTTGAGCGCTGAGGTCTACTGTTTTTCAAGCCTAAGCCTAAGCCTAAGCCTAAGCCGGAATCGGCACACACCGTGCGCCCCGCTATTCATGCGTCCTAATCACTCGGGCGCCCTGACCAAGAGGCATACTCTGGTGACAGACACGTTGACGAAAACGCATACCCAACGGCCAACGCCGGCTAATTTTGACGCGCTGATTGTTGGCGGCGGGATGGTAGGCGCGACGCTTTGTGCGCTGCTGGCCAACGCCGGCATGCGCCTCGCACTTATCGAAGCGCAGCCCCGGCCGCTAAGCTTTGACGCCTTCAATAGCGCGCAGGTAGCCCCCCGGGTCAGCGCGCTGTCGCCGGTATCCGTCCGGCTGCTCACTCGGCTGAACGTCTGGCCCGCCATGACACAAGCGCGCGTAACACCGTACCGCTTTATGCGCGTGTGGGACGCCGAAGGCAGCGGCGATATTGCTTTTAGCGCCGACGAGGCCGGCGTGGCCAACTTGGGGCATATCGTTGAAAACAACGTCACGCTCGCCGCCCTGAACGCGCGGATTCTGGATCACCCGAACGTGACGCCATTTTATGGCGCGCGCGTTGAAGCGCTGCAAACATCAACCACCGGCCGCTGGCTGACGCTTGATGACGGCCGCCAGCTCGGTGCGCCGCTGGTGGTGGCCGCCGACGGTGCGCGCAGCGCGCTGCGCGAGATGGCGGAAATTGACGTCGTGGAAGACGACATGCACCAGCACGCGGTGGTGACCACGGTGCGCTGCGAACGCCCCCACGGCGCGACCGCGCGCCAAGCGTTTGTCGACGGCCAGCCGCTGGCTTTTTTGCCACTGACGGTTAACGGCGACGAGCGCTACTGCTCGATTGTCTGGTCGGTGACGCCGGCGCATGCGCAAGCCCTTGAGGCGATGTCTCCCGAGGCGCTGGGTGAAGCGCTGGGCGAGGCGCTGGACTACCGCCTGGGCGCGGTGGAAGTGCGTGATAAGGCGTATGCTTTTCCGCTGGTGCAGCGCCATGCGCAGCGCTATGTGGCGCCGCATTTTGCGCTGATAGGCGACGCTGCGCACAGCATTCATCCGCTGGCCGGGCAGGGCGTTAATCTGGGGCTGATGGACGCCGCGGTGTTGGCCGAAGAAGTGGTCGCTGCCTTTAAGCGCGGAGCACCTTGGGGCGATGTGCGGCTGCTGCGCCGCTATGAGCGCCGGCGCCGCGGGGATAACGCCGCGATGCTGACGCTGATGAAAGGCTTCAAGACGCTGTTTGGCGCACGCCATCCGGGCGTTTTACTGGCGCGCAATGTGGGAATGCGCGGCCTGCACCGGCTGGTGCCGGTTAAGCGCGCGATCATGCGCCAAGCGACCGGGGAGCGCGGCCGCCTGCCGGCAAGCTGCCGTTAGCGGTTGCGGCGGTCCACCACGTTGAGCGCCTTGAGCAGATTAAGGGCCTCGCCCAGCTGATAGTCGTCGCGCAGGCGCTCCGAGCTTACCACGTCGCTGCTCGTCGTCTTGCCCGGCGAGCTCAGGTGCCCTTCCAGATCAGCTTCGCGCAGCTCAAAGCGGCTGTCGGCGACTTCGAGGCGCCCGCGTACGACCTTGACGTCGGGCGTGATGCCCTGCGCCTGAATCGAGCGGCCGTTGGGCGTGTAGTAAAGCGCGGTGGTGAGCTTGAGCCCTTCGTTTTCGCCCAGCGGCATCACCTGCTGTACCGAGCCTTTGCCAAAGCTGTCGGTGCCCATGATCACGCCGCGGCGCTGATCCTGCAGGGCGCCGGCGACAATTTCGGCCGCCGAGGCGCTGCCGCCGTTGACGAGAACGACCAGCGACACATCGCCGGCGGGTGTGGAGGGCGTGGCCGAAAACGACATCTGACTGTTCGTTAGGCGCCCTTCGGTATACACCACGCGCCCGTGGTCAAGAAACAGGTCAGCGACATCCACGGCGGACTGCAAGACGCCGCCGGGGTTGTTGCGCAGATCGAGCACCAAGCCGTCGAGCATGCCGCCCTCGGCGTTGCTCAGCATGTCCTCGATGGCACTTTGCGCCTGGTCGGCGGTGCGCGTTTGAAACTGGCTGATGCGCAGGTAGCCGTAGCCCGGCGCCAGAAGCTCGTGTTTGACGCTGGCGCTGCGGATGATTTCGCGGCTCAGGGTCAGCTCGCGCGGGCTGTCTTCACCGGCACGCAGAATTGCTACCTCAATGTCGGAGCCGGGTTCGCCGCGCATCAGGTTGACGGCCTCGTGCAGCGAAATGCCCTCGGTTGAGGTAGTGCCGATGCGGATGATGATGTCGCGCGACATAAGCCCCGCGCGGGAGGCGGGCGTGTCGTCAATGGGGGTAATGACCGTCAGCCGGTTGTCTTCCATGCCAACTTCGATGCCGATGCCGCCAAATTCCCCCTCGGTAGATTCGCGCAGGCTCTGGTATTGCTCTTCGTCGAGATAGGCGGAGTGCGGATCAAGCTCGTTGAGCATGCCGCGCATGGCGTTGCGCAGCAGCGTGCGGTCGTCGACGTCTTCCACGTAGGCGCGCTTGATGTGCTCAAACACCTCGGCAAAAGTTTGTATTTCTTCCAGAGGCAGCGCGTCGGCACCGGGTTCTGTCGTGCTCGGCGCGGCCATGGCAGGCACCGCCAGGGCAAGCGCGGCAACCGGCAGCAGGGTGGCCAGAAAGCGCCGGGTAGGGGCCAGTACTTTGGACGGTACTTCGGACAGTACCTGGATAACAGATGGCGTCATGGTGGCTCCGCAGGGCGAGAGGCGACGTGGCGCCGCCGGGGAAAACGTCAATTGCGCCAGCTTATCCCGTCAGCGGCGTGCAATCCAACGCCTGGGGTTGATTGGCTCGCCGTTCCGGCGAACTTCAAAATATAGCGCCGCGCGCGGCTGGCCGCCGCTGTTACCCACGTGGCCAATCACATCGCCGGTGGCAACTTTTTCACCGGGGCCGTGGGTAAAGCGCTGCAGATGGGCATAAAGCGTCATGATGTGGTCGCCGTGATCGATGATCAGCAGGTTGCCAAAGCCGCGTATCCAGTCGGCAAACACCACCCGGCCCTGGTGCACGGCTTTGACCGGTGTGCCGGCACCGGCACCGATGGTAATGCCGTTATGGTGCACGCCCTTCTGGCGCTTGAAGCCGGCGCTGATGGTGCCTTGCACCGGCCAGGGCAAGTCGCCGCGGGTGTTGGCCATTTGCGTGCTGGGCGTGGGGCTTGAGAGCCGCGCCATCTGCTCGCGGATTTCGCGTAGCCGCTGTTCGGCCTGTTCGTGGTCTTGCTTAAGCGCGGCCAGATGTTCGGTTTCGCTTTGTTCGCGCTGGCCAAGGGTGGCCAGAAGCTCGCGGCGTTTGGCGGTGCGCTTAGCAAGCGTTGCGCTTTCCTCTTTTAGCGTCTGGTCGGCGGCGTCAAGGCGCTGGCGGCGGTCGGCAAGGTCGGCGGCGTTTTGCGTCAGGGCGTCGTCCAGCCGGGCGATATCGGCCAGGCGCTGGTTGCGTGCTCGGCTCAGGCGGTTGAGGTAGGCCTGCATGCGGTCAAGCTCGGCCGGGTTGCCCTGATTCAGCAGCAGTTTCAGCTGCGGCGCGTCGCCCAGGCGGTACAGGGCGGCCAGCTGCGTGGCGAGTGCGTCAAGCTGTGCCTGGCGCGTTTTTTCAAGGCGCGTCTGGCGCTGCTTTAGCGCTGCGCTTTCTTCCGTGAGCGCGCGCCGCTTGGCTTGAACGTCATCCAGGCGCGCATGAATGTCGGCCAGCGCGACCTCCACCTTGCGTAGCTTGCGTTCGGCGTCGCTGCGCGCCTTGGCGGTGACACCCAGACGCTCTGAGGTCGCCTGTATTTCCTGGCCCAGCGCGTCGAGCGTGTGTTGGGTAGAGGCTTCGTCGACGCGTCCGTCGGCCGGCAAGGCGATAAGCGACAACAACAGCAGCGTGCTGGTGGCATAGCGCCGCATGGTCAGATCAGCCCAACCGGATCAGTGAGTTGCCGCTCATCGCCGCGGGGATTTCCTGATTCATCAGGGTCAGAAGCGTCGGCGCCAAGTCACACAGCCGGCCTTCTTCAAGCTGTGCCTCGCGTTTGCCGACGTAGACCAGCGGCACGGAAAAGGTGGTGTGCGCGGTTTGCGGGGCGCCGGTGACCGGATGCACCATCTGCTCGGCATTGCCGTGATCAGCGGTAATCAGGCAGGCGCCGCCGGCCCGCTCAATAGCCTCGACCACGCGCCCGACGCAGCGGTCGACGGTTTCGATCGCTTTGACCGCGGCGTGGTAATCGCCGGTGTGGCCGACCATATCGCCGTTGGCGTAGTTGCAGATGATCAAATCGAAGGTGTCGCCGTCGATGGCATCGACCAGGCTGTCGGTGAGCTCAAAGGCGCTCATTTCGGGCTTTTCGTCGTAGGTGCGCACGTCCTGCGGTGAGGGCAGCAGAATGCGCGTTTCGCCGTCGAACTCGTCTTCGCGCCCACCGGAGAAGAAAAACGTCACGTGCGGGTATTTTTCCGTCTCGGCAATGCGCAGCTGTTTAAGCCCTCGTTGGGAGACGACCTCGCCCAGGGTGTCGGTCAGGTTAGTCGGTGGAAAGGCGACCGCGGTGGGGATGTCGGCGGCGTATTGGGTCATCGTCACCAGCCCTTCGCCGGCCAGCACCGGCCGCGAGGTGCGCGCAAAGCCGCTGAAGTCCGGCTCGGCGAAGGCGCGGGCCAGCTCACGGGCGCGGTCGGCGCGGAAGTTGGCAAAGATCGCTGCGTCGCCGTCTTCAATAACCACCGGGCTGCCATAGATGTGCATGCTGGTGGCAGCGACGAATTCGTCGGTTTCGCCGCGCTCGTAGGCATCGCGCAGCGCGGTCTCGGCGCTGATGGCCTCGAAATCGGCTTTGCCTTCGGTGAGAAGCTCATAAGCCTGAGCCACGCGCTCCCAGCGGTTGTCGCGGTCTAGCGCGTAAAAGCGCCCGATTATTGATGCAATAAAGCCGTTATCGGCACCCACCAGCTCGGCTAGCCGGGCGTTGGCGCGTTCAAGCGACGCCATGGCGCTTTTGGGCGGCATGTCGCGGCCGTCGAGAAACGCATGAATGTAGATGCGCTGGGCGCCGCGGCGGGCGGCCAACTCGGCCAGCGCAATAAAGTGGTCTTCGTGGCTGTGCACCCCGCCGGGGGAGAGCAGACCCATCAGGTGAACGGCGCGGTCTTGATTCACGGCGTCGTCAATGGGGTCGGTAAGCACCGGGTTGAGGTCGAGATCACCGTTTTCCACGGCTTGGGTGATCCGCGTGAAGTCCTGAAACACGATGCGTCCGGCGCCGAGATTCATGTGGCCGACCTCGGAGTTGCCCATCTGCCCGTCGGGCAGCCCCACGTGGTGGCCGTCGGTGTGCACGAAAGCGCGGGGGCGCTCGGCCCAGAGCTGGTCCATGATCGGCGTGCGCGCGCCGGCAATGGCGTTGTGCTGGCTGTCGGGGTTGTGGCCGTAGCCGTCGAGGATGATCAGCGCCACCGGGCGCGGCGTGGTTGCAGTGTCCATGAAAACCTCTCGTCATTAGGCCGAGCGCAGGCGTGGCGCAACGTCGCGGCGGATGCAAGTTGTTCGCAGCATAACGCAGGCAGGCCCTTGTCGTCATGGCGGGGTCTGCTCGCAGCGGGTTGCGGTGTGTATACTGGGGCGCTTAACGGCGGTACGGCCGCTACGGGTAGTGTCTTATAGTATATTGACAAAGAGATTGGGCGCATGATCGATCAGCTGTTTGAATTTGCACAGAACCACATGTTGCTGGTGGGGGCCTTTTTGTTGGCGCTGCTGGCCTGGCTTGTTTACGAAACACGCAGCGCGGCGAGTAACGGCGTGACCTCCGGCGAGGCCACCCATTTGATTAACCGTGAAGACGCCGTGGTGCTGGATATTCGTGAAGACAAGGAGTTCAAGACCGGGCATATTGCCGGTGCTCGTCATATCCCCCAGAGCAAGCTTGATGACCGTATGCAAGAGCTGGATAAAGTGAAAGATAAGCCGATTGTTATCGTCTGTAAGCACGGCCAGAGTTCGGGTGTGGCTCAGGCGAAACTGACCAAAGCCGGGTTTGAGCGCGCGCTGAAGCTCAAGGGCGGTATGGGGCAGTGGCAGGCCGACAGCCTCCCGGTGGTAAAGAAATAAGTTCTGGCGCTGGTCGACTAGGGCACTCCCGAGTCGGGCTTTATTATTACTGCGGCGCTTATATCACGCGGCGCGTTACCTTCGTAGATTGAATCTTTCAGGAGTTCCCCATGGCAGAAGAAGACAACAATACCCAGCAGGCCGGTGCGGCTGACGAGAAGCCCAAGCTGACGTTCTCGCTGCAGCGCATCTATGTCAAAGACATCTCCTTTGAAGCGCCGAATTCGCCCGGCGTTTTCAAACAGCCGTTCAAGCCCAAGGTCAACTTGGATCTGAATACCACCAGCGTGCAGACCGCCGATGATCAATATGAGGTGACGATCAAAGTTACCGCTCAGGTCAACGATAGCGAAACCGGCACCACGTCGTTTCTGGTGGAAATCGAGCAGGCGGGGCTTTTCCGCATTGCCGGCATCGAGGGTGAGCAGCTGGAGCAAACGCTGGGCGCGTTCTGCCCCAACCTGCTGTTTCCCTACGCGCGTGAGTGCGTGGACAGCCTCGTCAACCGTGGCGGTTTCCCGCCGCTGATGCTGGCGCCGGTCAATTTTGATGCCATGTACGCCCAGCGCAAGCAGCGCGAGGCTCAGGCCGCCGAAAGCGCCGAGTAAGCCATGCAGGCCGCCGATTGGTACGCCGCTCACGGCAAAATGCCGCGCCTTTACGTGCCCGCGACGCTAAGCGTGGGGGGCAGCGTAACGCTGCCTGACGGCGCGGCGCGCCACCTGACACGGGTGCTGCGCCTGGCCGCTGGGGCACCGCTGGTGGTGTTTGACGGCCAGGGCAGTGAGGCCGGCGTGCGGCTGGCGGAGGTGTCGCGCAAGCAGGTAACGGTGAGCGTGGAAGCCGTATGGGCGGGGCGCTTTGAGTCGCCGCTGCGGGTACACCTCGGCCAGGCGATTTCCAAGGGCGACCGGATGGACTACGCCATCCAGAAAGCCGTGGAGCTGGGCGTGGCCGAGATCACCCCGCTCTATACCCGGCGCGGCGACGTACGCCTGAAAGGCGAGCGCGAGGCCAAAAAGCGGGCACACTGGCAGGCGGTGGCCGCCAGCGCCTGCGAACAGAGCGGGCGGGCGACGCTGCCGCCCGTGCATCCGCCGCTAAGCCTTGACGAGTGGCTTTTACAGCGCGACGAGCCGCTACGGCTGATGCTCCACCCGGCAACGGATAGCGGGCTTCAGGCGGAGCGTTCGCCGGGCGCGGCGGCGCTGTTGATTGGCCCCGAAGGCGGCCTCTCGGCGGACGATATTGCCGCGGCCCGCGCGGCGCGGTTCACGCCGCTGACGCTGGGCCCTCGGGTGTTACGCACCGAAACCGCGCCGGTGGTGGCGCTTACCCTGTTGCAGCACCTCTGGGGTGATATGTAAGACGAATGCACTCCACACTCTCGTTCACCCACACTCTCGTTAAGGACGGCTTTGACATGGCTCGCGACACTCACAACACGCGGTTTGCCGCAGCGGATGCCTCGGCGCATATCGGCGAGGTGGCTTATCTGTCGGTCACGGCGGTCAATAACACCGGCGCGTTTCTGCACTGGGGGCTGCCCAAAGACGTGCTGTTGCCGTACAGCGAACAGCTGTTCCGCCCGGACCCTGGCAAGCGCGTGCTGGTCAAACTGTATGAAGATGATCAAGAGCGGCCGGTGGCCTCGATGCGCCTTGAGCGCTTCTTAAGCGATGATGCCTGGGCGCTGGAAAACGGCGATCCGGTGACGCTGATTGTCGCCGAGCGGACTGACCTGGGCATGAAGGTCGTGGTCAACCACCGTTACTGGGGGCTGATCTACGCCGATGACATCACTCAGCCGCTACGCCGCGGGCAGACGCTGCCGGGCTTCGTCAAACAGCGCCGAGACGATGGCCGGTTGGATATTTCACTGCTGCCGCCCGGTAGCGCCCGGCTGGACGTGGTGGGCGAGAAAGTGCTCAGGGCCCTGCGCGAAAGCGGCGGCTATCTACCGCTGGGCGATAAGAGCGCTGCCGACGACATCAAGGCGCGGCTGGGCGTGAGCAAGAGCGCCTATAAGCAAGCGATTGGCCGGCTATTCAAACGCCAGCTGGTAACCCTTGAGCCTTACGCCGTGCGTCTGGTGCCGGGGGCGCTGGATACGCTGGAGTGACCGGCAGCCCGCCGTTTGGTGCCGTGCGCGGCGTAAGGCATACTGCCGGCCTGTTATTCACCCTGGGCGCGCTACCTTGGCGCGTTCCATTCCTGAATGGTTAATTTGATGAGCCAATCAAGCCTGCATTTGGGCGTGGTGATGGATTCCATTACCGCGATTTCCTACAAGAAAGATTCCACCATGGCCATGCTCTGGGCCGCTCAGGATCGCGGCTACACGCTGCACTACATGGAACAGGAAGATCTGTTCCTCAATGCGGGGCAGGCCTACGCGCAGATGCGCCCGCTGACGGTTCACCGCGACCCCGAGCACTGGTTTGACCTGGGCGAAGCCGACGCCCGGCCGCTGGCCGAGCTCGACGTGGTGTTTATGCGCAAGGACCCGCCGGTCGATGCCGATTTCACCAACGCCGTACATTTGCTGGGTTTTGCCGAGCGCGAAGGAGTGCTCATCGTCAACCCCACGCAGGCGCTGCTGACGTGCAACGAGAAGCTGTTTGCTCAGCAGTTCCCTCAGTGCTGCGCGCCGACGCTGGTCTCGGGTCGCGATGACGTGCTGCGCGCGTTTCACGCCGAACACGGCGACGTGATTTTCAAGCCGCTTGACGGCATGGGCGGCAGCGGTATTTTCCACATCGCCCCGGACGGCCGTAATATCGGCGCAGTGATCGAGCAGCTGACGCTTGGCGGCACGCGCCAGGTGATGGCGCAACGCTATCTGCCGGCCATCAAAGAGGGCGATACGCGTATTCTGCTCATTGATGGCGAGCCGGTGCCCTACGGGCTGGCGCGCATTCCCTCGGCGGGAGAAACCCGCGGTAATCTGGC
>Ga0307967_1001155_pt1 | contig 16746 bp, 10 predicted proteins | sample OrgLakmetagen648_FD_201828 | JGI IMG/M metagenome (GOLD analysis project Ga0307967, IMG submission 201828) | Saline water microbial communities from Organic Lake, Antarctica - #648 | ecosystem: Environmental > Aquatic > Non-marine Saline and Alkaline > Saline | place: Antarctica: Organic Lake... | reverse complement strand
TGTCGGTCCATTCCTTACTGATATCGCAGGCAATCACGTTGCCGTCCTCGGGCAAGGACTGTGCCGTGATAAGTGTACTGTAGCCAGTGTACACCCCGATTTCGATGGTGCGACGCGCCTGCATGCTACGCAGCGCCACACGCATGAACTGCGCCTGCTCATGTCCAATCTGCATGCCAGCCCCCTGCATGCCCGCAGTCCGTGCATGCAAGGCCTGCAGCACCGGATGTTCAGGCGGAAGATGATCAGTAATGTATTGGTTGACGTGTTCGTCGACGTTGATCCAGCGTGACATGAATAGCTCCAGAGCGTGTGTACGTGTACCCCGATTCTTCTTGCTTGCCTCGGGCGAGTCAAGGGTGAGCATTGCTTAATACCGCTAACCGGCAGGACAGGAACGCCAGACGCTGGCAGGCATCAGGTCCACGAAACAACAATCACTTGAGATCCAGCCCCAATCGAAGTAACCTTATCCACATGAGTCTTTCGCGTCGCTGTCTTTATGCATTACTGGCCATCTGCCTGTCCTTTCCGGGGACCGTCCTGACTGTAGCGTCTGCAGACAAGACCGATTGCGGCATGGACATGAGCATGAGCGCAGCCCCGGTTGCCGGCGCGGCGCACCTGCACGCAGGCCACGCCATGATGTCAGACAGTGATCAATCCGGCGCAGGCGACTGCTGTGCCGCGGACGCCTCGGCCCGCACCGATTGCCTGGCCATGCTTGATTGCCACCGTTGCAGTGGCTTTTCCTCGGTAACGAGCTTTGTGCTCGCCGACGAATTTTTGACCGCCATACCGGTTGCATCGGCCAACGTTGCAACAATTCCCCTGACACCCCCCGCATCATCCCCGCCATCTGATCGCTGGCGACCACCAATCAACGCCTGAATTCTATCTTTAACAATCGGTGACCGGCCTGTCTCTATGCACAGGGATCCGGTTGCCAATGTCAGTTCAAGAGTTTTCGGGATTCAAGCTTATGTCATCCGTAATACACGTTCTGCGCCGAATGCGGTCGCGGGCATTTTCCTGGTCGTGCCTAGGTAGCTTGCTGCTGGCAGCGCACGTTACTGCAGGCAGCGCACAGACGCTGAGCTTCCACGACGCCATGGCGCACGCACTGCAGGAAAGCCCATCGTTGAGAGCCGATGAGGCCCGGATTGAGTCAGCCCGACAATTGCTGACACCGGCAAGCGAGCTGCCCGATCCGACGCTGACCTTTGGCATCGACAACCTGCCGCTTGAAGGGCGCGATCGATTTCAGCTGAACAGCGACCTGATGACCATGCGGCGCATAGGTATCAGCCAGGCGTTCCCCAATCGGGCCAAACGCGAGGCTGATCTTGCCATGGCCGACCAACAATTGAGCGTGACACGTGCGAGCAAGGAAGAAACCGAGCTGCGCGTGTTGCAGCAGGCAGGCACCGGCTGGGTACAACGCTACAGTATTGAGCGGCAACTGGCGCTTGTGGATGTCATGCTGAACGAAAACGCCCTGTTGCAGCAAGCGCTGGCGGCAAGTCTGGCCAATGGCGGCAGCCGACCGATTGACAGCATTACCGCTCGACAGGAAGCGGCTGCGCTGGCCAATCAGCGCGATCAGCTACAACAGCTGCGGGAACAGGCCATTGCTCAGTTGCGACCCCTGCTGGGAGCCGAGGCCGAGGCACCGCTGGCAGGTGAGCCACCGGCCTGGCCGGTTGACGCAGCGCAGCTATTGAGCGGGTCGCACCAGCACGCCGAACTGGCTGCGCTGGCGCCGAGACTGGAGCTCCTTAGCGCGGAAATACAGCGGGCAAACGCTGACAAAAAGCCCGACTGGGCATTGAGTGTGGGGTACGCCAATCGCGGCAACCAGTTCAGCGACATGCTGATGTTGCAGGTGAGCGTCGATTTACCCTTGTTTGCAGGCAACCGTCAGAACCCGCGAATCGCAGCAAAACACGCCGAACGCAACGCTCTGGAAGCCGACATTGAGAGCTTGCGCCGCAACCACAACTCGATGATTGAATCTGACCTGGCGCGTTACGCCCAGCTACAGCGGCGTATCACCCGTCAACAAAACGAGCTGCTGCCGCTCGCGCGGGAGAAACGCGACCTGCTCACCGCCGCCTGGCGCGCCAACGAAGGCGATTTGAGTGAGCTTATCAACGCCCGTCTGGCGCTGCTTGGCGAGGAACTGACGCTGGTGACGCTTGAGCAGGAACAAGCCTTGCTGAATATTACGCTGCACCTGGCGTACAACAGCCCACAAATTCAGCAGCAGCTGCAGCTGCCTAATGACCCACAGGACTCACACCATGAATAAGCCAACCACCAACAAAACCGTGCTGGCCGTTTCCTGCCTGCTGGTATTGGCACTGGGCGCCACCCTGGGGTTTGTATCACGGCCCTGGCTGGCATTGAACGATATGCAGCACGCACCCATGGCGCCAGCGGCAGACAATGAAGCCCAGGTGCTGTACTGGTACGACCCCATGTATCCCCAGCAACAGTTTGATGAACCGGGCCGATCACCGTTTATGGACATGGACCTGGTGCCGCGTTACGCCGGCGCGTCATCCTCCCAGGCCGGCGCCACAACAACCGTGTTCATTGATCCGGCCATTCAGCAGAATCTGGGCATGCGCGTGGTCGCCGTGACCACATCAACGTTGAGCGCCACGGCAGAATTCACCGGTAATCTGGCACTGAACGAGCGCGATCAGAGTATTGTGCAGACACGGGCGGATGCCTTTGTTGAGCAGGCTGCGGCGCTGGCCGATGGCGACCTGATCAAGCAGGGCGACCTGCTGGCCGAGTTACTGGTACCCGACTGGGTAGCCGGTCAGCACGAACTCCTGCTGCTCAAAAACAGCCTGGGGAACGACGCCGACATGAGCCTGGTGGCCGCTGCCCGCGAACGTCTGCGGCTGCTGGGTATGCCGCCGGCACTGGTGGCAGAGGTAGAGCGCACCAACACCGTCAAAACCACCTATGCCGTGCGTGCACCGCACGATGGTGTCATCCAGGCACTGGGCGTGCGTCCCGGCATGCGCCTGGACGCGGGCCAGACGCTGGCACAGATTTACGGGCTGGACACTGTGTGGCTGGACGTGTGGGTGCCTGAAGCACAATCCCAGCTGTTGACCCTGGGCAGTGCGGCCAGCGCTCACCTGGTTGCGTTCCCGGGCAGGATTTTTGATGCCACGGTCGCTGAGATTCTGCCGGTGCTGGGCGACTCGACGCGTAATCTGCGTGCGCGCTTCCAACTGGACAATACGGACGGTCTGCTGCGCCCGGGCATGAGCGCGCGGGTGACGCTGGCTCTGACTGCCGCCCGGGATACATTGGTGATTCCGACCGAGGCGTTGATTCGCACAGGAACACAAACCCGCGTCATGGTGGCAGAAGGTGACGGACGCTTCAGAACACAAGCTGTGCGTATTGGCAATGAAATCGCAGACCAGACCCAGATTCTTGCAGGCCTGCAGGAAGGCGACCAGGTCGTTGTCAGCGGGCAGTTCCTGCTTGATTCGGAGGCTCGCTTACAGGGCGTCGCTGTCGTCGCGGTTGATGCCGCCGGGGTTAACGCCGCCGGGATGGCTGCCGACAACAGCGCCGATGCTGACGTGATTGAAATGATTCTGCATGAGGCAGACGGTCGCATCGTCGCGCTGGGCGATGGCGAGGTGCGCCTGGCACACGGCGCGTTCCCGACCCTGCCCATGCCGGGCATGACCATGACCTTCCCATTGGCCAATGACAGCGTCACGCAGGGCCTTGCGGTAGGCGACAACGTTCGTATCGGTCTCAGTCAAACCGATGCCGGGGTGCTGATCGAGCGCTTGCAAAAGCTCGATGACGCTGGCGTTACCGAGGTGCAACCATGATCGCGGCATTGATTCGCTGGTCGGTCAGCAATCGACTGCTGGTGCTGCTGGCAACTGTGTTTGTCACTGCCTGGGGTGGCTGGGCAATCAGCACCACCAGCGTTGACGCCTTACCCGACCTGTCAGATGTGCAGGTGATTATCAGAACATCCTATCCGGGCCAGGCGCCACAGATCGTCGAAGACCAGGTCACCTTTCCCTTGTCTACACGTATGTTGTCAGTACCCGGGGCGACAACCGTCCGGGGCTTTTCCTACTTCGGAGACAGTTATGTGTACATCCTGTTTGACGACAATACCGACCTGTACTGGGCCCGCTCGCGTGTACTGGAGTATCTGAGTCAGATTCAGTCACAATTGCCCGTCAGTGCACGCTCGGAACTTGGGCCCGACGCGACCGGTGTCGGCTGGATTTATCAGTACGCCCTGGTCGACCGCACTGGCCAGCATGATCTGGGGGAGTTACGCGCGCTACAGGACTGGTTTTTAAAGTTTGAGCTGGCTCCTTTGCCAAACGTTGCGGAAGTCGCAGCGATCGGCGGCATGATCTCTCAGTATCAGGTGGTGCTTGATCCTGTACAAATGGCCAGCTACGGCATCAGCCACCAGGAAGTAATCAGCGCTATCGGCCAAGGCAATCAGGAAACCGGTGGCGGCGTCCTGACACTGGGCGAAGCCGAACTGATGGTCCGTGCCAGTGGCTATTTACGCACACTTGACGATTTCCGGCAGGTTCCGCTGCGACTCGTTGACAACGTGCCGGTCACGCTGGACGATATTGCCACAGTGCGGCGTGGCCCGGAATTACGACGCGGTATTGCCGAGCTCAACGGCGAAGGCGAGGTTGCCGGCGGCGTTGTTATCCTGCGCGCCGGCGGTAATGCGCGGGAGACCATCGCGGCGGTGCAGGAAAAAATCGATCAGCTTCGCGGCAACCTGCCCCCAGGCGTTGAGATTGTCACCACCTATGATCGCAGTCAGCTCATTGATCGGGCCATTACCAACCTCAGCCGTAAATTACTGCAAGAGTTGCTGATAGTGGCCCTGGTGTGCGTCCTGTTTTTATGGCATCTGCGTTCGTCTCTGGTGGCCATTGTCTCCCTGCCGCTGGGCATCCTGATCGCCTTTATTGTCATGCGGCATCAGGGCGTCAGCGCCAATATCATGTCACTGGGCGGCATTGCCATTGCCATCGGCGCCATGGTGGACGGTGCGCTGGTGATGATCGAGAATGCACACAAACATCTGGAACAGTGGCAGAATAATCATCCGGGGCAAACCCTGCGCGGGGAACCACGCTGGCAATTGATTACCGACGCGGCTGTTGAAGTTGGACCGGCGCTGTTCTTTTCTTTGCTGATCATCACCCTGTCTTTTCTGCCGATTTTTGCGCTTGAGGCCCAGGAAGGCCGCCTGTTCGGCCCACTGGCTTATACCAAGACCTACGCCATGGCGGCCGCCGCCGGTTTGTCAGTGACGCTGATCCCGGTGCTGATGGGTTTCTGGATTCGTGGGCGCATTCCAAGTGAGCATCGCAACCCCCTGAGCCGGGCAATTATCCGGGTGTATCAGCCTGTGCTGCTCGCTGCAGTGCGCTACCCAAAAATGACACTGGCGCTTGCCGTGGTGGTTTTTGCCAGCGCCTGGTGGCCCGCCAGTCGCCTTGGCGGTGAGTTTCTACCACCCATGGACGAGGGCGACCTGCTGTATATGCCCAGCGCATTACCGGGCTTGTCCGCGCAAAAGGCAGCCGAATTATTGCAGCAGACTGACCGCATGATCAAAACCATTCCCGAGGTCGCCACGGTCTTCGGCAAAGCGGGTCGGGCTGATTCTGCGACCGACCCGGCACCACTGGAAATGTTTGAGACCACTATCCAGTTCAAGCCGCGCGCACAATGGCGCGAGGGTCTGACCACCGAGGACCTGATTGCAGAACTGGACCAGGCGGTGCAGGTGCCCGGTCTAACCAATATCTGGATTCCACCTATTCGCAACCGTATTGACATGCTGGCCACCGGCATCAAGAGCCCGGTCGGGGTCAAGATAGCCGGTGCCGACCTGGACGCTATCGACCGCGCCGCCCAGCAGGTGGAACGGATCGCCCGCACCGTACCCGGTGTGTCTTCAGCATTGGCGGAACGGCTCACGGGTGGACGCTACGTGGACATCACCATCGACCGCGCCGCGGCTGCCAGTTATGGCCTTAATATTGCGGACATTCAGACAGTGGTTGCCAATCTGATCGGGGGCGAAAATATTGGTGAAGTGGTGGACGGTCGCGAGCGCTATCCCATCAACGTGCGCTACCCGCAAGACTGGCGCAACAGCATCGCCCGCCTGCAGGAGCTGCCCATCATCATTGGTCGCACAGCACAAGACCAGCCACGGCAGATCACGCTGGCCAGCGTGGCTGATATTTCCGTCAATGACGGTCCACCCATGATCAAGAGTGAAAACGCGCGCACCAACGGCTGGGTCTATATCGATGTGCGGGGCCGGGACCTGGCGGCAACCGTGCAACAACTGCGCAGCGATCTTGACCGCGAGCTGACGCTGGAGCCGGGCCTCAGCCTCGCCATAACCGGCCAGTTCGAGTTCATGGAGCGTGCCAATGCCAGGCTGCAACTTGTGGTACCCGGCACCTTATTGATCATCTTTGTACTTTTGTATATGGCATTCCAGCGCCTCGATGAAGCCTTGCTTATCCTGCTGACCCTGCCCTTTGCCTTGACCGGCGGCATCTGGTTGCTGTATCTGATGGGCTACAACTTCTCCATCGCAACAGGTGTTGGCTTTATAGCGCTGGCAGGGGTGTCGGCGGAGTTTGGCATTATCATGCTGATCTATCTCAAGCAGGCCTGGCAACGCACATGCGAGCGCGGAGAGCGCCAGGAAAAACACCTGTTGGCGGCCATTCATGAAGGCGCTGTGCTCAGAGTGCGTCCAAAAATGATGACGGTGGCAACCATCGTCGCAGGTCTGCTGCCCATTGTCTGGGGCAGCGGCACGGGTTCGGAAATCATGAGTCGAATTGCCGTGCCCATGGTCGGCGGCATGATCAGCGCGCCACTGTTATCCCTGCTGGTGCTGCCGGCGGCATATCGCTTGTTGCGGCGAAAAGAAACCACTGCAGCCTGATCCGGATCAGGCTGCTAGGACAACCAATCGTTCAGGTAAACAATTGATAAGTACCGGGCAGCCTTGCCAATGCCTACCAGGACAATAAAAACTGAAAGCCTGACCTTCATGGTACCCGCGATGAATGTTAATGCGTCACCACCGATAGGAAGCCAGGCCAGCAGCAACGACCAGTATCCATGGCGGCCGTACCAGTGTTGCGCGCGCGCTATCTGCTCCCTTTTGAAGTAGAACCAGCGACGATCCTGAAAATGCAGCAAGTAACGGCCCATTGCCCAGTTCACTATTGCCCCCAGGGTGTTACCCAGGGTTGCGACGGCTACCAGTGTCAGTGGATCGCCGCCAGCGCGCAGCAGCGCAAACAACACAACCTCGGAATAAAATGGCAGTATCGTGGCCGCAAGGAAGGCTGTGGCGAACAGGGTAAAATAGGATACCAGCATCAGCTTTGCCTTGTCAGCCAGCGAAACAGTGCAAGCTGGCGGGGCAGATAAAAAAGATACTCGGGATGCCACTGAACGCCCATGATGCGATGTTCGTCCGTGGCCTGAATTGCCTGCACCATGTCATCCAGATCGCGACTCACTGTCTGCAGGTTATCACCCTCCTTGTCGACAGCCTGGTGATGCAGGCTGTTTACCCGGATACGGGATTTACCCATCAGACGGGCTGGCAGGCTGCCAGACTGTAACAACACCTGTTTGGTGGGCAGCAGTCCCGGTCTGTTGTGCGTGCGAAAGCGAAGGGGGCGAATATCCTGATGTAGAGTGCCACCGCGTACAACGTTGATGAGCTGAGCGCCGCGACAGATCCCCAGCACGGGAATGCGGTGGTCCAGGGGGTGTTTGATCCAGCGAATCTCCAGTGCGTCGCGTTGCAGATCCGGTTTGACTTTGGCTTCGATATTTTGCCCGTAGTGCTCAGGCGAAATATCATCACCACCGCCAGTAATGAGACCATGCAAATCAACATTGCCGGGGTCATGTCGCACACTGATACGCACCGCCTGTGCCCCCACAAGTCTAAGTGCCAGTCGGGTGCAAAGCCAGCTCGGCGCGAAACGGCGGCTGTTCCCGGTTACGCCAATTCGTTGCTTGTTACGCATTTTTCTATTTTCTCTATCCAGCGTTGCTGATTGACGCCAAGTAGCGGCCGCGATGCCTTGATGTGGCGATGTATCGTATCGGCATCCAGGGCCGGTAACGAGGCATTGATATGCACGCCGCAGGCGGCTATAAAAGAATCGTCAGTGCCTCGCGCACCAGCCTCACGAAGTTTATTGACCAATGGGTCGAGTTTATTCAGGGCAGTGATGGGGATGGGTGGACAGACAACCTCAACCGGGACTACCAGGCTCGCCGCGTCACGCAGTAGCGTGAGATAATCTGCGCCGGGCCTTTGCTCCGCTTTGTCCTTCAGGTAAGCCCAATCCAGCTCCACCTGAAACTCGCCAAGATCCGCCACATTGATGGTTTGCAGGGCTTTGTGCTGTTCGACAACTTCTCCTCCCAGAGCCTGGGTGAGAGCCTCACTGGCCTGATCGAGCGTCACGCCGGTGAACTCCAGCTCAAAACCCACCGTGCGTTCCTGCCCTTTGTCATCTGTGATCGCTGGCGGTTGCTTGAATAAAATGGTAAATCTCGAATTATAAAAAATCCAGGCGATAGCGTAACAGGTAAACACAAAGGGGGCGAACGCGCGCGCGAAATCTGGCTCAGGAAGCGGCTGTTCGGTTGACGAGGCGGTGATAGCCTTTGGCTCCTCACAAAAGAATGAAATCAATAACAAATCAGATCCCCGCCTCTTTCCTGGGTTCAGTCCACGGGGCGCCTTTCATCCAGAAGGTCGCCTTCTGCCTTGACAGCGCGCTCCTCGTTGACCATCTCCTCCAGGTGCTTGTCAGGGGTAACATCCATCAATTGCCGTTTATCGGGCTCGATCATTGGCTGCCGTTTCTTCAAGGGTTTGGCAGTGCCAGAATTATCCCTGGTTCCCGATGTCGTCGTCTGCTCTCCCGCAAGAGTCGACTGTATCTCGTGGTTGTCAAAGCGAAGTTTATAGACCGGTTCAGGTAACGTGAATCCTTCTTTCTCCAGTACGTTTTTCGCTGCACTGATGGCATGACTGCGCGCCCGGCCGAAATCCGTCTGTTGCTGATCTATCCAGCCCATAAAAGTCAGAATAATGCTCGAGTCTCCGACCTTGTTTACCACCGCGTTAGCTTCTGGATAGTCAAGGACGAACGGCAAACTGGCCAGCGTTTCGACACCAACCTTTATCGCGGCGATTGGGTCGTCGTTGGCATCTACGCCCAGTTCAAACTGGAACCGGCGCTCGGGATTATGGGTATAATTCAGTATTACAGCCTTGAAGACGGTGGAATTTGGAATCCGCAACTGATTCCCGTCCAGCGTCATCAGGATAGTTGCGCGGGAAGTCAGACGCACAACTTTGCCCTCCTGCTCGTTGATGACAACATGGTCGTTGGCGCGAAAGGGTTGGCGCAAACTGAGCATGATGCTGGAGATATAGTTCTCGATGCTGTCACGAACGGCAAACCCAATCGCCAGGCCAACAACACCGGCACCACCGAGTATGGTCGCCATGACGGTGGTCGCGCCCAGCAGATTCAGCGCAGCAACAAGCCCGACAAGCACTGCAACAGCCTTTACCGCCTGCGCAATGAGCTCGGCAACAAACGAGTTGGGCGTCAATCGTCGCCACAATGACGACCATCGCGCCAGCGCGTAGCCAAGGTAAGTAACAATGGCAAATATCAAGATCGCCACGCCAATCAACGGAAGTGCCCCGACCCATTGATTGAAACTCGATTTAATTCCTGCCAGCAGCGGCGTGAGATTGCCCTCGACATCCAGCCGGCGCTGAATGCCGTCTTCTACCGTGAACACGCCCGGTATCTGAGCGGCCAGGGACAGCGCACGCTCAGCCTGATTCCCGTTTGAGACCGTACCAGACAACAACACAACGCCTTCTTCAACGTCAACTTCAACGCCAGTCAGTGCATCAAGCAGAGAGTAAATGGTTGTTATACGCGCCTCTATGCTTTCGTCGTCCAGGTTGCTAACCGGGTCCGTCGCAGGCGGTTGCGCAATTAAAGGCGATAGCCAGAACACAAGCAATAGCGGCAGCCACGCCAGGGCGCTATTTACCGTTAATGTCACTGTGGTTGCTGTACTGTTAGTCTTCAAGAAAACCATCAAACACTCCGACGCGATCTTCCACTTCTTTGGCGTCTGCAAAAGTCGCAATATGAAACAGCGCATCACCGCTGCTGACTAAAGGCAGGGTCACTATTCCAATAATGATGCCGGTGAGTTTTGCGCGCACTTCGACGCGACCGCCACCAAACGGATCTGACATTATGCCTAATAATTCATTGGTCTTTACGCGCGCCCCAAGTTGTTTGCTGACACGCAGGCTTCCACTGTGAGGCGCACGGATCCAGTAGCTGGATTTCGCAACAAACACCTCTTTTTTTTGTTGCACAAGACTGACGGCCTCCCCTTCGAGCATACCAATCGACTGCATGACAGCAAGAATGCCACGCAGCGATGACTTGATGACCCTTTCCTCGTAGCGCAGGGCTTCTCCACCTTCAAACAACAACATGGGAATACCATTATCGGCTGCCGCCTGTCGCAAAGATCCGTCGCGAATATTGGAGTCAATGACTACCGGTACGCCGAAGGACATGGCCAACCTTTTGGTTTCAGGTTCGTCCAGGCAGGCGCGGATCTGAGGCAGGTTATTGCGATGAATCGCGGCAGTGTGCAGGTCAATGCCATGCGTGCATTTGGTCACGATTTCACGCATAAAAATATGGGCCAGCTGGCCGGCAAGAGAGCCCAGGTCGGATCCGGGGAAGCAACGGTTAAGGTCTCTTCGGTCTGGAAGATAACGAATATTTCGGTTGAAGCCGAAAACATTCACGATCGGGACCGCAATCAAAGTACCTTTGATTTTTGCCAGCGTTTTCTTGCGGGCGAGAAGCCGCTTGATGGTTTCAACGCCATTGATCTCATCGCCATGAATCGCTGCCGAAACAAAAAGCGTTGGGCCGTCCTCCTTACCTCTTATCACCTCTACCGGAATCGTCATTTCGGTATAGTCAAAAAGCTTGGCAACGGGAATCTCTATCTGTTTCCGTTTGCCGGGCGGTATTGCGACGCCACTTACTTGCAGATCTTTGTGCTTTGCCACGCGTGCTAACCCTTACCCACGAGTTTATTGGGCCCATTTTTAACATCTTTTTCAATGTACTCAATAATAGCGCCAGCCACATCTTTTCCAGTGGCTGTTTCGATTCCCTCCAATCCGGGAGACGAGTTGACTTCAAGGACAAGAGGGCCGTGTCCTGAGCGGACAATGTCTACCCCCGCCAGATCCAGCCCCATAACTTTGGCCGCTTTAACCGCCAGAGCGCGCTCGGCTGGCGTAAGTTTAATCACTTTGGCGGTGCCACCCATATGCAGATTGGAGCGAAACTCGCCTTCTTTTGCGGTTCGCTGCATGGCGGCGATGACTTTGTCGCCAATGACAAAACAACGGATATCGGCGCCTCCGGCATCCTTGATGAACTCCTGCACAAGGAAATCGGTTTCCAGGTCGCGAAACGCATTAATCAGGCTTTCCGCTGCTTTATCGGTGGCGGCCAGCAGCACTCCTTTACCCTGGGTGCTGCTCAGCACCTTCACGATAAGTGGAGCGCCGCCAACAAACTCGATCAGATCCTCTGTCGCATCGGCGCGGTTGGCATAACCCGTCACCGGCATGCCGACATGTTTTCTGGCCAACAGTTGATGTGCGCGCAGTTTGTCTCGCGACCTGGCAATAGCCACTGATTCGTTGACAGAGTAGACATTACCCACCTCAAACTGCCGGAGCACGGCAGTACCATAAGCGGTAACGGAAGCACCAATCCGGGGAATCACCGCATCAAACTTAAGGATCTCTTTCACCCCCTTACTCTTATAATAAACAGCTGGTTTGCTGGAGGTGATATTCATGTAACAGCGCAGCACGTCCACCACTTTGGTGTCATGCCCGCGTGCCTTGGCAGCCTCTACCAGCCTGCGTGTCGAATACAGTTTCGGGTTCCTCGATAGAATTCCGATTTTCATAAATCTCTCCTTTGCAAAGAAGTGTGTCGGGGATACTCGATATAGCCTCCCCGCACGCGCTGTGGACGCAGCGACGAATGAAGGGCTGATTGGGCGCAAGCGAGCGACTTTGTCGGTTAAACTATAACGAATACAGCTAAAAAGATAGGCGAATACCCGTGGTTATAGTGCTGGCGACAGAGGCGATACGGGGCGAACAACAGGGAAGGGTGCAGGAAAAAGCACAGGGAAAAGTTCCGAGAACTGTGCCGGGAAATGATGAGGATTCAAGAGCACTATTCAGCGTTCTGGTTCCGACTGGTCGGCCCGGCAAAGCGATCATTGAGCTTCTGCACCAACTCCCCTGTGCCCGCAATGAGTGTGTCCAGCTTCCGGCGGGTACGCCCGGTCCAGCCCAGCGGTCTTGACGCAATAAGCGATGACCACCAAGAGTTCAGGTTGACTTCAAAGGCGGTCGCCACCTGGGTGTCATCCGTGCTGTTAGAGTGACGACGCAGCCTTCGCAGAACAGACAGGCCCGCCAGGCGCCGGAGCATGAAATACAGGTAGATGAGCAGCGCGCTGCCAGCAACCGCTACCGCAATCTGCCAGATGCGATCCAGACTCGAGAACGGTGTGAAATACAGACCGCTCCAGGCGCCGGCGCGCATACTGAAGAAAACAAATGCGCCCAGGCCGCCGGCAAACACAATGGCATTCAACCACATTGAGCGGGTTGACCAGGTCTGTCTTGCATCAATCAGTCTTGGAATCAGGGTATCGCGCAAGTGTTTCGCATTCCCCTCGAGTGACCCAATGACGCGGTAGGCGCGCTCCACGTCCAGTTGGTTGATGCGCGCCTTGATATCGTTCAAGTCCTCATCTCGCTTCGTTTTGAAGCGCTCGCGTGTATTATCATCTGCGATGGGATGGGATACTGCCTCTGAGTATATGCGGTAAAAACGGCCGGCGGTCAGTCCGGACTGCGCCAGCGCGCGTTGCCAGGCTGCGACGACTTCTTCAGGATTGTCCTCCCGGGCGGTGTTGTCCATCTGGTTAAGGATATAAAGAAACTTGGCGCTGTCGGGCCGCTGCACAGTGTTGGCGACCAGATGCTTAAGGGTATCCGCCATCGCGCCGGGCTCCGGATGACGGGCATCAAAGAATACCAGCACCAGATCCGACAGATCGATAATGTGGTCGGTGATCAGCAACGTGGCGCTGCGCTGCTGGTCAGCGTCAAAGCCCGGTGAGTCGATAAAGATCTTACCCTGAAGCACCGGTGCGTTGGTGGTTCGCAATTGCAGATACGCATCCACGCGATTGCCTTCACCTTCGGCTACGCTTTCGATATCCCGACTGATCTTATAAAACGGAAAGCGCGGATCGCTGTCCAGCGCAAGCCCGGGCAACTGATGTGCCTCGCCGTCAGAGCCGTAAGCAATCACGGTAAACTTGTCGTCAACGGCCTGATTTCCCGTGCGCTGCAAGGGCTGGCCCAGATACTCATTGAGAAAGGTGGACTTTCCGGCTGAGTATGTGCCGAGGATTGCTACCACCGGCCACCAGGATATTTGTGTCGCGTAGGAATCATCGCGCCCCATGAACCCGAGTTTGCGGGCGATCTGGTCCAGCTCCTGAAAGCGTGTCACTGCCTCAGACAGCGCTGGATTCTCAATCTCAAGATGGGCTTTCAAGCGTTTTATACGCTCTTCTGTCGCGGTTTTAGCCACAATACTTCCTACGGCGAAGTGAATTAGACCTGAAGCTTCGCATTTTAGGCACCGATTTGTCTAGGCTCTGGTGCACCGACGATGCAGCCAAGGCCCTCAGACCAGAGCCATTAAATAAGAGCCATTGAACAAGAGCCCTTAAACAAGAGCCATTAAACAAGAGCCCTTAAACAAGAGCCCTCGAACAAAAGCACTCAGACGAGGACTCCCGGAATAGAGCCCGCAGGGTAAATCTGCACAGCCTCCCGTCAGGTGGCCGATACCTGCTCCCTGCCATGAACCAGTCGGTAAAGCACCGGCAGCACCAATAACGTCAACAACGTTGATGACATGATGCCTCCGATCACCACTGTCGCCAGCGGTCGCTGAACCTCGGAGCCGATGCCGGTGTTCAGCGCCATGGGTACAAAACCAAGCGATGCCACCAGCGCCGTCACCAGTACCGGACGCAGGCGACCCAATGCGCCTTCCATCACAGCAACATCCAGGCTGCGGCCCTGTTCGCGTAAATCACGGATAAAGGACAGCATCACCAGCCCGTTCAACACCGCTATACCGGACAACGCAATAAAACCCACGCCCGCGGAAATCGATAACGGAATACCGCGCAAGGTCAGCGCCAGGATGCCGCCGGTCAACGCCAGCGGCACGCCTGAGAAAATGATGGCGGCATCGCGGAACGACCCCAGCGCCATCATCAGCAAAATGGCAATGATCAGCAAAGTGACCGGCACCACAATCAGCAGTCGCTGTGATGCCGATTGCAACTGCTCAAAGGTACCGCCGTATTCAACCCAGTAACCCGGCGGAATATCGACACTGCGAGCGACTGCCTGCTGCACGTCACCAACAAACGAACCCAGATCACGGCCCCGTACGTTGGCTGATACCACCATACGGCGTTTACCGTTCTCCCGGTACACCTGGTTGACCCCGTTGGCGATAGTGAAATCTGCCAGCTCGCGCAGCGGCACATAGCTGCCATCGGCCAGGGTGACTGGCAGGGCGCCATAACGATCGGGATCCTGGCGTATGGACTCAGGCAGGCGCACCACAATATCGGAACGCTGATCACCCTCATAAAAAGTCCCGGCAACCACACCGCCCAGCGCCATGGCAACGGTATCCTGTAACTGGGCAAGGCTCACGCCGTATCGGGCCAAAGCATCACGGCGAGGTTCAATTGTCATCACCGGCAAACCGGTGGCCTGCTCCAATGCAACATCGACGGCACCTGGCACGCCATTGATGGCCGCTTCAATCTGTTCGCCTACTGCGATCAACTGCTCAAAGTCGTCACCGAACACTTGCACCGCCAGCTCGCTGCGCACCCCGGACAGAAGCTCATTAAAGCGCATCTGAATAGGCTGCAGAAATTCGTAGCGGTTGCCCGGCACGGTTTCCACCAGAGCTTCCAGGTCTGCCACAACATCGGTTTTGAGTTTGTCAGGATTCGGCCAATACTCGCGCTCCTTCAGGATTATGAAGGTATCTGCCACGCTGGGCGGCATGGGGTCGGTTGCCACTTCAGCACTGCCAATTTTGGAAAACACCCGTTCCACTTCCGGCAGTTGCCGAATCTCGTCCTCCAGCACCAGCTGCAAGTCGACTGACTGCTGCAGGGACGTACCAGGAATGCGCAGCGCGTGCATGGCGATATCGCCTTCATCCAGATTGGGAATAAATTCACTGCCCAAACGGCTGGTAAGCAATACGCAGACGCCAATAAACGCCAGCGCTGACACAACAACGCTCCACCGGAAGCGCAACGCCAGGTCAAGCGCTGGCTCATAGATGCGGCGCGCCAGCGACATGATGGGATTCTTTTTCTCCACCACAGGTTCGCTGAACAGCATTGCGACACAGGCCGGTACAAAGGTAATCGACAACAACATGCCGCTGAGCAACGCAATGACCACCGTGATGGCCATCGGGTGGAACATTTTCCCTTCGACTCCGTCCAGGGCAAAAATAGGAATATAAACAGCGGTAATGATAAACACACCAAAAAGCGCCGGACGCATCACCTCCCGCGTCGCGGCTGACACGGTCTCCAGCCGCTGTTTAAGTTCAAGGCGGCCGTTGGCACTGGCTTCACTTAAACGTCGCAGACAGTTTTCCACAATGATCACACTGCCATCGATGATCAGGCCGAAATCCAGCGCGCCCAGACTCATCAAATTGGCGCTGACCCTGGTTTGTACCATGCCGGTGATGGTCATCAACATGGCAATGGGTATCACCGCGGCAGTCAGGATGGCGGCGCGGATATTGCCCAGCAACAGGAACAGCACAGCGATAACCAGCAGCGCGCCTTCCAGCAGGTTCTTTTCCACGGTCGCCAGGGTTTTATCAACCAGCCGGGTGCGGTCATAGACAGCATTGACGGTAATCCCCGGTGGTAGCGAGGTTTTGATTTCCTCCAGCCGGACCGCGGTATCACTGGCAACCGCACGGCTGTTTTCACCGATTAACATAAAGACGGTACTCAGTACCACTTCACGGCCATTTTGCGTGGCCGCACCGGTTCTCAGCTCCCGACCAACGCTGACGGTGGCGACATCAGCGATACGAATCGGTACACCGTCCTGCTGGCTGATCACGATCTGGCGCAGATCCTCCAGAGTGTCGGCTTGTCCCGGCACTCGCAGCAGCAACTGCGAACCATTACGCTCAATAAAACCCGTGCCGCGATTATTGTTGTCCCGTTCCAGAGCACGAAACACGGCGGCACTGTCCAGCCCGACACTGAGCAGTTTCTCCGGACTGGGCGCCACCAGTATTTCTTTTTTGAAACCGCCAATCGGATTGATCTCCACCACACCGGGCACACGCAGCAGTTGCGGACGGATAATCCAGTCGTGCACTGATCGCAAAT
>Ga0307967_1001147_pt1 | contig 16826 bp, 12 predicted proteins | sample OrgLakmetagen648_FD_201828 | JGI IMG/M metagenome (GOLD analysis project Ga0307967, IMG submission 201828) | Saline water microbial communities from Organic Lake, Antarctica - #648 | ecosystem: Environmental > Aquatic > Non-marine Saline and Alkaline > Saline | place: Antarctica: Organic Lake... | reverse complement strand
TAAGGGAATGGAGTATCTGATTGAGTTACTCGCATTACAGGAGCATCTAAATAGTCAAATGCATAGCGCTGCAAATGGTAAGCTATTTCAGAAGAAATTGATGCCAATGGCCAAGATTCTTCAACAACTACACATCGATTCGTTTTCTTGATTGATTCTACAACTGTTCCGTAATCGATTGGTCTTACAGTACGTAAATCAATTACTTCACATTCGATTCCTTCTTTCTTTAATTCTTCAGCTGCTTTAAAAACTTCTTTGATAATTTTTCCAAAAGTTACGATTGTAACATCCTTTCCTTTTGATTTTACGTCAGCTAATCCAATTGGAATAAGGTATTCTCCTTCCGGAATTTCGCCTTTATCTCCATACATTTTCTCAGATTCCAAGAAGACAATCGGACTTTCATCACGAATAGCAGATTTCAACAAACCTTTGGCATCCGCTGGATTTGAAGGAGTAACTACTTTTAATCCTGGAACGTGAGCATAAAAAGATTCAAATGCTTGCGAGTGCGTTGCACCTAATTGTCCGGCTGTGCCATTCCCACCTCTGAAAACGATTGGACAATGGTATTGTCCGCCAGACATTTGCAGCATTTTCGCTGCACTATTAATAATTTGATCAGCCGCTAAAACAGCGAAGTTCCATGTCATAAATTCAACAATAGGTCTTAACCCATTCATTGAAGCTCCAACAGCGATACCGGTAAAACCAAGTTCAGCAATAGGAGTATCGATAACACGCTTTTCTCCAAACTCGTCTAACATTCCTTGTGAAACTTTATAAGCACCGTTGTATTCGGCGACCTCTTCTCCCATTAAGAATACATTTTCATCACGTCGCATCTCTTCTGACATCGCTTCCCTTAGGGCTTCTCTAAATTGAACTGTCTTCATTATTAAAGTCTTATATTTTCCTGTTAAACAAAAGTGAATTTTCGAGAGTAAAATTAAGAAATTTTGCGTTGAACATTATAGAAACAGCATCTTTTTTCACTAAATAATGAAAGGTTGAACTTATTCACTTATTTTTATAGTTCTTTATTAGAAAACTCACCTATTAACACAATATTTACTATGAAAAAGATTGGAATACTCACCTCAGGTGGAGATGCACCAGGAATGAATGCTGCAATTCGTGCAATTACTAAGGCGGCTCTGCATTATGGAATTCAAACGGTAGGAATTAGAGATGGATTTGAAGGGTTGATGAAAGGAATATTTATCAACATGAAATATACAGATGTCGATAATATTATTCACCTAGGTGGTACAATCTTAGGCTCCGCTCGTTGTCCAGAATTTATTGATCCTGAAGCACGTAAAAGTGCTGTTGCTAATGTAAAAAAAGCAGGAATTGAAGGTTTAATAGTAATTGGTGGAGATGGTTCTTTTCGTGGTGCAAATGTATTGGCTAAAGAAGTAAATATTCCTGTTATTGGGATACCCGGAACAATCGATAATGATTTATATGGAACAGAAGCAACAATCGGCTATGATACTGCTTTAAACACAATTGTTGAAGCTGTTGACAAAATTCGTGATACAGCTTCTTCGCATAAACGCATTTTCTTTGTTGAAGTGATGGGAAGAAACTCAGGATTTTTGGCCTTAAATTCTGCTATTGCGTCTGGAGCAGAATCAGTTTTAATTCCTGAAACAATAACAGACATTGAAGCTTTAGCACTACAAATAAAATCCCAAAACAAAGGACGCAGAAGCAGTATTATTATTGTTGCAGAAGGGGACAAAGAAGGTGGAGCAATGGATATTATGCACAAAATAAAACCTCATCTGGATGATTTTAAATTGCGTACAACTATATTAGGTCATATCCAAAGAGGTGGCTCTCCCTCTTATTTTGATCGTGCCTTAGCAACACGCTCGGGAATAATGGCTGTCGAGCTTCTAATGGCTGGAGTATCGAAAAAGATGGTAGGTATTAAAGCTGATGAAATAATTACAGTTGAATTGAAAGATGCAATAGATAAACAAGCTGTTCCTAAAATAGAAAAAGAAGAACTTTTATTGAAGTTGTTAACTAAATAGTGTCTGGTCTGAAACAGACACTAGGTAATAGTTGGTTTTTTTTTTGTGGATTACATTTCAACAAATAGGAATGAAACCAAACCGCAGCAAAGCAAGCTCATAGCCTGTCCCGAGAAATCGGGAAAAACCTTAAAAATTATTATGATTGAATAAATATTTCTCATCCCGATAAAATTGGGAATAGGGTTACCCATTTAAATAGCAGAACTCTTTCTCAGAAATTTTGGTTTACCTCGAGTAAAGATATAAAAAACTATTAATAAGTCGGTTATAGCTCAAAAGATTCATATTGTATAACTAAAATGGATCCTTCGGAAAACACAAAAACAAGTTTTTGTGTTTTCGCATCAGGATGACGGGGGTTTATATAGGTAGGGGTCAAAAAGTGGGAGGGAAAAATGATGGCGCTGAGCGCCATCATTTTTCCCTCCCACTTTTTGACCGTATAAACCCATGAAATCGTCATCCTGAAAATCTTTGATTTTTGGATTGAAGGATCTATTTTAATTTACGCATTTTTAGCTATTTATTCCGGTGTAAATATTTACATAATAGTTGAATTAAATCCTGTGATTTAAATGGGTAACCAAAATATTTAAAAAGCCTGAGCAGTTTGCTTAGGCTTTTTAGTTTAAATGCTTATACACTTGTTCATCTATCTTAGCTTTTCGGACAAAACTTTTCACAGGAAATAGTCTTTTTTCTATTTATTCGCAAGTGTATATTTATTTTTGTGTTCATCAGAACATTCTATTTTTTGGCATTACCTCCATGCGGTTATTGAAAACGCTTCACTAAGTTACCCCAAAAAGAAACATTTACGCTTAGGCTATCCATGTAAAAATATCTAGCACTTGATATTTTGCCCTCTATTGTTCCTTGTTTATGTTTTATTATTTCTTGACAAAAGACACTTAAACATAGATATACTGAATACTAAATCCCCTAACCTGTATTATTCATAAAACACTCAAAAATATTATAACACACTATAATACAATAATTTACATCAATATTTTAAAGAAGAAAACTTCTTTAAAATGGAGTGTTTTTTGATTTACTTTCATACAACTTCTGCGTTACGAACTTATTGAAATAACCCCAAGATGCTTGGGGTTGCAAAGTCCGATGCCAACCGAACAAAGTGAGCGCATAGCCTGTCCCGAAAAATCGGGAAATACCATTGAAAATAGACACTTATGAATAAACAGCTGCATAAAATTAAATTCATGAACCGATCTTGCGAGCTCAACGAAGTTAATAATACAGGCTAATACTACTCTCAAAATATAAAAACGGATAAGTTTTTTTTTAGAGCAATTTACTAATCTTCTGTATTTCGTTTATACCTTCTCATAATCAATCTATTTCCTTTATCGTAAGTGAAATAACTCCAAGCCCAATTTATACCCACAAAGAGTTTGTTTTTAAAGCCACTAATAGACATTAAGTGCACAATTGACCAGAGAATCCAGGCAAAATAACCTCCAAAATTAAACTTTCCAATATCAGCAACCGCTTTTCGTTTTCCAATTGTAGCAAGAGACCCCTTGTCATTGTATTCAAACTTCTTCAGACCTTTTCCCTCCATTTGATTCAATAAATTCTTACCCAGTAAATCTCCTTGTTGAATAGCAGTTTGCGCTACCATTGGATGTCCATTTGGATATAGCTCGGAAATCATTGCTGAGATATCGCCAACTGCATAAATATTTGTGCAGCCTTTTACTTCAGAATATTCATTAACCAATAAACGATTCCCTTTGTTAAAGCTTTTTTCATCAATACCGCTAGGCGCATTTCCTCTAACACCAGCAGTCCAAATCACACTGCGTGCGATGAATTCTATATCATTATTCGTTTTAATTATTTGGCCGTCATAAGAAGTAACCCCGGTTTTTAGATGTACATTAACACCTAATTCGTTAAGATACTTCAGTGCCTTTGCAGAGGACTTTTCTGACATTCCGCTAAGAAGTCTATCACTTGATTCAATAAGATAGATAGAAATTAGAGAAATATCTAAATCAGGGTAGTCTTTCGGTAATATATATTTCCTAAACTCTGCAATAGCGCCGACTGTTTCAACACCTGCTGGACCCCCGCCAATCACAGCGAAATTAGTCAAAGCATCTCTTGTTTTTTCATCAGAAGTAACCACTGCTTTTTCAAAACGTTGCAAAATCATACTCCTAATATCCAAAGCTTCTTGGATAGACTTCATGCCTACGCTATTTGCCTGAACATCTTTTAAACCGAAGAAATTGGTATCACTCCCTGTGGCCACAACTAAATAATCAAAACCTATATTTCCAATATCGGTAATTACTTGTTTATTTTCTGTTTCTATTTGAAGTACATCTGCCATTCGGAAGAAGACATTGTTGTAACTCTTGAATTGCTTGCGCAACGGAAAAGCAATACTATCTGGAACAATACCACTGGTTGCAACTTGATAAAGTAAAGGCTGAAACTGGTGAAAATTATTTTTATCTATTACTATTACTTGAATAGCTCTATTCTTAAGCTGCTTAACAAAAGATAGACCTGCAAAACCTCCGCCTATGATAACTACGCGAGGCAAGTCAGTTTCAGGTATACGAATCTTATTTGTATTTTCAACTGACTCCATATGTTTAATTTTAAATTAATTAAAAGTACATAATTACCTGATTAGATACAATAGAAATAAGGTTAAACATTATTAATTTAAAGGGTTGATTTTGTTTGGTATAATATCAAAATAATTATTTGACTATTTTGAATGCAAATGAGTTATTAACACAAAAATAGAAAGTTTTCAACAAAATATGTAACCATTGTTTATAACTTGCGTAATATTGCATATAAACAAGAAGTTATGAATCGAATATTGGCACTTATATCATTGGTATTTCTAAGCTTTTCAACTTTTGGAAATGACAATAAAACCTCACTAGAAGAATACATTGCATTTTGGAAAGATGTTGCAATGAACCAAATGTTAACGCATGGTATTCCTGCGAGCATCACTTTATCTCAGGGGATTTTAGAAAGTGGCTTCGGAAATTCATTACTGGCTGTTAAAGCGAATAATCACTTTGGAATAAAATGTCACGATTGGACAGGAGAAACGTTTCTAAAAGATGATGATAAGAGAAATGAATGTTTTAGAAAATATGACAATGCAGCTCAATCTTTTGAAGACCACAGTTCATTTTTAACTTCTCGTTCAAGATATGCCTCTTTATTTGAATTAGAAATTACAGATTACAAATCTTGGGCAAAAGGATTGAAAGATGCTGGTTATGCAACAAATCCAGAGTATCCAAGAAGATTAATTGATATTATTGAGCGTTATGATTTAGATCAATATGATGTTCTCGCAACAAATGATTTGATTGCTGAAAACTCAGAAAATAAAATGATTAAACCTGGTTCTGATGTAAAAAACGGAAAGATTAAAAATAATCAAAAATCATCAGGAAAAGCAGATAAAACCTCACGAGCAGTCCATACAAACCAAAACCGTACCCGGTATGTAATCGCTGGAAAACACGATACTTTCTATTTAATATCAAAGGAATTTGGTTACAATCTTCGCCAATTGAACCGATGGAATGACTTTCCTGCGCACAAAGATGTACTCTCTGAGGGAGATAAAGTTTACATCATGAGAAAGCGCAAGAGAATTAAGTCAGATGTGGTCTATCAAGATATTCAACAAAACAAAAATCTTTGGGAAGTTGCTCAGGAACATGGGGTTCAATTAAAATCGCTTTTAGAATTTAGCAATGAGAATTCTGCAAATATGGCAATGTCAGAAGAGGATTAAATTTAACAATCCTGTTTAAAAAAAACTAAAGAACATTATAATTTGATTATTTAGAAAAAAGAGCTTTGGGTAATCAATTTCACTCTTTTCAAAACTTAATAGTTCTACCGAAAATTTAACTGAAGTTTAAAAGTGTTGAATTATAGATCCTGAAAGGACGACATGTATATAGTGTCTGGTCGGAAACAGACGCTTTTTATAAATTGTATAAATTTTGAAAAATATTTATTCAATCATAATATTTTTTTAAGGTTTTTCCCAATTTCTCGGGACAGGCTATGAGCTTGCTTTGCTGCGGTTTGGTTTTATTTCTTTAGGAGATGCCATAGCATCAGCCGACGAGAAAAAAAGTAAAATATACGCAAAAGAATAAATTTTAATTTTGTGCTGTTTCCGACCAGACACTATATAGCTAAGAACGCGAGTCATTGGAGTAAAATAAACAGAGACAAAAAAAGATTCTTAAAAATGGAAGGGTCTGAAATGAATCATTAGTAAAAAGAAAGAATCAAATTTACCCACACAAAATCATATAGAACCGAAAAAAGATTATTTTTAATAGTGTAGTCTTTTTTATTTCTATGAAAATTGCAAAAAGTTATTTTATTAGTAATCGAAAAGTAGTAAATTCGTAACTAAGATTAAAGCTGATAGCCTATGAAACCAAGTAATGAATTATTTCATTTAGTTAAGTCACTTACGAAATCTGAAAAACGTTTTTTCAAACTTTCTTCATCAATTCAGTCTGGAGAAAAAAATTATTTCAAATTATTTGACTTTATCGATAGGCAATCAACTTATGATGAAAAAAAACTCAAAGATTATTTTAAAAAAGAAAGGTTTATAAACCACTTACCATCTGAAAAAAATCATCTATATAAATTAATTTTAAAAAGCTTACGTCAATTTTATGGTGAACAAACTGCATCGAGTATTTTAAAACAAGAGATCAAAAACATTGAAATTCTATATAATAAAGCTTTACACAAGGAAGCTAATAAGTTTCTTAAACGTGCCAAAAAACTCTCTCAAGAGCATGAGGAGTTTTACTTTGCCATTGAGCTAATTTCATGGGAAAAGGTGCTCACTGAGGAATCTTATGAGTCTGGTGATTTCGATGTTGATTTAAACAACATTATTAAAGAGGAGACGGAGATAATTAACAAATTAAGGAATCTCGCAGAATACCACATTCTTTATTCTAGAATTAATGCATTGTTTAGAAGTGATGGATTTACCAAGAATGAAGAGGAAAGAAGAATGGTAAATGACATTGAAAATCAGCCTTTAATTAAAGGTAAAAACACAGCACTTTCTAAAAGAGCTGCTTCAATTTGTTATTATATCCAAGGACTTTGTGCCGCAACAAACAGAGACTTTGAGTTGAGTTATACAAAATTCAACAGGGTACGAAAGATTCTAGATGAAAATCCGAAAATAAAAGTTGACTTAGGTCAACGCTATGTGCTTACATTATTCCATTTAATGCAAAGTTATGTCAATGAAAGTGATTTCGATATGGCGCAACAAATGATTGATCAAATCAAAGGATTAAAAGGCAAGAAGGGTTTTAACTCGCTACACCTAACGTTGCGTATCAACAACATTCTGCTTACAGATCAAATGAATCTATACAATATTCAAGGTGATTTCGATAAATCATTAGCTGTTTTTAAAAGTGGTTATAACAAGAATGAAGAATTAATTGAAAGATCAAGTAAAGAGCAGAAAATTAAATTCTACTTCAGTGCTGCTTATACCTTATTTGCAATGTCTGAATTTAAAAATTCATTACAGTTTTTAAATCTTATTCTCAACGATAATGAACAACAATTGAGACAAGATATTTATAGTTTTGCGCGTATACTGAACCTGCTGTTGCATTTTGAGTTAAAAAACTATGACTATTTAGAATATTCATCTAATTCAGCAATACGTCATTTGAACAAAACAAAAAGAGATCATCAAATTGAAAAGGTCTTTATCAAACAAATAAAAAAGATTGCAAGAACTACCTCACCAATAGAGACTATTCCTATCTATAAAGAGACTTTAGGTCAAATAAATATCCTATTAGAGAATGAAAATGAAAATGTAATCCTTGACTATATTGATATTGTATCTTGGTTAAAATCAAAAATTTCTGAAGAACAATTTTTAGATATCGTAAAAGAAGACATTAAAACTTAAGTCGTGCACTCAACACAACATTATGAACATTGATATTAAACTCTGTTCTGTTTTCAATTTTTGTTGGATCAAATGCATAGTATTCACTTCGCAATTGGAGTAATCTATAACTTAAATCTATTGACAGGTATTTATTGTCCCAACCTATTCCAGCAGAATAGGTCATATTAGGGGTTGTTAAATTTCCTAATTCCTTTTTAAAGGGCTGCGGAAGTACTGCCAATCCACCGCGTAAAAAGATATCAGTGTACACCATATATTCCATTCCAATCCGGGTATTCAAAATTGTCCGGTATTGAATTCTTACCTCACTATTTTGATTATCAAACGTATATGAGTTAGTGTTTTCAAGCGTGCTAGCAGGCATTAATCGACCTCCAGGTAAACGAGACATTTCTAAATCAACATTTACTGCTCCGCGCATACCTATAACATAGGCAAAAGACCCCCTCAATTTCATAGGTGTTTTAATACGGTACTCGAAATTACCTTTCGGAACGAATTCAGATTCAACAAATCTTAATCCATCATTGTGCATAGCAGTCATATCTGCCGTCCACTCGTCTTCCAAGGCAATAATTGTAGGAGACTCAAAAGCAAGCCCAACACGAAATTGTTCTGAAAAAAGATAAAGTATCCCCAATTTCAGGTTAAACCCTGTTCCCTTCGTAATTTGTTCATAGGAATAATCAAAATACCTTAATGTCGTTCCTACTGTATCTAAAAGTCTTTCGTTATGATTATAGTTTTCTTCATAATTAACCCTTCTAATTCCTATACTACCTCCATAATAGAATTTATTCATATAATTTTCAGAATACCCAATATGAAACTCCCCTATTCCACCATCAGTGTTGATTTCACGGTTGTGGTACATATCTCCTGAAGTCAACCTAGAAACATATTCAAAATTTGATTTATCATAATCTAACGCAAAAACATCATAAGCCAAACCTGTTGTAAATGGACGATCATCAAAAATAAATTCCGGATCTATACCTTTTCCCGAGTTAGCAAAAACATCCAATAAGGAATGAAAGTTTTGCCCTTCATATCTTTTTGTATTAGTGAAGTTTTTCAGTCTTGTATAGCCAATTGAAAACTGGCTGTATTTCCTTCCTGAATTTGACTCGCTTAAGTCAGTTGTAAAAACAGCACCTGCACTACCTACAGTAAAGTTATTTCGACCTGAATTAGTAATTGTGTTATTATAGATGGCCTCGTTATTTATAGAACTATTGTTAAAACTTAAGGACAAATTAGAAGTGGAAAACCTTCCCATTCCAGCAGGGTTGATTTGAATTGCACTAAAATCTGCACCTAAAGCACCAAAAGATCCTGCCATAGCCTCAAACCTAGCTGACCCAAAAACATCAGTTGTACTATAACGCAGTATATCATTTTCGTTTTGAGAAAACAATACAGTACTAAACAAAAATGCAATAGCTATACTTAATAACTTCTTCATATTCTGAAACAATATTATCAATTAAATCTACCTTCTTCTAGATGTTGAGGAAGGTGACGAATTTCTGGATGAACCGCTAGAACTTGGACTAGTCGAATAAGACCTTCCTCTAGACTGAACCTGCTGTGTGCGAGAAGATGGTGATACAGTTCTTGTTGGACGTTGATTTGAAACACCAGAATTACTTGGACTAGCTCCACTTCTATTGGGTTGACCAGTTATACCAGAACGTCTTGATTCTTGAACCACTCCAGAACGTCGGGCTGAAGAATTGGGTGTATACCTATTGTTTACAGCTCTGTGGTGAACTGGAGCTTTATTCATTCGGTTATTTGCATTTGGAACCATTCCATTGCTGTTTGGAACGCCGTTGTTATTAAAACCTTTATTATAATCACTTCCACCAGCATATTTTCTTTGAACAGCTCGCCTTGAAGTTCCTAATTGTTGATTATTTATATCATAAGAACCAGAAGAATTCGTTCCCTGCATTGACTTGCTATTTGAGTAAAAACTAGAACGATTTGAAGAAGAAGACATTGAACCCCTATGACCGTAAAAAGTCGGCTGACTAATATTTGGACTATTATTATAGTTATTGTTTGCTAAGCCGCCATGATATCCATTACCGTAGAAACTATTTCCGTAGAAACCACCATTAAAAAATGGGTCGTATCCAAAACCATATGGGTTTCCATATCCAAAAGGAGAATTGAAACCATTACCATACATTCCGTGCATGCCATAACCTCTCATTCCGAAACCTATACCCGAATTGAATCCTCTGTAATGATTGTTATAAAAAGGATCATAAAACCCCATACCATGGAAAGCCATAGGACGGTTCCTAAACATATATTGAGATGTTCCAAATGGTCTGTAAGAGTTAGTAAGCATAATTTGGTTCATGAACATACGATCATTGATACGAGGATCTTGATATTCTTGATCAAACGCTCCTTTTTGTCTTGCTTTAAAAGCATTGAATGAAGTAATATCGTTTTCATCCTCTTCCAAATTTATTTCTGTAGGAACTTGCATGTAAACATCATTCTCAGAAATATAGCGATAACTAGAACAAGACGCTAAAAATGCACCTGCTCCAAGTAAAACGAAAATTTTTATAGCTGTATTCATAATATTTGTTCTATTTGATTAAACTTACAAAATATTTGAGGGTAATCCAAATTGAGTTCTTATTTTTGTGAATATTTGACAAATTTAAAGGATTCTAATTCAAAATTTAAGAAATATTTAACAAAAACTGTTCCACAAAATGGCAAAATACACTAAAAGGTCTGAGGATTATTCTAAATGGTATAATGAAGTTATCGATAGAGCTGGATTAGCAGAGCATTCTGATGTACGCGGTTGCATGGTAATAAAACCATACGGTTATGCAATATGGGAAAACATGAAAAATATTTTGGACGCTAAATTCAAAGAAACTGGTCATTCCAATGCTTATTTCCCAATATTTATTCCAAAATCATACCTTAATAAGGAGGCAAAACACGTGGAAGGTTTTGCTAAAGAATGCGCTGTTGTTACACACTACCGTTTGAAAAATAGCGAAAGTGGAGAGCTCATCGTAGATCCTGATGCAAAATTAGAAGAAGAACTAATTGTACGGCCAACATCTGAAACTATCATTTGGAATTCTTTTAAAAACTGGATTCAGTCCTATCGTGATTTACCTTTAAAAATTAACCAATGGTCGAATGTGGTGCGTTGGGAAATGAGAACACGTTTATTCTTAAGAACTTCTGAATTTCTTTGGCAAGAAGGTCATACAGCCCACAGTAAGAAAGAAGAAGCAATAGTTGAAGCAGAAGAAATGCTGAATATTTATGCTGATTTTGCGGAACAATACATGGGGATGCCTGTTGTCAAAGGATTTAAAACTGCAGCGGAACGTTTCGCAGGAGCAGATGAAACATATTGTATAGAGGCATTAATGCAAGATGGAAAAGCCCTTCAAGCGGGTACATCTCACTTTTTAGGTCAGAACTTTGCAAAGGCTTTTGATGTTAAATTTGCAGACAAAGAAGGTAAACTAGAATATGTATGGGCTACATCTTGGGGTGTTTCAACACGACTAATTGGTGGATTAATCATGACCCATTCAGATAATGAAGGATTAGTTTTACCTCCAAAATTAGCACCAATTCAAGTTGCAATTATTCCAATCTTTAAAACAGAAGAGCAACTAGTGGCCATTTCAGAAAAGGTAGAAATACTAAAATCAGAATTGACTAAAAAAGGAATTTCGGTAACATTTGATGACGATGACAATAGACGTCCAGGATGGAAGTTTGCCGAGTACGAAGCAAAAGGTGTCCCTGTTCGTGTTGCTATAGGACCAAGAGATTTAGAAAACAACAAAGCGGAAGTTGCAAGAAGAGATACCAAAACAAAAGAAGTTGTTGAATGGAATGGAATAGCAACATTTATTTCAGATTTATTGGATGAAATTCAAGAAAACTTACTGAACAGAGCTAAAATTTTTAGAACAGAAAACTTAACCCCAGTTGATTCATACGAAGAGTTTAAGACTGTTCTAGAAAAGAAAGGTGGATTTATTTCTGCGCATTGGGATGGCACACCTGAGACCGAAAATAAAATTAAAGAAGAAACAAAAGCTACAATTAGGTGTATTCCTTTAGATGCAAAAGAAGAAGCTGGAAAATGTATTTACACGGGTAATCCATCAACCAAAAGGGTCTTATTTGCAAAAGCATATTAATACGTAAACAGTGTCTGGTCGGAAACAGCACAAAATAGATAAAGTATGGAGATCAATAAAAAAGATGTTGTTACGCTTTTGAAAGAAACATCTATTCTAAAGCAAGAAGTATATGCAACCACTTTGGCATGTTTTAAAAAATTCAAATTAGTAGTTGAGGAAGAACTTGCTGAGTTTAGATTAAAAATACCTGACAAACGCGTTCGTCTAAAGTTTGACTACAATGGAGACTTCGAAACACATGCCTACGTAGGAAGCGATGTATTGGTATTTAATATGCATACGAATGTATTTACCTTTCCTTCTGAAAATGCGATATGGAAGAACTCTTACATTGAAGAAGATAAAGAACTGGGATATTTCGGAGTGATCAATGTATACAATTTCTTAGCAGAATCATTTTTACAAAAGAGAATGCGTGATGCAGGATATCTAATTGGACGTATTTTCATCAACAAAGATGGGCATTTTATGATTGAAGGAAAAGGCGAACTCTCTTATTATTTCAGAAATATAAGATCAAACATTTTTGATAGCGAGACCATGAAAAATATTTTTGAAGTTGCTGTAAAGCATGCCGCAGAATTTGATTTACATACTCCACCCTTCAGTAAAGTAAGCATTGTGAGCGTAGAACAAATAAAAACTGTATCAACTGCCCAAGAATTGAAAACGGGTAAAAGATTGGGATTCAAGTTTGAAGCAGATTACAAAAAAAATAATTGATTTTTTTTCTTAAAAAGTTTTGATTTAAACTAAAATGAATATATATTTGCACTCCGAAATTTAAATCAAAAAACGGCCCATTCGTCTAGTGGTTAGGACATCAGGTTTTCATCCTGGAAACAGGAGTTCGATTCTCCTATGGGCTACTAAGATTATTCTAACGAGAATGATTTTGCATAAAGAATAAAAATTTAAATAATGGCCCATTCGTCTAGTGGTTAGGACATCAGGTTTTCATCCTGGAAACAGGAGTTCGATTCTCCTATGGGCTACTAATAAACATTATAATAAAAGCAAATTATGGCAAATCATAAGTCCGCAATTAAGAGAGTAAGATCAGATAAAGCGAAAACTCTTCGTAACAAGTACCAACATAAAACAACGCGTAATGCTATTCGTGTTTTACGTGCAACAACAGATAAAGCAGAAGCAGAAAAGCTTTTCCCATCTGTAGTGAGTATGTTAGATAAACTTGCGAAGAAAAACGTTATTCACAAGAAAAAAGCAGCGAACCTTAAATCTGGTTTAGCAGTGTACATTTCTGCGCTATAGTAGCTCAAAAAAAACTATATTTAGGGAGTCTAATTAATAGACTCCCTTTTTTGTTATGCATTAACTTTTCTACTAATTAATGCACACAATATCCATAACGAATGCTTATCTTTGCTACTATGGATTTTAAAAATGATTTACTCTTAAGAGCGGCGCGTGGAGAAAATATCGAAAGATATCCAGTTTGGTTAATGCGTCAAGCAGGAAGAATCCTTCCTGAGTACAGAGCTGTCAGAAATTCTTTAAGTGGATTTAAAGAACTGGTAGAAACACCTAAGCTAGCAGCAGAGGTAACTATTCAACCAGTAGACCACCTCGGTGTAGATGCAGCTATTATATTTTCAGATATTTTGGTGATTCCAGAAGCAATGGGATTAGAGTATCAAATGGTGGAGAAAGTAGGTCCTTACTTCGAGAACACCATCAAAACAGAAGCAGACCTTGAAAAATATGGTCGGATAGACTTCAACGTTGAAGACCGTTTAGGTTATGTAAAAGAAGCTCTGGAGATCACAAAAAAAGAATTAAACGGGCGCGTTCCTTTGATTGGTTTTGCTGGAGCTCCTTGGACTATCTTCTGTTACATGATTGAAGGTGGTGGTTCTAAAACATTCTCACAATCTAGAAAAATGTTATATCAAAATCCTGCTTTGGCACATGAGTTGCTTGAAAGGATAACAGATGTAACTATTCGCTATTTAAAAATGCAAGTAAAAGCAGGAGCAGATTTAATTCAAGTATTTGATTCGTGGGCAGGAATATTAGGAAACGATCAGTACAATGAGTTTGGATTAAAATACATGAATAAAATCGCAGAAGCCATTAATAACGTACCTGTAACCTTATTCTCAAAAGGGGCTTACGCTGCTTTACCAAATTTAGCCAAATCAAATTGCAATACTATTGGACTTGATTGGAACATGAGTGCTGCAGATGTTAGGAAAATTGTAGGAGAAAACAAAACACTGCAAGGGAATTTAGATCCATGTGCATTGTATTCTTCACATAATGAAATAGAGCAACTAACGAATAACATGTTGGATAGCTTCAAAAGTAAAAGACATATTGTAAATTTGGGTCATGGAGTTTATCCTGATATAGATCCGGAGAAAGTCAAAACATTTATTAAAACTGTAAAAAACTATGAAATTAAAAACTAAAAAATTAAGAGGCTTGCTTTACACACTGCCTTTAGCTATCCTTTCGTTATCAACGATTGCGCAAGAAGCTGAGAACTTAGTGATCAATCCAAGTTTTGAAGACGCTCAAAGCAGAAAAATCAGAAGAATTGGTGACATCGATAAAGCCGAAGGTTGGTCGTCGGCAACTGGTGATAGAGCAGATTTATTTTCAGCAGAAGCGAATGCACCAGATGTATTAACGCCTGAAAACATTTATGGTAAGGAGGAACCTAAAAGTGGAATTAATTATGCCGGACTGGTGGCTTATTCTTACCGTGAGAAAGAAAATAGAACTTACATAACTTCAGAATTAGCTACTAAATTAAAAAAAGGAATGCGTTACAAAGTTCAATTTTACGCCTCATTAGCTGAGCTTTCTAAGTATTCTGCGAATAGACTAGGTGTACATTTATCTAAAAAAGGATTAGGAACAGATGACAAAGTACCAGCTATAATTACTGAAACACATGTTGAACATCCTGAGAAGACTGTTTTTGATGGAATGTATGGATGGGATTTAGTTTGTGCTGAATATGTTGCTACAGGAAAAGAAAAATATATCACTATAGGTAATTTTTCCGAAGATGGAGAAATAAAAAATGATCGTGCAAGAAAACCTAGAGATATGACTGGAAAACAAATCATTGCTGCATACTATTACATAGATGATATCTCTGTACAACTACTTGGACCTAATGAAAGATGTGATTGTGATTACGGTGATGCCGCACAATTTGAAGCTTCAACTATTTACCAACGTTCACCAGAAATCACTAAGGAAATGTCTGTAGATGAAAAGCTAGCGCAGTACAATATTTACTATGCTGGAGGAAGATATGATGTAAAAGTTGATGGTGAAAAAACTTTAGTCAAAATTGCTGGAATGATGGAACAAAACCCAGACTTAAAAATCCAATTAATAGGCCATTCTGATGCTGAGGAAGCATCTAATGAAGCCGATAAGGTTCTTTCAATGCGAAGAGCTGAATATATTAAAACGCTATTGGAGGATAAAGGTGTTGACGGTGATCGATTAATAATTGAAGATGCTATGGACAAAAAAAGTTCTGAATACATTAACGAATCAGATGATGATACTTTAAAAGCGGCAAAGAATAGAAGAACTACTTTCAAGGTTATCTAACCTGTATTATTCAAATAAAAAATTCAATAACTAAATGCGCTTCAACTTTGGAGCGTATTTTTTTTTACATCAACTTATCCCCACTCTTTATAGAACTGAGTTAAATAATCCTCCATAAATTCTGTTCTTTGTGCTGCAATTCCTCTCCCAGTTTCAGTGTGCATTCTTCCTTTCAACAAAAGAAGCTTCTCATAAAAATGATTTATAGTATGACTCCTGTCATTCACATAACTGACTATTGATTGATTTACTTTTGGAGGAATTGCAGGATCGTATACTGTTTGACCAATAGATCCACCATAAGCAAAAGTTCTTGCTATACCTATTGCCCCAATTGCATCAATTCTATCTGCATCTTGAACAATCCTTCCTTCCCAGCTGTCCATTTCATCGATTTCACCACTTCCTTTATAAGAAACGTTTTTTACTATAATTGCCACAGCAGATATAATTTCAGATTTGACATTTAAACGATTTAAAATAACATTTGCTATATGTGCTCCTTTTTCAAAATCTCCTCCATTAAATTTATGATCGGAAATATCGTGAAGTAAAGCAGCCAATTCAATAATATCACGATTCCCTCCTTCTTTTTCTTGAATTTCAAGTGCAATTCTTCTGACACGATCAATATGAAACCAATCGTGTCCGGTGCCTTCATTTTCAAATTGATTTTTAATCTGTTGTTCAACTGTTCTTATAACTGACTTCATATTTTTAAATGTGAATTTTAATAAAACGTTACTAATTTAAAATATAATTGGAGCAATATTACGAAATTTAATTTCGGTCATAAAAAAAATTGATTACTCCATATACTAGAATTTGGCTACCAAGATAGGTCGTTTATCACTAATTTTAGCCTTGTGTTTTTTCAATAATAACAGCCAAGAATCGTATCAATTAATTTTGTCTAAAGTTAAATTTTATCAAAAAGAAAGAAGGGATTCCTCC
>Ga0307967_1001146_pt1 | contig 16836 bp, 13 predicted proteins | sample OrgLakmetagen648_FD_201828 | JGI IMG/M metagenome (GOLD analysis project Ga0307967, IMG submission 201828) | Saline water microbial communities from Organic Lake, Antarctica - #648 | ecosystem: Environmental > Aquatic > Non-marine Saline and Alkaline > Saline | place: Antarctica: Organic Lake... | reverse complement strand
TTTTAAATGTTTGATCATTAGTGAACAGTGTGATTTCCTGATCCCCGGGAATTTGTTCAAGCAATTGCTGCACGGCGCCTTTCAGCAATGAACCTTGGCGTCCTGGCATTTGCATACTGTAAGAATTGTCGAGGTAAATCACATTTTCCTGAGGTTGCAGCGCGGTTTCACCCTGCGGAATAAAAGGTTGGGCAAAGGCAATGACGAGAGCGGCCAAGGCCAATAAACGGGAAAAAAGGATCAGCCATTTTTTAATGGTGGAACTTTTTCGGGCCTGAATTTGGACTTTTTTCAGAAAAGCAACATTGGTAAATTCCTGTTTTTTAAACTTCCGCAACTGGAAAAAGTGCACAATAATCGGAATGACCAGCAGAAACAGAAAGTAGAGATAAGAAGGATGATAAAATTGCACAGGCGGGAATTTTAAACCAGCTTCAAATATAGAAAATTAGGTGGGATTGGGATTGGTAGTTTTATTATTATGCCAGCTTGATTGATTTAGGATGGCAAGACTTGGAAGTTAATACAGTTTGATTGACGAGACGAAATGATGAAGGACTTAGAACTAAATTAGGGATAATGACAGCGGTGTTCACAATAAGCTTTTTATTTTAGTGATTCCAATTCCCCTTTTAATTTTTTCAATCAAGTCGATAGCCATTAAAATATCAGAAAGATATTTTTTGCTCTTTTCCGTCATAGATTAAAATTTTTGTCAAGTCAATATTTTTTTTGAGGACAGGATTTTTGATGGAAGTAGTGGTCAATAAATCTACTTTTCTTTGAAAAAACTGTTCAAATTTTTCCCAGATATTTATTAGGTTCTCACCGCGCGCAATCGGGTCATCGTCGTCAATTTCAATTAGTAAATCTATGTCGCTTGAATCGTCGTTAAATCTGTTAGTGATGGAGGGACCAAAGGCATATAAGTTTTTTACATTATGAGCTTTACATAAGGATAAAAAATCCGCCGCTTTATATTTAATAGATTCTTTCAAATTCATAGTGCCAAGATAATATTTTTTTTGAATTTGGATTTTTTTCAGCTTATTATAGAAGCAAATCAATCAACTTCTTCAAAACCAGACTCAATGAGTTTATCCCTTATCGGCTTATAATGCGCTTGACCGTAGAGCATTAATATTTTATTGTCTTTAGTTTGGATAACTTTTTTTGAAATATAGTTGTTCCGAAGGGTTTCCAAGGCATAATCGCTGTTTGCTGCCTTTGAACAATTATAGGTTTCTTTTAACCCTGTTTCCCAATCGCAATCCGAGAGATCAATTTTCCCATATTTTGCTTCAAACCCACTGATGATTTCTTCAACGCTTAAATCCACATTAACATCGTTCTCTAATGAAATACCTGTGTTTTCTGCGTTTTGCAGCACATAATTTCCATTTCTGATGAATTTTGGGAATTTATCTGTATCCAAATCATAATTTAAAGATACCCCAATCAGTTTTCTCATTTTTCGTTTAAGTGTATCTTTATAAATACTATCCGCTTCTTTAGGATAAGCGGGGCTTTCATAATAAATTTTGTAACCTTGAGATTTGTATTTTTCGACTTTCTTTTTTAAAGCCTTATAAAATTTTGGTTTTGCAATATGAACCATTGGAATAAAAACAATAGAACGGCTATCATCACCTGAATATTTTTGGAATTTATTCAGGTGGGGATGCTGAGGGGTGAAGGCCAAATAAATTATTTTAGAGCAAGAGCTCGCTAAAAATAAACATAGTAATAAGGCTGAAATTTTGAAAAACTTACTGAACATTCTTTGAGAATAATTTATGAATTGCTTATTTTTGAAATTATGACGATGGATGTAATCCAATATTGCGCAGGGAAAAGGGCTCTTTTAAAAGTCCTTTTTTTATCTCGATGGTTCACTGATAATTTTCTTCAAAACTAATCATTTTTCTCATATTTGATAATATCACCCGGCTGACAGTTCAACCCTTGACATATTGCTTCCAAAGTTGAAAACATTACAGCTTTAGCTTTTCATTTTTTGTCATTTCGTCCTTGAGCGCAGCGGTCTTACGTCTGTATTCAAAAATTTCATATCAACCGCAACCCTAAAATATTTCCCTATCTTTGCCAACAAAAAAACAGGATGGATCAGGACCTTCGCAATAAAGCCACCCAATGGCTCAAGCCCCCATTTGATAATGAAACCCAACGCAAAACTCAGGAATTAATGGATCGCGGTGGCGACGAACTCACCGAGAGCTTTCACCAAAACCTGTCCTTTGGAACTGGCGGAATGCGCGGAATAATGGGCGTGGGTACAAACCGCATCAATAAATATACACTGGGAAGAAATGCGCAGGGACTTTCTGATTACCTCAAAAAAGAATTTCCAGATCAGGATATAAAAGTCGCCATTGCTTATGACTGCCGCCACAACAGCAAAACCCTGGCGCGCGTGGTCGCCGATATTTTGTCGGCAAATGGCATTCAGGTTTTTCTGTTCAGTGATTTGCGGCCCACGCCAGAACTCTCTTTTGCCGTTCGGCATCTCGATTGCCAAGCTGGGATTGTGCTCACGGCAAGCCACAACCCACCGGAATACAACGGTTTTAAAGTCTATTGGGAAGACGGCGGTCAGCTAGTTCCGCCGCAGGATGAAGCCTTGTTAAAAACAATCAATGCTCTGGATTTTGCCGACATTGATTTCGATGGAAAAGAGAACAATATTTCTATCATCGATAAAGAAATTGACGATTCATTTATCACGGCTTCTATCGAAAACACGCAGATTGGCACGACGCAAGAAGCTAAGCTTGAACTCGACATTGTTTTCACGGCACTGCACGGCACTTCCATTACTGTAATCCCTGAAACGCTGAAAAGGGCGGGCTTCAAAAATGTTTACATCGTTGGGGAACAGGCCGAACCAGATGGAAATTTCCCCACGGTAAAATCGCCCAATCCAGAAGAACCTGAAGCCTTGAAAATGGCACTTGATTTGGCAGAAGAAAAGAATGCCGACATCGTCATCGGGACTGATCCTGACAGCGACCGCCTCGGTATTGCCGTGCGCGACCTGAACGGAAAAATGACGGTGCTTAACGGAAACCAGACGATGGTTTTGATGACAGAATTCCTTCTGCGAAGCCGAAAAGAAAAACTCGGTTTTACGGGTAATGAATTTATCGCCTCAACAATTGTTTCCACACCAATGATGGAAGAAATTGCTAAAGGTTTTGGCGTGGAATGCAAACTCGGATTGACTGGGTTTAAGTGGATTGCAAAAATGATCAAGGATTTTCCCACGCAGAGTTTTATCGGTGGTGGCGAAGAGAGTTTTGGCTATATGGTGGGTGATTTCTTGCGCGATAAAGACGCTGTGACCGCTACTTTGCTGGCCTGCAAAATTGCGGCACAGGCAAAAGCCGATGACAGTTCGTTTTTTGAAGAACTGCTCAAGCTTTACCAAAAATATGGGTTGTACCGCGAAAAATTATTTTCCATCAAAAAAGTAGGCCTTCAGGGTGCTAAAGAAATTGAAAAAATAATCAGTGATTTGCGTTTAAATTCGCCTAAAAGTTTTGACGGAACCGCCGTTGTCAAAAAGGAAGATTACTTAAATTCCACTTCTGAAAATTTAAAATCCGGACAGCGTGATAAACTGGAAATCCCAGCGTCAAATGTGTTGATTTTTCACTTGGAAGACGGTTCACGCATCGCAGCAAGACCCAGCGGAACTGAACCGAAAATCAAATTTTATGTCAGCGTGAAAGGTGAGTTGGACGCTTTTGAGAATTATGAAAAACGCGTGCAGGAACTGGAAGAAAAAATGCAAGCTATCCTGGCTGAACTCAATTTGTAAATCCCCGGTATGAGTTACTTTAAGAAAATATTGCAATTTGCAAAACCCTATAAACGCTATGCGGTTTTGAACATTATCAGCAATATTTTTTACGCCTTGTTCAGCACCTTGGCGTTTATTTCGTTTATCCCAATGTTGAAGGTTTTGTTCCAGGAAGAAGAGCCGGTTTTGACCCGACCGACCTGGGATGGCAGCTTTTCAAACCTGAAAGATTTTGGTAGCGACTATGCTAACTTTTTCCTGAATCAGCGGGTTGAGGAACACGGACAGATTTCGGCGCTGATCATTATCTGCATCACGGTGATTATTTTGTTTTTTCTCAAGAATTTATTCAATTATGCCGCCCTTTATTTTATTGCAAGTCTGCGGAATGGAATGTTGAAGGACATCCGCGATCGCATTTATGATAAAATCACGGAATTGCCGGTGGCCTATTTTTCGGAAAAACGCAAGGGCGATTTTATTTCCCGCATCACCAGCGATGTTCAAGTGATCCAAACGTCATTTTTAAGTATGCTGGAACTGTTTGTCAAAGAACCGCTGACCCTGATTTTTACCTTAGCGGCGATGTTGATTTTAAGCGTAAAGCTCACTATTTTTGTTTTAATTTTCCTGCCACTTTCGGGCTTGTTGATTTCGACTATTGGAAAGAAGTTGAAGTCTAAATCAAACGAAGCCCAAGAAGAAAATGCCCATTTTTTGTCCATCGTGGAAGAGACTTTGTCCAGTTTGAAAATCATCAAGGGTTTTAATGCTGAAAAACGGTTCAGGACTTATTTTGGCGAAAGCACTTCACGCTTGAACAAAATTTTAAATTCCCTGCTTCACCGTCAAAACCTAGCTTCCCCGATGAGTGAATTCCTCGGGGTGGTTGTGATTACTGTTATTTTATGGTTTGGCGGAAGAATGGTTTTGATCGATAATACAATGGACGCCTCGACATTTATCGGGTTTTTGGTGTTGGCCTATAATATCTTGACACCGGCCAAAGCAATTTCCAAAGCAAATTACAGCATTCAAAAAGGAAATGCCAGCGCTGCACGGATTATGGATATTTTGGAAATGGACAGCACGGTGAAAGATCAACCCGACGCTATAAACCTGAAGACATTTGATGACGAAGTTAAGGTTGACCATATCAATTTTGCTTACGAAGAAGAAAACGTACTCAAAGATTTTTCAATGACTGTTAAAAAAGGGCATACCGTGGCTTTGGTCGGGCAGTCGGGCAGTGGAAAAAGCACGATTGCTAATCTGGTTACCCGGTTTTATGATGTGGGTGAAGGCTCAATTTCTGTCGATGGGCACGATATTCGATCGGTTACTAAAAAATCACTTCGTGATTTGACCGGTTTGGTGACGCAGGATTCGATTTTGTTCAACGACACAGTGCGCAACAATGTGATGCTGGGAAAACCCGGTGCCAGCGATGCCGAAATTAATGACGCTTTGAAAGTGGCCAATGCCTTTGAGTTTGTGAACGACCTGCCGAAAAAACTGGATACAAACATTGGCGATAGCGGAAATAAATTGAGCGGGGGGCAAAAACAACGCCTCTCGATTGCGCGCGCGGTGCTGAAAAACCCACCGATCATGATCCTTGACGAGGCCACTTCTGCGCTGGACACTGAAAGTGAAAAACTGGTGCAGCAGGCGCTTGAAAATATGATGCAAAACCGCACGAGTATTGTGATTGCGCACAGGTTGTCCACCATTCAAAGTGCCGATAATATCATTGTGATGCAACGCGGAAAAATTGTCGAACAAGGGAAACACCAGGAATTGATCGACAAAAAAGGCACTTATAAAAAACTGGTGGAAATGCAATCTTTGGCTTAAACAAAAATTCCTTTATTATGGGTAAAAGCAATACCAGTCTTTCAAATAAAACCTTTCCGCCTGAGCTAAAAGCTTTTGTTGAAAAGGCTTTGGATTATTATCCAGAATTAAAAGATACCGATATTACCTTTAAATTTAAACCGAGCATCAAGAAATCAACGATGCAGGCGCAACCTGATTTTGTCAGTTTTTTGAAGTCCAGGAAAAACCGGCATTACTTTATTTTGATCAGTGAAAAATTTCACATTGAAACCGAAGAATTTTCCATTCTCGATGTGGAAGATGAGGTGTTGATCGGTTGGATTGGTCACGAGCTCGGCCACGTGATGGATTATCACGACCGCAGCACTTTGGGAATGTTTGTCTTTGGATTTAAATATTTATTTTCCAAACGTTTTTTAAAAGAAGTGGAACGCACTGCAGATCGCTATGCGATAAAACACGGGATGTATCAATATATTTTAGCGACCAAAAATTTTATCTTGAACAACACCAGCATTACGCCAGAATATAAAAAACGTATTAAAGAACTCTACCTTTCACCGGAAGAAATTATGGAAATGGTCAACGAAATGGGGAAAGATGAAGTCGAGAAAAAGGTCAACCGCGAAGTGGAGGAGGAGAAGCGGAATAAAATTTTGTAAAATACTGTCTATCGCAACAAATTAAAGACTGCTAAAATACAAATAGGGAAATGTTTCGAGCTATTTTTTGACTTCAGAATAAGCGAACTCAGGTCCTTTGCGCGTTATCGTCCAAAGCGTCATGCACTGAGTTAAGCGGGCCGAGGGCAATTGCCGTTAAACGTTCTAAATTAACAGTTACAAGCTTGGATCTACTGAAGCCGAGGCTTGGAACTTGCGTAAATTATCAGGAAAAGGGTTTAAGTTTTTCTAGTACAATGCAGGTTTTCGAAAAATTATTTTTCAGCCCTTGGAATATGAAATTTATTTTTTTGCTTAAATATTTGAATTTGAGTTGATAAGGCTTAAAAATAATAAATGCCCAAAACCTTGACAAAGGGGTCTGCGAAATTGTATATTTGCATTTTTAAAAATTTTAATATGGGAATGAAACTTTCGCAGTTCCACTTTGATCTGCCCGAAGAACTTTTAGCTGAATATCCAAGTGAAAACCGCGACGAAGCGCGGCTTATGGTTGTCAACCGAAAAGATGGCAGCATTGAGCACCGCCAATTTAAAGATATCATCGATTATTTTGGGCCCAAAGATGTGATGATGCTCAACAATACTAAGGTTTTCCCAGCGCGTCTTTTTGGTAATAAAGAAAAAACAGGGGCACGGATCGAAGTTTTTCTTCTGCGCGAGCTCAACCCTGAAACAAGGCTTTGGGATGTTCTCGTTGATCCCGCTAGAAAAATCAGGATCGGGAATAAGCTGTATTTCGGTGAAGATGAAAACCTTGTGGCCGAAGTAATCGACAACACGACTTCCCGTGGGCGCACCTTGAGGTTTTTGTATGAAGGTTCTTATGAAACTTTCCGTGAAAAATTGAATAAACTGGGGCAAACGCCTCTTCCAAAATATATTAAACGCGATCCAGAACCCGAGGACGCAGACCGTTACCAAACCATTTACGCTAAAAATGAAGGTGCCGTTGCCGCACCAACAGCGGGACTGCACTTTTCAAAGCACTTGTTAAAACGCCTTGAAATTAAAGGAATTGATCTCACTGAACTTACGCTGCACGTCGGTTTGGGAACCTTTAGCCCAGTTGAAGTGGAAGACCTTTCCAAACATAAAATGGACAGTGAAGAAGCGATTATCGATGAAAATTCACGCGATATAATCAACAACGCGCTGGACGAAAAACGAAGAATTTGCGCTGTTGGAACCACGGTAATGCGCGCTATGGAAAGCGCGGTTTCCACAAACGGACGCCTCAATACGTATCAAGGTTGGACCCATAAATTTATTTTCCCGCCTCATGATTTTAGTATTGCCAATGCTTTAGTGACTAATTTCCACATGCCAAAATCAACACTTTTGATGATGGTCTCTGCTTTTGCCGGTTATGATTTGACAAAAAAAGTCTATGAGGAAGCCATCAAGGAAAAGTATAAGTTTTATACTTATGGCGATGCGATGCTGATTATTTGAGTTACTTATTCATTAAATTAAATTAAATTTAAAAAGCCTTTTTCAATCATGTTTTGGAAAGGGTTTTTTTGTTGGAAACAAAAGCATTAATTTTGCACCGTGAAGACAACAGAAAAGAAAGACATACGTGCACTGAGTAAAACTGAATTGCAGGGTTTTTTTGAATCCATTGGTGATCAGTCCTTCCGTGGTTCCCAAGTTTATCAATGGCTTTGGGAAAAAGGTGCCCACGATTTTGATCAAATGAGCAATCTTTCCAAAGCGACCCGGACGCATTTAGAGGAAAATTTTACGATCAACCACATCAAGGTTGACAAGATGCAGCGCAGCTCTGATGGAACTATCAAGAATGCGGTAAAATTGCACGATGGTTACACGGTGGAATCTGTGATGATTCCCACTGGAACGCGCACAACGGCCTGCGTGTCATCGCAAGTGGGCTGCAGTTTGAACTGTAAGTTTTGTGCTACTGCAAAATTAAAACGGATGCGCAATTTGAACCCGGACGAAATTTATGATCAAGTGGTGGCCATTGATCAAGAAAGCAGGAAATACCACAACCGTCCACTTTCCAATATCGTTTTTATGGGAATGGGCGAACCCTTGATGAACTATAAAAACGTCCTCAAATCTGTCGAAAAAATTACCGCAAAAGACGGTCTTGGAATGTCGCCAAAACGCATCACGTTGTCAACTTCGGGCGTTCCAAAAATGATCAAAAAACTCGCTGATGATGAGGTGAAATTCAACCTCGCTTTATCACTGCATTCCGCAATTGACGAAATCCGTGAGCGGGTGATGCCGTTTAACAAGAGCTTTCCCCTCGATGATCTAAAAGGCGCACTGGCTTATTGGTATGAAAAAACCGGAAACCGTGTGACTTATGAATACTTAATTTGGAAAGGCATCAACGACCGCGCTGAAGATATCGACGCCCTGGTTAAATTCTGTGAAGTCATTCCGTGTAAAATCAATATCATCGAATATAACCCCATTGAAGGTGGCGAAGAATTTGAACAGGCCCCTGAATCAGTGACCGATGCTTATGAAAATGCACTGGAATCCCACAACATTCCTGTAACCGTTCGCCGCTCTCGCGGAAAAGATATCGATGCCGCTTGTGGGCAATTAGCGAATAAATCTGAATGATTTTTAGCTAAAATAGTTCTTACGCAGAGTCCTCAATTTGGGCAAACTTCTAAAAATTTTAAGCTTAAAACTTGTAAAAGTTTCCTCGGCGCCGCAACAGTAATTTATTTTGAAATAAGCCTAAGGGTTCGACCGGACAAAACGATGTCACCCCAGCGCAGTCGAGAGGTTTTTATGAAAATTAACTGGATTTATTATTCGGTATAAAAACAAAAAACCCCGAAAGAGAATTCCTCTTTCGGGGTTTTAAAATAATATCTAAAGCTTTGGTTTATTTCAAGACTTCCTGAACTTTATTGGCCGCTTCTTGAAATTCTGGGGCAGAGATCACATTGAGGTCACTGCCATCGATCAATTCTTGTGCTTTATCAGAATTTGTTCCCTGCAAGCGAACGATAATGGGGACATCCATATCATCGCCCATATTGTTGGAAGCATCAATAATTCCCTGGGCCACACGATCGCAACGCACGATTCCGCCAAAAATATTGACTAGGATAGCTTCTACTTTGTCATCTTTCAAGATCAATCGGAAAGCTTCTTCAACGCGCTTGGCATCTGCCGTTCCGCCGACATCCAAAAAGTTTGCAGGTTCACCGCCAGCTTGCTTGATCAAGTCCATTGTGGACATTGCGAGACCGGCACCGTTGACCATACAGCCCACGTTTCCTTCGAGATCCACATAATTTAACCCTGCCTTTCGTGCTTCAACTTCCACGGCGTTTTCTTCCCGATCGTCGCGCATTTCAGCATAATCTTTATGTCGGTAAAGCGCACTGTCATCTAAAGTGACTTTAGCATCTACTGCTAAAATCTTCTCATCACTTGTTTTTAAAACCGGATTGATTTCAAAAAGCGAGGAATCAGAATCCTCAAAAGCTTTGTAAAGCTTAGTGACAAATTTTGTCATTTCTTTGAAAGCCTTTCCAGAAAGCCCTAAATTGAAAGCAATTTTTCGTGCCTGGAAAGGTAAAAGGCCGTCTCCGGGATCAATTTCTTCCGTAAAAATCAATTCTGGCGTTTCATCGGCCACGGTTTCTATATCCACACCGCCTTCGGTGGAATACATAATCATATTGCGCCCAGTGGCACGGTTCAAAAGAACAGACATATAAATTTCATCGGGCTCTTCATCACCTGGATAATACACATCTTCGGTAATCATCACCTGGTTCACCCTTTTTCCTTCCTTTGAAGTTTGGGGGGTTACCAAGTCCATCCCGAGGATATCGCCGGCCATTTCTTCGACCTGTTTAAGGTTTTTTGCCAGCTTCACGCCGCCGCCTTTTCCGCGTCCACCAGCGTGAACTTGAGCTTTGATAACGTGCCAACCAGTGCCGGTTTCTTCGGTTAATTTTTTAGCCGCATCCACCGCTTCTTCAGCCGTTTTTGCCACGATGCCGCGCTGAACGCTCACACCGGAATGGCTTAATATTTCTTTTCCTTGATATTCGTGTAGGTTCATTTTTTGCTGCTTAAAATTATATGGTTACAAAAGTAATAAATGTAAAATTAACCCACTAATGTTTTATGTGATAAACCGAAGTTCTAAATTCATAGTCTTGGTAAAGCTATTCCTTTTCGTCCCGGCAGCTTTGAGAAACTAGTTATTTCAAAAAAAAACTGTTTTCTTAGTGTTCCCTGAGATGTCGCTTTTAGTCTTAATCTTTTTCTCGATAAATGTTTACTGATGAAGAGGTTCAAAATAAAGGCCCTAGATGCAAAAAGGCTATCCGTCCTAAATCTTAAGTTAAACCAAAGCCTAACTTCCATACCATAAAGATTTTTTCTTAAGTTTAAATTAAAAAAGAATGTCCATCCCGCTACTCGAATTTACAGATAAAGGAATTTACTGCGCCCAAGCGGATGTTTATCTCGATCCGCAAAGACCCGTTAAAAAAGCCATAATTACGCACGGCCACGCCGATCATTCCCGATCGGGCCATCAAAAGTATATCACCCATCACAGCAACATTCCCATAATTGAAAAACGTCTCGGCGATATCAATGTCAGTGGTGTCGAGTGGAATGAAGCCTTTATGATCAATAATGTGAAATTCTCACTTCATCCAGCTGGTCATATTATTGGTTCGGCACAAATCCGTGTGGAACACAAGGGGGAAGTTTGGGTTTTTACCGGGGACTATAAAACAGAAGATGATGGTGTGGCCGTTCCGTTTGAACCCGTTCGCTGCGATACTTTGATAACAGAATGCACTTTTGGCCTTCCGGCTTTTAAATGGCGGCCGCAAAAAGAGGTTTTTGAAAATATAAATGAGTGGTGGGCAGAAAACAAAGATGAAGGCCAAACCTCAGTTTTATTTGGTTACTCATTGGGAAAAGCCCAGCGCTTACTGAAACATTTGGACACGTCCATCGGAAAAATTTATACCCACGGCGCAGTGGAAAATATGACTGAAACGGTTCGCGACCTGATCGATATGCCCAAAACCGAACGAATTACCCGCGAAACGAAAAAATCTGATATCAAAGGAAATATAGTGATAGCCCCGCCCAGCGCACACGGTTCTTCTTGGATGAAAAAAATGATGCCTTATGTCACCGCTTCTGCAAGCGGCTGGATGACTTTTCGGGGGGCGAGAAGGCGCCGTGCCATTGACCGCGGTTTTGTGTTGTCAGATCACTGCGACTGGCAAGGCTTGCTTTCCGCAATCAAATCTACAGGGGCAGAGAATATAATTTGCACCCACGGCTATACCGAGATATTTTCAAAATACCTGCAGGGCAAAGGCTTCAATGCAAGTGGTGACACTAATCAATACTAGTGTTATGTTAAGCCTATTTTAGCCACCCGAAATCTTGTTCTTTTTCGCCAGTTCTGCGTTAAAAAATGATTCCGTAGCTAAGGCTATGCAATAATTTCTTGCCTAGACCTGACGAAAAATAACGGCGGTTTAACCGCCACAACAGACCTAACATAACACTAGTGTTCAGGGTAAAAATTGATCTTGACTGACGAGCCGTGGTGGCGGCGATTTACCGCCATCAGGATGTATTGCAACTACCATCGATCACAGCCACAAAATCAATATTTCATTCTTTATCTTTCAAATTCATATTTTCTTACCTTTGAACCCTGTTGATTTAACTTTTAAAAATGGCAAAACGTTTTACTTTTGATTTTTGGAATGCTGTGGCAGGCTTCATTTTAAGACAACGAATCTGGGTTTTGCTCGCCGTTATAGCCGCAACTGTTTTTCTTGCTTTTCAGTGGAAAAATATGCGCTTTTCATATACAGAAGCTAATTTATTACCAAACGACAATCAATATAATGTTGAGTATCAAAATTTCCTGGATAAATTTGGCGAGGAAGGAAATGTGATCGTTATCGGCACAAAGGATCCTTCACTTTTCACTCCTGAAAAACTGAAAGCCTGGACCAGGCTTGAAGAACGTTTGAGCAGGTTTTCTGAGGTCCAGTTTACCATAGGTTTGGGGAGTTTGCAAGAGCTGAAAAAAGATAAAAATAAGCAGCAATTCAAACTCAATCCACTTATTGCCGATACGACAGATTTTTCAGAATCTAAAGTTAGGCAATATCAAAGAAAGTTATACGATAGCCTTCCTTTTTACCAAGGCTTGATTTATAACGAGGATAAAACCACTGTGCAGACCGCAGTTTATTTGAAAGATTCCATTGTCAATTCCAAAGGCCGGAAAATTTTTGTGCTCAATAAATTGCAGCCACTGCTGGATGAATTTGAAAAGGAAGAAAATATTAATTTGCACGTTTCAGGGATGCCTTATGTGCGCACGCTTAGCTCAAAAAATATTGTTGATGAGATTCAGTGGTTTGTCGGTGGGGCCCTTTTAGTAACTTCCATAATTTTTTTCCTTTTCTTTAAATCCTTCCGCGCCACTTTTATTGCAATGCTTACTGTGGTTATTGGTGTGATGTGGGCCTTTGGGTTTTTAGGCCTGTTGCACTATGAAATCACCGTGCTCACTGCCATAATTCCACCCTTGATAATTGTCATTGGCATTCCTAATTGTATTTTTCTCATCAATAAATACCAACAGGAAATCAAAAACCACGGCAATCAAGCACGGTCCCTTCAACGCGTTATATCAAAAGTGGGAAATGCCACCTTGATGACAAATGTAACCACGGCATCGGGTTTTGCAACCTTTATAGTGACTCAAAGTAAATTGCTTTCTGAATTTGGTACTGTAGCCTCCATTTGCATTTTGGCGATTTTCCTTCTTAGCCTGTTGATTATTCCCACGATCTATAGTTTTATGAACCCACCGAGGGAAAAACACCTCAAACATTTGGGTAAAAACTGGATTGAAACGAAAGTGACGTGGTTAGAGAACTCCGTCCGTTATCACAGAATTGCTATATATTTTACAGCGGTCGGGCTGCTGATCCTTAGTTTAATTGGGATTTACACGATCAAGGTTTCCGGAAGTATGCTTGACGATATGCCTCAGGAAGCCGGGTTCTTTAAAGATATTGAGTTTTTTGAACGTGAATTTGATGGTATAATGCCTTTAGAATTTATGATCAACACTAAGCAGAAAAAAGGGGTTATGAAGCTTTCCACTTTAAAGAAAATGCAAAGCTTGGAAGAAGTAATCAATGATGTCCCTGAATTTTCAAAACCACTTTCTATAGTCGATGTTGTGAAATACAGCAAACAGGCTTTTTATAATGGAAACCCAAAGTACTATCAAATTCCGACCTCACAGGAGCGCAACTTTATTTTTCCTTATTTTAAAGGAATGTCAGGACAAGACAAAATGCTGAATTCTTATATTGATTCCACAGGTCAATATGCCCGGATCACGACTTATATGAAAGATGTGGGTACTGATGAAATGGAACGCATTGAGGCTAACCTTATGCCAAAAATCAAGAGGATATTTCCGCCCGAACGCTATGAAGTTACAATGACGGGGAAAGCCCTGCTATTTCAAAAAGGGACAGATTATCTTGTGCATAATTTGATCCTTTCACTTTCGCTGGCCATAGGCTTGATCGCTCTTTTTATGGCCTGGATGTTCAGGAGCCTTAAAATGATTTTTATATCGCTGATCCCTAATTTATTGCCCTTGCTTTTCACTGCCGGGATGATGGGGTTCATTGGGGTTCCAATTAAACCATCCACTATTTTGGTTTTCAGTATTGCTTTTGGGATTTCAGTAGATGACACCATTCATTTTCTTGCCAAGTACAGGCAAGAACTCAAACTTCACAACTGGAATTTTAAGCGCGCTGTTTATCCAGCTTTGAGGGAAACCTCGGTCAGTATGTTTTATACATCCATTGTTTTGTTTTTCGGTTTTTCGGTTTTTTTGATCAGTGATTTTGGTGGGACAAAAGCCCTGGGCGGCCTTGTGTCGATAACCCTGCTTTTTGCTATGCTTTCAAATTTATTGTTATTGCCTTCGCTATTGCTCTCATTGGCTAAAAATGTTGCCAATAAGGAAACGCTCAAAGAACCTAAAATTGATATAATAGAGGAAGAGCGTAAGGAGAAATAGTGCAATTAAATTATGGTTCTGTGCTGTTTTAATTGGTTAAAATAAAATCCTCTTTAAAATAAAGTTCAAGTTCAGGTCCTTTTCTCAAACTGATTTTATGCTCAACCAAAGCCGAAAACGCTGTTGCAAAAAATAAATTTGAAATAAAAAATCACACAATAATAAATTTGAAATCTTCCAAGGATTACGCGCTGAAAAAGCGCGTGATCCTCAAAATGGGTTTGTTGCTCAACCAAAGCGGAAAAATGCTGTCGCATTTTTCCGCTTTTTTTGTTTCAAGGCTTTTGCTCAAACTGCGTTTGGCAATGCCCTGAAACAAAAAGACCGTAAAATCAAAAAAGATTTTACGGCTTTGGTTGGTCGGGATAGAAGGACGACATTAAGTAAACAGCATAAAACACCATAGATCAAAATAAATTATAATATTACTGAAAAACAGTTATTTATACTTCATACCGCTTTTTATTATTTTTACTTATTCGTTTTTGTTCGGTTTACTGATACATTTATGATACATTTTTTTTAGATTTGTATCACTTCAAAAACTTAGTTAATGGCAAGATTGAATTTTTCCTACCGTTCAAAAAAACCGAAGGCAAATTTAGAAGTCCGTTTATCATATTGGCTTAACGGAAAACGAAAATTCCAGCACGCACGAACCCAAATTGAAACAACAAAGAAATTTTGGCAAGAATATAAAGATAAAGGCGAAAGATTTCGCGATGCTGACAAAGTAAAGGAACGTGATACAATCAATGCTCATCTTAAAAACTTGAAAGACTTTATTGAAAATGAACTTCCCAGAGTTGAAGAAATTGAAGGTGATTGGTTAAAAAATACCGTTTATAATTATTATTATCCAAAAGCCGAAAAAACCATACCAGACGACCTAATTGAATATTGGGGTTATTATATGGATTTGAGGGAATATGAGTTAAAGCAAAAACCGCGCTCTTGGCAAAAATGGAAAGAAATAAAAAATAGGGTTGCTCAATTTCAGGAAACCGTCGATCATAGTTATTCAATAGGTGAAGTAGACGAAGAATTTAAACGGGATTGGGTGGAATTTTGCAAAAAACAGAAATATGCAAATGCAACTATAAAAAAGAATTTGACTTATGTTAAGATGATTTGCAAGCACGCAGAAAGAAAAGGCATAGAGGTAAGTAACGAGCTGGATAATTTAAAAGTTAATTTTAAAAAAGAGAACTTGCCTAAAATTTACCTTTCTTTTGATGAGCTGAAACAAATAAAAAAGATTGAAAACTTACCAGACTATTTAGATAATGCGCGGGATTGGCTACTGATTTCCTGTTATACCGGCCAAAGGGTAAGCGATTTTATGCGATTCAAAACATCAATGATTAGGGAGTCCAAAACAAGAAAATTTATAGACGTTTCTCAAAGAAAAACTGATAAAAAAGTTTCTATTCCTTTACTGCCGCCGGTTGAAAATATCTTGCAAAAACACAAGGGTAAGTTTCCGCGAGCTTTAAGTCCACAAAAATATAATAGTTATATAAAAGAAGTAGGGAAGATTGCAGGTTTGGACACGCTTACGAAAGGCAAGATTTTGAAAAAAGTTGCAAAAGATAAAAATAGGAAGGTTTTAGGAAGTTACCCCAAATATAAATTGATTACAAGCCATATCGGGCGGCGATCGTTGGCTACAAATTATTATGGGATTATACCCTCTTCCTATTTAAAAAACATAACCGGCCACGGAACAGAGGCGATGTTGCTTTCATATATCGGAAAGACTTCTAAGGACACCGCTTTTGAAGCTTACGACTTAATGCTAAATTTTGAAAAAACGAAAAATGAAAAAATTCAAATTAGATAGGAATTTTGTTGAAAGGCTTAAAACAGAACCGCTTGAGAACACGCCTTTTGTCTCAATGTATATAGAAAGTGAGCAATATGTGTCCGGTTCTTTAGACCACAATTTTAATTTCAAAAAATTGAGTGGATTAGTCTATGAATATTATACACTTCCAATTAGGGATTTAATTTTGAAGAAGCAATCTAACTATCAATTAGGAACACTAATGGGTTATAGTGAACTTCCATACATCCCTTTTTATAACGGTTCATTTATGAGATTAGATCTCCTGATAAGTAGGTTGGAATGTATTTTAAAACGGGAATATCCAGCATCTAAAAAAATTAAATACTTAGACGATTTATCTCCTTATTTTAAGGATTATGCGCGCGGTTTTAAAACCGGGTTCGAGTATTTTTCGCAAAACGAATTAGAACCTCTGATTAAGTTTGAAAGAGACAATGAAAAAGCGAACCATAAAGCTTTTGAGTTTATAAATGAAAACTGGATAAAAGGCAAAGATTTTGGTTATGATCCGATATTTCTTGAAATGGAA
>Ga0307967_1001134_pt1 | contig 16888 bp, 13 predicted proteins | sample OrgLakmetagen648_FD_201828 | JGI IMG/M metagenome (GOLD analysis project Ga0307967, IMG submission 201828) | Saline water microbial communities from Organic Lake, Antarctica - #648 | ecosystem: Environmental > Aquatic > Non-marine Saline and Alkaline > Saline | place: Antarctica: Organic Lake... | reverse complement strand
CTGCGGCACGGCCACGATACCCCGCAACCAGTGGGAGCAGCTCCTGCGCGGACAACTCATACTTGAATCTGATGGACGCATGATCATTCCCCGTCACGACCGGAAGGAAGCGATGCGGCAATTGATGACTCTGATCCCGGAGACCACTCAAGGGACGAAAGCTGGAAAAGCGCATGCCCCCCATACGGCCTCACGCCTGGAAATGCTGACGTGGATCGCGCTGCGCCGCGAAGGCGCTCAGGTAAAGCTACCGGCAGCCGCCGAAAATATTTTTCGCTCGCTGCTTCAATTTGAAAGCATTCCCAAGCGAACGGCTCCGCGCAGCATCCAAGCCAAGCTGCGCGACTATCAAAAACGCGGCTTCGAGTGGCTGGCCTTTCTCTACGAGCACCGCTTCGGAGCTTGCCTGGCTGACGACATGGGGCTGGGTAAGACACTTCAGGCCATGACCTTTCTAAGCTTTGTCAAAAACCGTGCGAAGACTCGCAATCGCTTCCTCATCGTGGTGCCGCCCAGTCTTCTCTTTAATTGGCAAAACGAATTCGAGCTATTTTGCCCCACGATGCGCGTGACCGAATATGCTGGCAGCCAACGTTGCTTCAAAAGCTGCAAAAAAGGGGACGTCATCTTGACCACTTATGACACGCTTCGACGCGACATTGAGATTTTAGAGAAGGAACATTTCGAGGTCGTGATATTTGATGAAGCCCAGACTTTGAAGAACCATGCCTCCCGCCGCACAAAGGCGGCTCATCGACTCAAACGTCGCTTCTCTCTTTGCTTAACGGGCACGCCCATGGAGAACCATGCAGGTGAATATCACACCATTATGGAGCTCGCACTACCCGGTCTGATGGGCGGTTACGATGCCTTCCAAAAAGACATACGCGAAGGCCGCATGAGTATACTACGCCGTGCTCAGCCCTTTCTTCTGCGCCGAACAAAGGATGCCATTTTAAAAGAACTTCCACCGAAACAGGAAAGCGATCTCTACCTCGAAATGAGCAAAGAGCAAAAAGAGATCTACACGCGTGCGGTTGGTGAGGTGCGTGAGGAGGTGCTTTCTGCCTTTCAAAAGAAGACAAAATCACAGGCAGGAATCGTCGCCCTCGCTGCGCTGACCCGGCTACGCCAAACCTGCGTCTCCCCGGAACTCCTCGGCAAGCCAATGAAAAAGCCTGCACCCAAGATCGAGTATCTCACCCGGCAACTGACTGAACTGATCGATGAAGGCCACTCGGCCCTCGTCTTCTCTCAATTCCTGGGAAGTCTCGATTGCATTGAGCGCAGCCTCCAGGCCAAAGGCCTCACTCCGCTCCGGCTCGACGGCTCGACGCCGACTCCGAAACGCAAAAAAGTCGTCGAAGCATTTCAAACGAAAGAAACACCGCAGATCTTTCTGATTAGCCTCAAAGCCGGAGGCGTCGGCCTCAATCTAACCAATGCGAGCTACGTCATACACGTCGACCCCTGGTGGAATCCTTCGGTGGAAAATCAAGCCAGTGACCGCGCGCACCGGATCGGCCAGAAGCAAACCGTCTTCATCCAGCGCCTGATCATGCGGCACACCATCGAAGAAAAGATTATGAAATTAAAGCGCCGCAAGCAGGCTCTTTTCGAATCGATTGTCAACGAGAGCAGCTCTGGCAAAAGAGGCCAGCCCCTGATAAGCAGAGACGACTTTCAATTCCTTCTCTCTGAGGAATAAATCAAAGCTATCGAGAAAAGCCCTTTTTCTTCGACAAGGGCAGCGCCGCTTACGGTGCCGGGGCAACCGGACATGATAATACCGCCGGAGTCAAAAAACGTAGTGACAAGCTTCCAACTAGTCATTCGCCCGGTTCGGCAAGCTGGAAGCTCGCCACTACGTTCACTCCGCCTTTGCCTTTTCATACAGCCACTTATCCATCTTGTTCGCCGTGATCACCCCGTAGTTCATGGTGCCGAGCCAGCCGGACATGATGATGCCCACGGAGCCGGCGTGATAGAGGCCTTCGATCTGATCGGAGAGTTCCATGGAGACTTTCAGGCCCTCGAACTTCGTGCCGAAGGAGGTGCCCTGCATCGACTTGGTGTAGTGGTTCACGGTGCGAGGTGTGGCGGCTTCAATGTGGTCGATCTTATCACGCACCCCGGGAATAAAGGTCTCCAGGCTGGCGACGCACTCGTCGCACATGCGCTGTTTCTCGGCTTGGTATTCTTCTTCAGAAAGGTCGTTCCACTGGTCCCACTGCGCATTGAGCGAAGCCACTACGGTGTAGCGATCCTGCGAGAGGTGCGGCCGCGTTTCGGGATAATAGACCGAAAAGGTGTGGCTGCTGGTCTTGATCGAGGTGAGCTCATCGATTGAATATTCGGGAGCCTTTGAGGTGAAGACGAGGTCGCCGATATTCGGGATACTCTCACCCTTCTTGATCCCCATATAGACCTGGCAGGAGCTGGTATTGTTGCGCACGGCCTTGGCCTCGACTACGAAGTCTTTGCTGAATTTCTCTTCGCCGACCAGATACTCGATTGTGTTGCGCACGTTGGCGTTCGACAACACGGCCTTGCACTTGATGTAGCGCGGGGGGAAGTCCTCTTCGCCAGTATTTTGGCTTCGGGCACGCACGCCGACGACTTTACCGTCTTCCACATCGACGTCATCGACGAGGGCACACTTACGCACCTCGCAGCCGTTGTTTTTCAGCTCGGCCACCATCTTTTTGATCAGAGTGTCGGTGCCCCCCTGGAAGGTGAAGACGCCCTTACTCATGAAGTTGGAGAAGACGATGCCGTAGGTAATCGCGGGGTCATCGACATGTGAGCCGTTCGCGTAGGAGATCGGCTCCATCAGGAGACGGTGCACGTCGGTGCGACCGGGGAAGAACTCCTCAAACATCTCACCCGTGGTCTGGGTGTTGTCGTCGTAGAAATTCATCTGGCGCAGATGGGTGTAGAAGCCCTCGACCTTGTCACGGTCTACTTTAAAGTCGTTGACCAGAATATTGGTAAAGTCCTCACGATCAAAGCTCGTCCAGACGTTCATCTGCGGGTTGATGAAGCGCACATCCTTGAGTTGGTGGATCGAGTCGGCGATCTCCTTAGTCCAATATTTTCGGCAGCTCTTGACCATCCCATAAGGGAAGCCGTGCAGGGAGATATCAAAGATGTGCCCGCCGGGCCGCTTGAACCAGGTGGCCAGGCCGCCGAACTGGTAGTGGTGCTCCAGCAGCAGCACCTTGTGCCCGTTCTTCGCGAGATAGTTCGCGCCGGTCAATCCACCCAAGCCGGAGCCGACGACGACCACGTCATATTCTTCTTCAATGCCTTCTAGCCAATCTTTTGCCATAATCTTAAAAATAGTGAGCCTACGCGTCCGAGACGACGCGACAAGTGCGGAGAGTAAAAAAATCTCTGCCTACACAGCTCAACCCTTTTCCGAAGGGGTATAACCGGACGCGCCTACTTTGCTTCGCGCAGGCAAGGAGGGCTCTCAATTGAATGAATCGCAGCGAAAGCACTCGAAGACCGACCCATAGCAAATCTGCGTATCGCAATCCTAAGGCACTAGGCGAGTAAGTTAAAAACCCTGAACACTTTGAGGAGCTTTCTGCATTAAAGTGCTCTTCTTCTGCTTGGCCAAAAACTCATCCAGTTGTGTTTGAAAGACCATCAGCCCACCACCGGACTTCTTGGCGCGCACGTTTCCGTCGCTTCGCACAAAATCAAAGCCGAATACGGTCGGGTCTTCTTCCTCCTCGTCCGCTGCAGCAACTGCTTCAACTGCTCCAACTGCTTGAGAACGACCAGAGCTACCCTTCTTTTCCGCCTTCTCCCAATATTTCCCGCCAGCTAAAATTCCGAGTAAGGCATTAAACTCATACTCAGAAATACTACCAATGCGCTTGTAGCTTTCAAAGACCGACTTTCCGCTGACGTAAAGCACATGCACCTCCCAACCCGTGCCCAAGGTATCATCTTCAAAATCTTTCAGCGACGGCTGGCGCCCGACATCAGATTTAAAATAGACTTGAACTACCGCAGAGCTGCCTAGAAACTCCATGTAGTTTGAGTAAGGGCCGCTTTGTCGACGAGTTGAGCGTTCATCCTTGTTACGGTAAATTACCCCGCCGCTACCGAAGAGGCGGGACTCAAAAGTATCGCGGGTCTCGCCGATGCGCGCTTCCGCAGTTTTAGGGGCAAAAAAAATGGTCACCAAGGGCAGGGATAAAAATAAGAGATATTTCATAGTAGTATTTAATTCATAGTAATTATTTTTTGTAGGCTTAATGTAAATTTTAAGCAAGATTAAGCGTAGTGCATAACGACTTTTATAATAATTTCGATCTGGATCGATTCCCCGACAGCAGTAAATGCGACTCTGGAGAGTATCGCAGCGCTTTTGAAATCGAACGAGACCGCATCGTTTTCTCCTATCCCTTTCGACGGCTACAATCGAAGACGCAGGTTTTCCAATCCGGTGAATACGATTTCTACCGGACACGTCTGACACACTCGATTGAGGTCGCAAAGATCGGGCGCTCTATCTGCAAATATCTTCAGATGCAATCCGATCTTCTTACGGACGACTTTTACATCGACCCTGATTTGACGGAAGCAGTTTGCCTCGCACACGACTTGGGCCATCCGCCCTTCGGCCATATCGGCGAGCGCAAGCTCAATGAACTGATGACCCCATACGGTGGATTCGAAGGAAATGGTCAGACGCTGCGCATCTTAACCGAACTCATCTACGAGCGCCCCGGCCGGACAAAAGGCATCGCGCCAACCCGCGCCTTTCTCGACGGCGTCATGAAATACAAGTCACTCCACAGTGAACAAATCAAAGCGACAGGAGCAGCTCCCGAAAATCATTTTATTTACGATGACCAATCAAAATGGCGGGACATTATCTTTGACGGGGTGGAGCCACCCACTGCAATCCAAAGCCCTAAAGGGTTGAACGCTTTTAAAAGCATCGAGTGCCAAATAATGGACTGGGCCGACGACACGGCCTACTCGCTTCATGACATCGTGGACGGCATCCATGCCCGCTACATCACCGCCGGCAGTTTGCGCGACTGGGCGGAGGGCTGTGAGCTCAACGACGAGCAACGAAAACTCATCGAAACACTTTATGACGTCATCCGCGAGAACCGCTATGAGCCTTACTTCGGCAGCCGCATCGGCCGCTTCGTACATGGCTGTTCGCTAGTGCGACGCGAAGGCTTCCTTAGCGACCGGACGAATCGTCACGCCTACGATCTGGTCATCGACCCGTCCGTAAAAGCCGAAAGTAAACTCTACAAACAAATCGCGCTTAGCCTCATCTTCAAATCAACCCAGCTCCAACAAATCGAATTTAAAGGAGGCCACATTCTTGAACGGCTCTTTCAAAGTCTCTCCGAGAACTGTGTCGAGGGAAACGGCAAGGGCCTGCGAATTCTTTCCGCCCAAGTTCTCGAACTCATGGATCAGGAAACCAGCACCGCCGGCCGCTACCGCCGCCTCTGTGACTACGTCGCCGGCCTGACCGATGGCCTCGCCGTGCGCACCTACAAGCGCCTCTACGATGCCGACTACGGCTCTATCGCTGAACTGGTTTAAACATTAACAATAAACTTCAGCGACATCGCTACGATGTAGAAGGCGAGCACTACCATCAACAGCGCGATACCTCCAAGCATACTCATCACTCCGTGCTGCATCACCATCAGGATGAGCGCTGTGATCGGCATGACGATCATTAGAGCCGCAGGCACAAGCACAAAGCCAAAGGCAATTTTGCGATCCTTGAGAAAGACCGTGAAGGTAACCAATGCGAGGGCAGCCAGTAATTGATTCGTCGAGCCAAACAGCGGCCAGATCGCTTTCCAAACTGGGAGAACTGAACCGTCCGGCGCAGTGTAAGTCCCCAAAGCAGCAAAAGCCGGCAAGACGAGCACTAGAAAAGTCCCGAAGTATCGGCTGCTTGCGTTACGCCACTCAAAGAGTTCTTCGAGCAGAAAACGCGTCAAGCGCGTGCAGGTATCCAGCGTCGTCAACAGGAATGTGCTGACTGCTAAGGTCGCAAAAGCGATACCCAACTCCTGAGGGATACCGAGCGCGTTGAAGAACTTCGCCGCGCCGCCCGCAAAGGTCACAACCGGCCCGCCTTCGATGATGCCTCCCATCACGCCGACACAGGCGAGCGCAAAGACTGCGAGCAAGCCTTCGACCAACATGCCACCATAGGAAATCTTCTTCACGTCGCTCTCCGTTTGAATCTGCTTCGAGGTGGTGCCACTACCTACCACACTATGGAATCCACTACAGGCCCCACAGGCCACCGTGATAAAGAGGAACGGAACCACATACTGAAGGTCATTCGGCTCGAAGCTCGTGTAGGCTGGCAGATCAACCCCTCCCCCGCGCACGAAGAGGCCAATCACCCCAATCAGCATGATCGCATAGAGAAACGTCGCACTCAGGAAGTCGCGCGGCTGCATCAACACCCCCACCGGCAGGATCGCCGCGCAATAACAATAGACCAGCACCGCCCCAACCCAAACACCTTTTCCAAAATCCGGAGCAGGATACTTCACCCCGATCCACAGCCCAAGATAGGTTAGAAAGATAAAGACCGGAATAATGATCTTGTAAGAAATACCGGATCGTCGAGCCGTCAGACCGAAGATCAAAGCAATGAGAATAAACCATCCCGATGCCGTGGCGACTACCGGCTGGTTGATAAAGCCCGAGACCGTGAGATCCAGAAAGACAATAATCACATAGATCAGGTCGATGATGACAAAAACAAGGAAGAGCTTACCCGTCGTCTCACCAACCAACTCTCGGCAAGTCGAAGTGATGGATCGACCGCGGTAGCGCAGCGACATAAAGGTGCTACCGAAGTCGTGCACCCCGCCGACGAAAATCGAGCCGAGGATGATCCAAATCCAGGTCGGCAGCCAACCAAAGGCCGCAGCCGCAATCACCGGCCCCACAATCGGCCCGGCTCCGGCAATCGATGAGAAATGATGCCCGAAAAGCACGGACGCACGCGTCGGGACATAGTCCACCCCGTCATTGATTTCACAAGCCGGCGTCACGCGCTCGGGATCGATCCCGCAGCGCTTCTCCAGAAAGACGCCGTAAAAACGATAAGCCAGGGCCAACAAGAGCGCTGAAGCAGCTAACAGGGTAAGTAACATTGGGAGTAAAATACTAGGCCAACCAATTTCCTGTCAACTACAACACGTAGGGGCTTCGCTGAGTAGGGGCTCACCTTGGGGATGCCCGTATCGCCGTTCAGGCGATACCGCTCTTGCCTTGGGCCCGCGGAACGAGATCGCCTGAACGGCGATATACGGACATCCGCCCACGGCCTGAGCATATGGTCGAAGGCAAGCAGAGCCCCTGACCCCCCGAAAATAGTTTGCCGCCCCCCCCTCCAAACCCTTACCTCCTTAGATACGACTAAAAATACACCTCCGAATATGGAACATAAGACTAAGACTCTCACTGAACTTGAACAGCACGCCGCTAAAGCACCATCGGTGAAAGCCGTCGTCGGAATCGACGGATTTGTCGATAAGATCGTCCATCCTGTCGACAAACGAAGCGGCCCGGGTGAAGCCTTTGATCGTATTCCAATGATCTCCGAGTTCGGCGCGCGCATCAGCTCGGCGGCAGGTAAGAGCGCTAACATAGAACTCGCCCCCGTCGTAGAGAAGCTCGGCGGCAACGGCCCCATTATGGCGAATGCACAATTCGCCCACGGCCTGAAGGTTCGCTACATCGGCGCACTCGGCGAAGGCACGATCCACCCCGTCTTCAGCGAATTCGCCACCAAGACCGGCGCCGTCACTATTGCAGATCCCGGCATCAGCCACTGCGCAGAATTCAAAGACGGCAAAATTATCTTTGGCTCCATGGCCAGCCTCGAAAACATCACGTATGGCCACATACTCGATCAAATCGGCGAAGACGCGCTACTCGCCCTCTATGCAGACGCGGATCTCATCGCCATGGTCAACTGGACCATGATCCCCTTCCTCACCGACGTCTTCAGGGAAATGCTCAGCGACTTGCTACCCAAACTTCCGGAGAACCCGAATCGCCACTTTTTCTTTGATCTCGCCGACCCGGAAAAGCGTTCTTCCGAGGACTTGCTCGAAGTGCTCAATCTATTCCAGGAGTTCGAGACATTCGGTAAAGTCATCCTCGGCCTTAATTACCGCGAGGCCGAACAAGTCGACGGCCTGCTCGGCTTTGAACCGCTTAATAAGACGCCGGAAAATCTTCAGACTCTGGCCGCACGCATCCGCGAGAAACTCGGAGTCAATACTGTCGTCGTGCACCCCGTTGAATGTGCAGCCTGCGCCACGCCCGAGGGCACTGCCTTTGCCAGCGGCCCACTCTGCGACGACCCTAAAATCACTACCGGGGCAGGCGATCACTTCAACTCCGGCTTCGTTACCGGGCGCCTCATCGGCCTCTCCCCCGAAGCCGCCCTGACCCTCGCGGTAGCCACATCCGGGCACTACGTGCGCACCGCCGTCAGCCCAAGCCTTAATGACCTCGCTGAATTCATTGCTTCCTGGTAAGCAGCCCTCTGTCCTCCGTCATCATTCATCATTTATCTGAAAAAATATCCGGTATGTTCATCAGCTTCGAAGGCGGCGAAGGTTGCGGAAAATCCACTCAGATCGAGCTACTCGCGGCGCGCCTGAAACGCGAAGGCGTGACTGCCCACCAGACCCGCGAACCTGGCGGCACAAGGCTCGGCGAAGCCATTCGTAACCTGCTGCAACACGACTCCGCCGGTGAGGGCATGTGCCCCGAAGCTGAGCTACTCCTCTTCACCGCCGCCCGCGCACAGATCAGCCGCGAGTTCATTGGCCCCGCACTCGAGCGGGGTGAGGTCGTGCTCTGTGACCGCTTCATGGATTCGACGACTGTCTATCAAGGCGTGGCCCGAGCCATTGATCCCGAACAAGTCGCCGCTATCAACACTTTCGCCACCGGGGGCCTAAAACCTCATCTCACGATCCTGCTGGATCTCACGCCCGAAGTCGGCATGCAGCGCGTGCTCGAACGCAGCAGCGGCGAGTTGGACCGCATGGAACAGGAAGACCAAAGTTTTTTCAACCAAGTCCGCCGCGGCTACCTCCAAGTCGCGGAGGCCAACCCCGACCGCTTCCTAGTCCTCGACGCCAGCCAAGCCATCGAAACCCTTCAAACCAAAATCTGGAATGCAGTTAAGCCACGCCTTACCTGAAGCTCTGCGCAAAACCCGGGCCGTAGAAGTCCTCGAACGCTCCCTCGCCAACAACCGGCTCGGGCACGGCATTCTCCTGCACGGTGAAAGTCCTACCGGGCTGGAGCAAATTGTCCGTTTGATTGCCGGCCAACTCTTGGAAACCGAGCGCAATCCACTGGAACACCCCGATTGCTTCATGTTGCGCCCGAGCGGGAAGGCGCGAATGATCCGCGTCGGTGACTCTGGCGAGAATAACACCATGCGCCAGCTTGTCGTCAATATGCAGAAGTCCTCCAATCAGGGCGGGCGCAAAGTGGGCATTATCTTTGATGCCGACCGGATGAACCCAGCCTCGGCCAACGCCTTTCTTAAGACCCTCGAAGAACCACCCGAAGGCACCACCCTCTTTCTGCTCACGACTCGGCCCTACGACCTGCTGGACACTATCCGTAGCCGCTGTCTGAATTTCCGCGTGCCAGCCGCGCTCGAAACGGTTGAGCATGCGGATTGGACGCTCTGGGGCACGGACTACCGCAAGTGGCTCTCGCTCCTGATCGCCGGACCGAACAAACAGTCAATCCCGCACATCATGCTGGGAGCATATGGCTTGAATGCCCGCTTCCAGAGCATTCTTTCTGAAATCACCAAAGCGACCTGGAAAGAACAGAAGGCGGCTTTAGGCGATGAAGTAACCAGCGAGGAGAAAGACGCCATGGAGGCAGGATTAAGCAAAGGCTTCCGCAAGCAGCTTCTTAGCGAAGTTGAAAAAATGACGTCAACCTACGCGCGCGATCTGGAAAAGGCCAACCCCGGACGCCTACCAGCCACTGCTCTCAACCGGGCCATCGAAAGTCTGGAAAAGTCTGCCGGCCTGCTCGAGCTGAATTTCAACCAGGTCGCCGCCCTGGAACGCTTCTTTCTTACCTCGCTCCGTATCTGGACGGCAGCGAGGTAGTGACGGGAATTAAAAGTAGAGGCTCCGCTTGCGGATGCCCGCATCGCCGTCGAGGCGATGCCACCACCTCAACGATGATGCAAGGCCTCCGACATCCGACGGCCGGCTTCTCAACGAAGCCGTGACATCCGCAAGCGGAGTCCCTACAAGATATTAGCATTTCACCTTAACTTCAGCATCACGCCGTAGCCCCGCAAGGGCGTAGGCGACCACTTTCACCTTCACCCGCGCACAAAGCGCGCGCCCCATGTGCGGACGATTTACACTTCACGCGAATAAGCAAAAGCTGGCCGAGGCCATCGCCCTTGCCCTGCCCGACTGTATCGAGCCGGATTATAACATTTCGCCCGGTCGCGAGGTGTTGAGCATATCCCAGCGCAAGGCGGAGGCACCCCGGGCAACGCTGATGCATTGGGGGCTGAAGACGCCGCAGAATTTTCATGTCAACGCGCGTATCGAAACGGCAGATACGGCGCCCCGCTTCCGCGAGAACTGGGAGCAGCACCGCTGCCTCGTCCCGGCCAGTGGCTTTTACGAGTGGTATGCCGATGGGCTAACGAAGCAGCCTTACTACATCTACCCAACCGACCGCGAAATTTGTTTCCTCGCCGGCCTCTGGTATCCGTCTTCACGGGTCGAACAGCCGGACACTTGTATCTTGTTAACTACAGCCGCAAACAGCGAAATTGAAGCTGTGCATCACCGCATGCCGGTCATTCTCGGCGCGGAAGCACGCGACGCTTGGCTGCAGAACGAAGTGAGTAAAAACGAGGCAGTGCGGCTTGCGAATGAAGTGCCTTTTGAAAAACATACCGTCTCCAGACGTGTCAACAGTGTGCACAATAACGACAGCCGCATCATCAAAGCAACGGCTCCGCTAAACGACGATCAGATGTTGTTATTCTAGAACAAAGGTAGGGCGCCGTCTCCAGACAAGCCGTGTCACGGTGGCCCGAACTGCTGCGGCTAGCACAACGCGGCTTGTCTGGAGACGGCGCCCTACCATTCATTTTAGGATCAAGGGGCATTGACCTAGCCGCGAGAACATGAATTCTGCATGTTCACTGCTCGCTTGCCGGGCACCTCATTATCAAACCAAGAAATTTAACTGTTCATTGCGAAGTAAGTATCCAAAGTTAAAGCAAGCGCCCAGAGCACTCTTCGGGATTCTCATTATTGTCGTGGGTCTGGTTGGATGCAAAAAACCCTTCAGCGATCGGGAGCAGGACAACTCGGTCTACCGCCATTCTGAGAATGGCGCACCGGTCACGATGGATCCCACCTCTGCCTCGACGATTTATGAGAATCTCATGGTCACCACCATCTATGATCAACTCTACGAGTATAAGTATCTGGCCCGCCCCTATGAGCTAAAGCCCCGCCTGGCTGAAAGCCTGCCCGAAGTCAGCGAGGATGGGCTCGTCTATATTATCCGCATCAAGCCAGGCATTCGTTTTGCAGACGACCCCTGCTTCCCGGAAGGCAAGGGCCGCGAGGTCGTGGTGCAGGATTTCATCTACTCGCTGAAGCGGATCTTCGACCCCAAGAACCTCCCTCAGGGCGAGTGGGTCTGGAAGGGCAAAATTAAAGGCCTGGACGAATGGAAGGCCGCCGGATCGGACTACTCGAAGGAGATCGAAGGCCTCAAAGCCATCGATAACCACACGCTTCAAATCACTCTCAATGCCCCATTTCCTCAGCTCACCTATACACTTGCGATGGGCTACTCTTCGGTCGTGCCCCGCGAAGCAGTTGAATATTATGGCAAGCAGTTTGCGCTCAATCCGGTCGGAAGCGGGCCCTACCGTTTAGACTCCTTTTCGACGCGACGCGCTGTCTTTGTCAGGAACGACAATTACCGCGAAGAGTATTTCGACTTGGACTACGAAGGCTATGATCCGGGCACACAGGCCTGGGCCAAAGTGGACGTGCTCGACGGGATGCGTATTCCGGTGCTGGATAAAGTCGAAGTCCACTTCATGGAAGAGAGCATGACGCGCTGGAACTCTCTCAATAAAGGGAACGAGATTCACTACGGCGCCATCCCCATCGAACTGACACATATGGTTACCGAGGAGCTGAAACCGCTGAAGCTCAAGTCGGACTATGCCAAAAAATTCACCGGGATTAACATGCCGGACTTTGGGTTCATCTACATGCCCTTCAATATGGCTGACCCCCGAATAGGGCACAATGAAGACCCTGAGCAGGACAGGCGAAATCATCTGCTGCGCAAAGCCATTCGTGCCGCTTACGATTACGAGCAACTGAACGAACGTTTCTACAACGATATGGGTATCGTCTTCCCGGGGATCATTCCGCCCGGTCTGGATGCCCACGATCCCGACCTGCCCCGCCACTACGTGACGGCAGACTACAAGCAGGCGAAGCAGTATTTGAAAGAAGGCGGCTGGACGCCCGAAAACCTGCCCGAACTCGTCTATGGCGGAGTGGCCAGTGTCATAACCATTCAGAACTTCGAGCAATTTCGCGGCTGGCTCGAAAAGATCGGCTACCCACGGGATAAAGTGAACATTAAGACATTTGCGACTTTCGGAGATTACAACAAAGCGGTGCGCAATAAGGAACTCTCACTGACACCGGGCGGCTGGGGCCTGGACTATCCCGACAGTGAAAACGTCCTCCAACTGTTCTACGGCCCAAACAAGAGCCCCGGCGCAAACGGCTCCAACTACGACAACCCGGAATTCAACGAACTCTTCCGCAAATCAAAGCCGATGCAGCCCGGCCCGGAGCGCACCAAGCTCTACCGTAAAATGAATCAAATCATTCTGGATGACGTGCCCGCAATTGCCGGGATGATGCGGAACAGCCCGGCGATCTGGTATAAGAATGTCGTCTTCCTGCCTTCCAAGAATCCGCACGGCAGTTTGTTGAAATACGTTTATCTCCTACCCGAAGACGAAGGGGCATCGAACTGACTCATGGAAACCCTACAATACGCGATCCGGAAACTGCTCTATTCCATCCCCCTGCTTTTCGGGGTAACCTTGATTGCGTTTACCCTGATGGTCTATTTCGGACCGGATCTGACACATAATATCCTGGGCAAGAACGCCAGCGTCGAGCAGATCGAAGAGGTGCACCGCGAGCTCGGCTACGACAAGCCGTTTTTACAGCGCTACGGGATGTTCCTGAAGGAAGTCTTCACCTTCGACTTCGGCAACTCCATCTCTTCCGGGGAGGAAGTGACAGACATCCTCAAGAGGACGGTTCCTGTTTCCTTCGCGGTCGCACTGCCGGCATTTATCATCTCTAACCTATTGGGCATCGGGCTCGCATTAATGGCGGCCTACCACCGCGGCCGCTTTTGGGATAAATTCGTCATGGTCTTTGCCGTGGTGGGCATGAGCGTGAGTTACCTCATGATCGTCATCGCCTTTCAGATTTTCTTCTCCACGAGCTACGGGCTGAACTGGTTTCCGGTGCAGGGCTGGGTCGATCCGCCACCCGAATATGCGGATGCAGGTTTCTTCGAGATCGCTTACTACTACTGGTATTACTACTGGCTCTATGTGACCGTGCCGACCCTGGCCAGCGTCTTCGTGGCCCTCGGCTATAACACCCGCTTCTTCCGGGCGGTGATCGTCGAGGAGCTCAACCGCGACTACGTGCGCACCGCCAAGGCCTACGGGATCGGAAACGCCACCATCATGGTGAAACATGTTTTGAAGAATGCGCTGATCCCGATCGTCACCCGAATCATTATCTCACTTCCCTTCGTCATTATCGCAGGCAATCTGGTGCTGGAGAAATTTTTCGGCATCCCGGGCGTGGGGCTGGTGACCTACGACGCGATCACAAACGGCGACTTGCCGGTGGTCAAAGCCGTCGTGACCTGCACCGCGATTCTCTACGTCTTCGCACTGATCCTGACGGATATTGTCTATAAATTGATCGACCCACGCATCTCGTATTCAAAATGACGCAGCCCTCGACATCCAGTCCACCACCCGAGAATGCGCCGGGCGAATCCCTCTGGTCGAAGAGTTACCGGAAGTTCATGCGCGACCGCTTCGGGGTAGCCGCATTGGTCATCGTAGGCATTTACGCAATTGTTGCGCTGGGTGTCTGGCTCGGGCTCTGGGCTGGAAATTGGAGTGAACTCGGGGAGGAAGGCTTCCTTGGCATGACCCGCGAGCACTGGTTCGGCACCAATATTAACGGGCAGGATATTTTCGCCCGCGCCATAGCCGGGACGAAAACCGCTTTTGAAGTCGGCTTAATTGTCGCCGTCACCTCCACCATAATTGGCGGAGCCCTGGGGGCCATTGCAGGCTACTACAACGGGACCATCATCGATGAGATTATCATGTGGCTCTACGGCTGCATCGATGCCATACCGTTCTACCTCTTTGTCGCCGCTATCGCCTTCGCACTCGAGGGCACGCCCTACGCCATGCACGTGGCGATGATTGCCACCTTCTGGTCGAGCACCTGTCGTATTGTGCGCGGGGAGGTGATTAAGATTCGCAATCTGGAATACATTCAGGCCGCTCATGCCATCGGGGTGAAACCGATGACGATCATTTACCGCCACATCACGCCCAACACTTTTCATATCCTGCTCGTGCAGGGCACTATAGCATTTGTAGGAGCGATCAAGAGCGAGGTCATCCTTACCTTCCTCGGGCTTGGCGTGGTGGATGGAGTGAGCTGGGGCACCATGCTTTCCGAATCCATCAACGATGTGCTCCGTGGACATTTCGGGAACTTTCTCGCCGCCTCCGGCTTCCTCTTCTTCCTCGTCATCGCCTTCAACATGTTTGCCGACGCCCTGCAGGATGCCACCGACCCTAAAAAAATCAGCAACTAGTGTTACAAATAATCCATATTTCACGTAGCCGAAGGTCTTTAGCTTCGGTTCCAACTTAACCAAACCTACATTCGTCCGAACGCGAAGGCGTCCGGCTACATCTCAAAACGAACGCGACCTGTCCGCCGTAGCCTTGGCGAAGGAGGAAGGCGTTCGGTTACTTTCACACTCACTCTCACCTTCACTCACTGTGCCACCACTACTAAAAGTCGAAAACCTCTCGGTCGAATTCAGGACTGAGAACGGAGTCGTCAAGGCGGTTGAGAACGTTTCCTTCGAAGTCGCCGAAGGCGAACCAGTCGGCATCGTCGGCGAGTCAGGCAGCGGCAAGTCCGTCACCGCGCTCTCTCTGCTTCAACTCGTGCCCAATCCACCGGGCCGGATAACAAGTGGACGCATCGAACTGGACGGCGTTGATGTTCTATCCAAATCGCAGGGCGAAATGCGCGACATTCGAGGGAACTTGGCGTCGATGATTTTCCAGGAACCGATGACCGCGCTCAATCCAGTTTTCACTATTGGCAATCAAATGACCGAAGTCATTCGCGTGCATCAGAAGGTCTCGAGAAAGGAAGCGCTGGAAATTGCCATTAATATGCTCGATACGGTTAACATCCCCTCGCCCGAAAAACGGGTGAAGCAGCACCCCCACGAACTATCCGGCGGACAGCGCCAGCGCGTCATGATTGCGATGGCGCTCTCTTGTAATCCCAAGCTCCTCATCGCCGACGAGCCGACCACTGCGCTCGATGTGACGGTGCAGGCGCAGGTGTTAAAGGAGATCCACCAGCAACAGACGGAGCGCAACATGGGCATGATTCTGATTACCCACGACCTCGGTGTGGTCGCAGAGACCTGCAAACGCGTTGTGGTCATGTATAAAGGAAAAATCGTGGAGGTCGCCGAAACGGAACAACTCTTTCGCAACCCGCAACACCCCTACACCCAGAAGCTACTCAACTCCGCCCTCACGCTGCGCGACTAAATTTGAAACTGAAATATTAAACCGTTAATGAACGTTAATAAACGTGAATAAAGAAAGAATAGAGGCACTGATCTTCCAACTTAACGGAGCCGCCATGAGGGTTCTAAACGAGTTAGGGCATGGACTACGCGAAAAGACTTATGAACGGTCTCTTTGCGTGGAGATGGATCACCTAGGCATTTCTTACAGCCAGCAGAAATGTTACCCCGTGTTTTATCGCGAGGTAAAGGTCGATGAATACATTCCGGATCTTGAAATTGAAGATACTCTTTTGCTCGACACGAAAGTAGTCTCGAAAATCGGCGATAACGAGATCGGACAAATGCTCAACTTTTTAAAAATTACAAAGAAGCCCGTCGGCCTTATCCAAAACTTTAAACATTCAAAATTGGAATGGCGCATTGTTCATCCTCATAATAATTAACGTCCATTCACGTTAATTAACGGTTTAAAAACCATCAGAGAACTCGTCCGACATGAAAGACACACCGCTCATCGAAATCCGGAATTTAAAGACCTACTACCCCATTCGCGGTGGTTTCTTTAACACGGTCCAGGATCATCTCAAAGCCGTCGATGATGTCTCACTCAAAATCGGCAGGCAGCAAACCTACGGCCTTGTGGGTGAATCCGGTTGTGGGAAGTCCACGCTCGGGCGGTCGATTCTCAGGCTCCAGCCCATCACCAGCGGGCAGATCCTCTTTGAAGGAAAAGATATCACGAATCTCTCTAATAATGAGATGATGAAGGTCCGCCGGGATATCCAGATTATCTTTCAGGATCCCTACGGCTCACTCAACCCGCGCATGACGGTGCGGCAGATTATTCGCGAGCCATTGGACACCCATAAAATCGGCGACAAGTCGCTACGCAACGAAGAGGTGT
>Ga0307967_1001116_pt1 | contig 17108 bp, 19 predicted proteins | sample OrgLakmetagen648_FD_201828 | JGI IMG/M metagenome (GOLD analysis project Ga0307967, IMG submission 201828) | Saline water microbial communities from Organic Lake, Antarctica - #648 | ecosystem: Environmental > Aquatic > Non-marine Saline and Alkaline > Saline | place: Antarctica: Organic Lake... | reverse complement strand
AGAAAATTTGTCCAAAAGAACATACAGGTGTCCGGTAAAGAAAACGTACCGGTCAGCGGTCAATCAAAAAACCTTGACAAAACTATCACTTTTATAAACCAATCGCCGATTAGAATAGAGCCACTAAATTTTATCAAAGGCATTACAGAAAGTGGAATTTTTACAGTTTTTAAACTCACAGCTTTTGCGTCTTCCATCATGGAAAGCAATTTTTCTTCCTGCTTAATAAAAGCGTTCAAAACGTTTTCTAGGCTTAATTCGCTATTGCCGGGATTCATTGAAGCAAAGGTCTTCATTTTAAAACTTTTTTCGCCGGGAAGCATCGACTTGGCAAAATAACCACCGATCAATCCGCTTTTAAAATAGTCGTCGCAGGACGAGGTTGATTTTTTTATGTTTTCTTCAAACTCGTTCAAATATAAATCAGCATATAATCTCAAATGTTCGACGCATTCCAAAGCAGACCATTTTTTTGGCGATGGCTTAAAATTCAGTTTTTCGCTAGACAATTTTTTTAACTGAAAGACCTTATCGAGATGCTGCTGCGTTTCTTGACTTAATTCCTCTAAAAGTTGATCCGAAAGTTTTTTCACAATGTATATTTATGGTGATTGAGGTTTAGATATTTCCAAATCGTTCATAGTTGAAAATTCATAGCGCTTTTTATAGCGAACTGCCTTCACTTTTAGTTGATAGGCTTTTCCGTCAAACCCAAAGAATAATTTACCATCCACGCCGCTTACACCATCCTTGGATTTCAGTTTAGACTCAAAATTTTGATAGGTTATGTTGTCCAACTCAATTCCCAGTTTTTTAGCTTTTCTCTTTATTGCGGTCAAATCTTCCATCACTTGTTTCCGATATTCAGCTTCAGTGCGAGAAAGCAATATTTCTTGACTTCCCGTATCTGTTATGGAATCTTTCGCCAACTGATGCAAGTCATCAATGGACATATAATCAGCGAAAAATTCCTGATCGGTAGAATGGGGGATGTTTTTCAACACCTCAAACGCTCTTGTTCCGATATTGTCGGGGGAGGTCATTTTCGCCAGTCCACACGAGAAAAACAGGATAAAACCAAAGCAAACCAAAATTTTTAAAAATGGGTTTTTCATAAATGAAGGTTTATCTAATTGAATTTTGGTTGAATGTAAATTAAATTACTGGGTATTTAGTTGTTTTACCAACAACTGAAAACCGCCTGTCCGCCGCGGTGGAACAACCGACAACCGACAACCGATAACAATTTTCCCACTTCAAAATTCAGTATTCTACATTTCCCACTTTCAATATCTAACTTCCCACTTCTAATTTCCCTACTGATATTTCTTCAGCTTTTCTTTCGTAAAACTTGAAAGCACTAAACGTCCGCTAATGGCGGCACGGTTTTCCAAAAGCTCATCCCAATTTTCAGTGCCGTCCCAGAACATTTTCTTCATTTCTTTCACGGCTTCGGGATTGTAGCCGCAGAGTTGCTTAGCCAGTTTTTGAATTTCGTCGTTTAGTTGGTCGTTGTCGTCAAAAACCTTCGCAAAAAGCCCTTTGCTGCGCGCCCATTCTGCAGAGTAAAATTCATTGGCATCAATGGCTATTTGCGACATTCCCGTGCCGATTTTTCTTTGAACGGCCGGACCGACGACAAAGGGGCCAATCCCGAGATTGAGCTCGCTGAGTTTAATGGACGCAAATTTTGTCGCCATACAAAAATCCATTGCCGAGGCCACACCGACGCCGCCACCAACAGCTTTTCCCTGTACGCGGCCAATGACAAATTTCGGGCATTTGCGCATTGCATTTATAACATTTGCAAAGCCCATAAAAAAGGCCTTCCCATCTTTTTCGTTATCGATGGAAATCAATTCTTGAAAACTGGCGCCAGCACAAAATGTCCGGTCACCACCACTTTTGAGAACGATTACTTTCACGCTGTCGTCCTTTCCGGTTTCTGTGATGGTATCGGCGAGTTTTGCTAAAATATTTCCGGGCAGAGAATTGTGGGCGGGGTGATAAAACTCGATTGTAGCGACTTCATTATCTACATTTTTTTTGACGTAAGCTTCTTCTGACATATTATTTTGTTTGTGTAAGTTTTTGAATTCTATTTGACTTAATAATTCCAAATATAATAAACTGTTTGGGTTTAAAATAATGAAATTTTAGTTTGGAAAAATCGGAATTGATTATCAACTGTTTTAACGCCATAAGCTGAGTACAATCAATATCTATTTGATGGCGATAATATATGACTTTATAAGTCCTGCAAGGTCTTTTTTTGACCTTGTAGGACTATTTAATTGAACTCAGGTTTATTGATTTTGAAGGGGCGCAATTTTAAAAAAAGCCGCGTCAGGGATTGCAGTGGAAATCCCGGATTGTGTAGCGCAGCGGAACAAACGGAATTGCAACGAAAAGCCCGACCCCAAGTATTTATTGAGAAGTTTTTTAAACTAATAACACCTTGGATAAAGCTGAACGAATTTAAATAATAAAGAATACTTGGGGTGACGCCCAAAAAGTCATAAATAGTATTAAAACCTGAGAAGTTGTTCTGAAACTTCTAATTTTGCAGTTATGAAATTGAAATTTAAAATTGAGTCTGATTTTGAGCCGAAAGGCGATCAGCCGCAGGCAATAAAAGAGCTTGTGGAAGGTGTTGAAGATAACGCAAAACACCAGACTTTACTGGGGGTGACGGGTTCTGGAAAAACTTTTACGATGGCCAATGTCATTGAAAAGGTGGAACGGCCGACTTTGATTTTAGCTCACAATAAAACTTTGGCGGCGCAGCTTTACAACGAGTTCAAGGCCTTCTTTCCGGAAAATGCGGTGGAATATTTTGTTTCCTATTACGATTACTATCAACCGGAGGCTTATATCCCAACTTCAGGGACTTATATTGAAAAAGACCTTTCCATTAATGATGAAATCGAGAAACTGCGCTTGAGCACGACTTCTTCGCTGCTTTCTGGACGCCGCGATGTGATTGTCGTTGCTTCGGTGAGTTGTTTATATGGAATTGGAAATCCGGCGGAGTTTCAGAAAAATGTGATTTCGCTGGAGGAAGATATGGAAATTTCCCGCACAAATTTGCTTCAACGCTTGGTGCAAAGCCTTTATTCACGGACGGAAGCTGAATTCAGCCGCGGAAATTTTCGCATCAAAGGCGACACGGTTGATATTTTCCCTGGTCATGCCGATCACGCTTTCCGTATCCATTTTTTTGGGGATGAAATCGAGGAGATCGAGGCGTTTGATGTTGAAAACAATGCGGTTCTCGAAAAATATGAAAAAGTCAATATTTATCCGGCCAATATGTTTGTGACATCGCCCGAAGTCCTGAAAGGTGCTATGAAACAAATTCGTCTGGACCTTGGAAAACAGATCAATTATTTCCAGGAAATCGGGAAACCCTTGGAAGCAAAACGATTAGAGGAACGCACGAATTTTGATCTGGAAATGATCGGCGAACTCGGCTACTGCTCGGGCATTGAAAATTATTCGCGCTATCTCGACGGCCGGAGCCCGGGAAGCCGGCCTTTCTGTTTGCTGGATTATTTTCCCGATGACTTTTTGTTGTTTGTCGATGAAAGCCACGTAACCATTCCACAGGTCACAGCGATGTATGGCGGCGACCGCTCACGAAAGGAAAATCTTGTGGAATATGGATTTCGCTTACCAGCGGCGATGGACAACCGCCCGTTGCAATTTGAAGAATTTGAACAAATTCAAAACCAAGCGGTTTACGTCAGCGCCACCCCGGCCGATTATGAACTTTCACGAAGTGGTGGCGTTTATGTGGAACAAGTGATCCGACCAACAGGCTTGCTGGATCCTGTGGTTGAGGTTCGCCCCACGATGAACCAAATTGATGATTTGATCGAAGAAATCCAGAAACGCGTGGAAAAAGACCAGCGAACTTTGGTCACAACTTTGACTAAAAGAATGGCGGAAGAATTGACAAAATATTTGTTGCGCATCAATATTAAATGCCAATATATTCACAGCGATATCGACACCTTGGAACGCGTGGAAATTATGAGCGATCTGCGCAAAGGTGTTTATGACGTTCTCGTGGGCGTCAACTTATTGCGGGAAGGCCTTGATCTGCCAGAAGTTTCTCTGGTAGCGATTCTGGATTCAGACAAGGAAGGCTTTTTGCGCAGCACACGTTCCCTGACGCAGACCATTGGCCGTGCCGCGCGTCACCTTGAAGGCCGGGCGATTTTGTATGCTGACAAAATCACAAACAGCATGCAGAAGACCATGGACGAGACAGAATACCGCCGGCAAAAACAAATCGATTATAACACTGAACACAACATCACCCCAAAAGCACTGAGCAAGAAAAAAGAATATGCACTGACCGGCAGCAAGGCGGAGCCTTATCAGTTTGAAAAAGCACCTAACTTAGAAGCCGCAGAAGAAGAGGTGCAATATTATTCTGAAAACCAGCTCAACGACCGCATCAGAAAAGTGCGGAGCCAGATGGAGGTGGCCGCAAAAGATCTCGATTTTATCGAAGCCGCCGCCTTGCGCGATGAAATGAAAATGCTTCAGGGAAAACTGTTAGAGGTGTAAAAGCATAGGATTTTATGCTTCAGTAAAAGCAGACAATCATCTGCTTCCAGATATAAATATTTCTCTTTTAAGTAAACTATATGTCTCTACATATAAAAAAGCTTTATCTTTGGTTTTGTATGCAAAAACATATAAAATGAAGTCCTTATCAGCTTTTGTAAAGCAAAAAAGAAAACAGGCAAATTTAACTCAAGAAGAATTCGCCCTTCGTGCTGGCGTTGCTTTGACTGTTATCCGGAAGATTGAACAGGGAAAGGAAAATTTGAATTTAGAAAAAGTCAATCACGTCCTGAAAATGTTTGGACATACCTTAGCACCAGTTAAACCGAATGAACTCGAAGTTTGATCATAATTATGCGACAAGCTAAAATTTTTTATAATTATAAATTTGCAGGTGTCTTGACAGAAACCGATGATGGGGAATATATTTTCAAATATGATAAAGTTTATCAAAAAAAGTATCCAACCCATTTTCTGACTTTTAATATGCCAGTTCGTCAAAAAGCTTTTGTTGAAAATCGATTATTTCCATTTTTTGAAGGACTTATTCCGGAAGGTTGGCTACTTGATATTGCCAGTAAAAATTGGAAGATAAACCAAAGTGATCGGATGGGTTTATTATTGGCTTGCTGTCAAAATTGCATTGGGGCGGTTAGCATTGAAGCAATTTGAACAGATATGGGTGAAAAATGTTTATACTGTTATCAGACATTGGATTCCGTCAATGCTACAGATTTCCATAAAAAATGCAGCCTTGAATTCTTTGGCACTGATCAACCACCCTCTTTAGGTTATTCGTTAGACGAAATGGCACATCTCGCAAAAAATGTTGTCGATCGGAGGATTGCTGTTCCAGGGGTCCAGCCCAAATTATCGCTGTCGCTCATCGATGAAATTGTTGGAAGTCAAACCGAAAAACGATTTACGGTAGTTGGTGCTTTAGGCGGGAATTACATTTTTAAACCTCCATCAGATAATTTTCCTGAAATGCCCCAAAACGAACATCTAACGATGCGAATTGCTGAGAAATTCGGGATCCCAACTGTTCCATCAAGCTTAATTCGGATGCAATCAGGTGAACTTTCTTATATCACGAAAAGAATTGATCGCACAAAATCCAATGGCAAAATTCACATGTTAGATATGTTTCAAATTTTAGGAGCTTTTGATAAATATAAAGGATCGATGGAAAGAGTGGGAAAAGCCATCGATACTTATTCTGAAAATACCCTTCTCGATAAGCTTTATTTTTTTGAAATCGCGCTATTTAGTTTTTTAACGGGAAATAATGACATGCACCTTAAAAATTTTAGCTTGTTCAATCCTCAAAATGTTTGGCAGCTGGCACCGGCTTATGACTTATTAAATGTGACAATTTTAAATCCAGAAGATCAAGAAGAACTTGCTTTGACGTTAGAAGGCAAAAAAAGAAAATTAAAAAGGGCAAATTTTGAACAGTTGGGTCAAAAACTTGGGCTTAATTCAAAGCAAATCACAAACAGCTTTGATCGATTTTTTAGTCTTAAAAGTAAACTATTAAATTTAGTGTCAAACTCATTTTTATCTGAAAAAATAAAAGCTGATTATTCAGCTCTGGTCGAAAAACGTTATTCTCATTTTTACAAAAATTAAGTAAAAGCAGACAATCATCTGCTTCAACTAAAAAAGCCCCGCGGGTTTTAAAACCACCGGGGCTTGATCTACAAAACAAGATGTTTTTTATGAAACGTCAATCATTCGTTTCGCCTGCACCTTGGACTCTTCCTTTTTTGGAAGGCCAATAGTCAAGACACCGTTTTTATACTTGGCACTAATGTTTGCCATATCGACGCTATCGGGAAGGCTAAAAGCACGTTTAAAGTTGCTATAACTAAATTCCCTGCGGGTAAATCCAGCATTGTTTTCTTCTTCAGCATTTTCGTCTTTTGATTCAGAAGAAATGATGAGCGTGCCGTTATCAAGCTCGATGTTAAAATCTTTTTTGGATTTTCCTGGTGCGGCGACATCAACGGAAAATACGTTTTCATCTTCTTTGATATTTACCGCCGGAATACTCACACCAATGTTATTAGCATTGGAAGTCCCGCCGAGCCAATCTGTTTTAAACATATTGTCAAACATGGAGGGCATATTGTTTTCTGTTCTTTTTACTATACTCATGATGTTATAAATTTAAGGGTTATACAAATTTTATGCGAACTATAATAGAATAGGCAAATTGAGTGCCAATTAATAAAAGCGACAAAATGACATAATTTATAGCGCAAATAATGCCAATATGTCATTTAGGGGGTGAAAATCTATGTTTTCTATTTTAAGGAAGGTAGAGGCCTGTCATTCCACATTGCTTTTATCCCTTAGTTTTTGGTAGTTGAAAGGCGTTTAGAATTTGAAAAGAAAAGCTAATGCTTCTATTCCTTTTCGCCGCAATTTGGAGTTTGGGTTTATGAAGGGGGTAGTAATTTCTATGATAATGCTCATTTTGCCATGAGGTTTAATAGCGAATCGACTATACTATTACGTTTATTTAGTTTCAACCCTTTTATAGTCTCTCGGCATTATAGCATTAATGCTTATGCCATTTTAGAATTTAATTGGTATAAGAATGATAAAGGATTTTTTTGTTAGAGAAGTTGAGGTTTTCGCTTAGTTAATCCCGTGTTTTTGAAATGCAATTTCTTAAACCAAACTTTTCTCGTAATTTTGAACCAAAAAATTGATTGATAATCGAGAGCATATTTATATGAGTTATAATTTCAACACAATAGAAGCCAAATGGCAAAAAACCTGGGCCGAACAGCAAACCTTTGCTGCTGAAAACAACAGTGGTAAACCAAAATACTATGTTCTGGATATGTTTCCCTATCCCTCTGGGGCGGGACTTCACGTCGGGCATCCACTGGGTTATATTGCCAGTGATATCGTGGCGCGCTACAAACGCCACAAAGGTTTTAATGTGTTGCATCCGCAGGGTTATGACTCTTTTGGATTGCCCGCCGAACAGTATGCCATTCAAACCGGGCAACATCCGGCAGTGACCACACGCAATAATATCAAGCGGTATCGCGAGCAGCTCGATCAAATTGGTTTTTCTTTTGACTGGAGCCGCGAAGTGCGCACAAGCGATCCCGATTATTATAAATGGACACAATGGATATTTATTCAGCTTTTTGAAAGTTGGTATGATTACAGCCAAGATAAAGCCCGGCCAATTTCAGACCTTGTTGACCTTTTTTCTTCTGAAGGCAACACAAAAGTTGATGCGGCTTGTGATGCCGAAACCCAAGAATTTTCTAAAGAAAAATGGAATTCTTTTTCTGAAGCGGAGAAAGATGCTGTTTTGCTGAATTACCGGTTGACTTATTTGGCCAAAACCGAAGTCAATTGGTGCCCAGAACTCGGAACTGTTTTAGCAAACGACGAAATTGTCAACGGGGTTTCAGAACGTGGCGGACATCCCGTGGAACGCAAAAAAATGAAACAATGGAGTATGCGGATTTCTGCTTATGCCGAACGCTTGCTTCAAGGATTGGATAAGCTTGATTGGACCGAAAGCCTCAAAGAACTTCAAAAAAATTGGATCGGAAAATCTGTGGGGTCCACTGTAAAGTTCCCCATTCTATCCCTGCCTGTCCGGCAGGCAGGTTTCCCCGAGGGGGAAACGAAGGCAGAACCGGAGCTTCGCTCGGAAACGGGGGATAGACCAGGTTATATGACAGGTGGGAATAATGCACATCTTTTGAATGAAAATGCAAAAGAACACCGCAAGAATCCCACGAAAGCTGAAAAAGTGCTGTGGGAGCAACTCAGGGCTAAAAAGTTAGATGGATTTAAATTCAGACAGCAACATTTAATTGATGACTTCATTGTAGATTTTGTTTGTTTACGGCAAAAGTTGGTTATCGAAGTTGATGGCGGTATTCACGAAACCACTAAAGAATACGATGAGGAAAGAACAAAAATTATCAATAAAAAAGGCTTCAAAGTGATCCGCTTCAAAAACGAAGAAGTTATCGGTGACATTGATAGTGTCCTCAAAAAAATAAGTAAAGAACTAGAGAGCCAAGTCCCCCCTTCGGGGGATAGGGGGAAAGTCCCCCCCTCGGGGGTTAGGGGGAAAGTCCCCCCCTCGGGGGTTAGGGGGAAAGTTCCCCCTTCGGGGGTTAGGGGGATATCAGTCTTCACCACCCGCCCCGACACGATTTTTGGCGTAACTTTTATGACACTTGCGCCAGAGCACGAAATGGTTCGGGAAATCACAACGCCAGAACAAAAAGAAGAGGTTGAAGCTTATGTCGCCAAATCAGCAAAACGAAGTGAACGCGAGCGAATGGCGGAAGTCAAAAAAATAACCGGCGCATTCACTGGTGCCTATGCCGAACATCCATTTACAAAAGAGGCGATCCCGATCTGGATTGGCGATTATGTATTGGCTGGTTATGGCACCGGAGCCGTGATGTCTGTTCCCTGTGGTGATCAACGGGATTATGATTTTGCAAAGCACTTTAATATTCCCATTAAAAATATTTTTGAAAATACTGATATTTCTGAAGAAGCTTTCGCCGGAAAAGAGGGAACCGTCATCAAAGACTCTGATTTTTTAAACGGACTTCCTTATAAAAAAGCCCTGAAAAAATCCATTGAAGAATTGGAAAAAATCAGTGCAGGAAAAGCGCAGACAAATTACCGCTTGCGCGATGCTGTTTTTAGCCGGCAGCGGTATTGGGGCGAACCTTTCCCTGTTTATTATAAAAACGGAATGCCCAAAATGATCGAGGCTGAACATTTGCCGCTAAAATTGCCCGAAGTCGAAAAATACTTACCCACAAGAGAAGGCGAGCCGCCGCTTGGCCGCGCTACCAAATGGCATTGGGACGAAAAAAATAAAAAAGTGGTAGCCATAAGCGAGAATGAAAAGCCCCCCTTGGGGGTTTGGGGGATAGAGCTGAACACAATGCCGGGCTGGGCGGGAAGTTCATGGTATTTTTTCCGCTATATGGAACCTGCCCGTCCGGCAGGCGGGAAAGGCCAACGCGGAGAGACCTTTGCTTCGACGGAGGCGATGGATTATTGGAAGGACGTGGATTTATATATCGGTGGAAGCGAGCACGCTACCGGTCACTTACTTTACGCGCGTTTTTGGACAAAATTCCTCAAAGACCGCGGGCTTGCCCCAGTTGAAGAACCTTTTAAAAAGCTGATCAACCAGGGAATGATTTTGGGGGATAGTGCTTTTGTTTATAGATGCACTTTAGAATTTAAGGAGAAAACCTACTTAAATGGAAAAATGGTAATTGATGAAGGAAATGTTCATAAGGCTGATAAACAGCTATTCATACCAGAGAAAATAATTAAAATTGTGACTGGTTATTCAGAGGATTTTAAAATGGGGTATCAAAATTTTGATCGATATGTAATTCCTCCAAATGAAGAAAAACTATCATCAGAGTTAGCTTTTATGTTCTTATCTAAAAAACAATTCCAAAATCTTGATCGTGATGAGCGGATGAGTTTGGAGGCAGTTCCAATTAGAATCCCAATAGAGTATCTCAATAATTTAAATGAAGTTGATACTAAACGACTGAAGAAGGAGGTAAAGTCCTTTGAAAATGCTGAATTCTACAGATATAATAATGAAATAATAGCATCAAGAGAAGTCGAAAAAATGTCCAAGTCTAAATATAATGTGGTCAATCCAGATGACATTTGCGCCGAATTTGGCGCCGACACCTTGCGGATGTATGAAATGTTCCTCGGGCCTTTAGATCAAGCGAAACCTTGGAGCACAGCGGGAATAACCGGCGTTCATAACTTCTTGAAAAAACTCTGGAAGCTCTATCATTCCCCATCTAACTTCCCCGAGGGGGAAGAACAATTTTCAGCGACAGATGAAAAAGCTTCTGCTGAGTCTCTAAAAACCTTGCACCAAACCATCAAAAAAGTGACGGAAGATATTGAGGATTTTAGTTTTAATACTTCCGTTTCGACGTTTATGATTTGTGTGAATGAACTGACTTTCCAGAAATGTTCGAGCAAAGAAATTTTAGAACCTTTGGCGGTTTTAATTTCGCCTTATGCGCCGCATATCGCAGAAGAATTGTGGGAAAAGCTCGGGCATCCTGAAAGTATAAGTACGGCAGAATTTCCGATTTTTGAACAAAAATTCATAAAGGAAAGTACGAAGGAATATCCCATTTCCTTTAACGGAAAAAAGCGGTTTACGCTGGAACTTTCAGTGGATTTATCAAAGGATGAAATCGAAAAAATTGTAATGGAGGATGAGCGCACGAAAGAGCGCTTAGAGGGAAAATCCCCTAAAAAAGTGATTGTGGTGCCGGGCAGGATAGTGAATATTGTGGTTTAGGTTTTTTGACATTGAGAAAATGTAGTAGGTTAGAAAATCATCCTAAAAGCCTCCGTCTGCCTCAATTGATTAAAAGTTACACTCGCAATTTAATAACCAAATTGTGGATTGTTTTAGCTGCGCCCCCTTCCGTCATCCGCGAAAAGCGGATGACACCTTCCCCCCTTCAGCGGGGAAGTAGCTAAAGTTTTGAAGGTTTTAATTTGGATTGATGAGTTTCTTGAAATAAATATTTTGCGTGAGGGATTGAGGCATTTGTTGAAGCTCTTTTTTGCTTTTTCAGCAAAAAAAGCGACTGCCGACAGCCCGACCCCCAAGTGTTTTTTGGGAAAGTCTGAAACTATAAAAGTGCTTGAATATTCTGAAAGGTTAAAATGAAATTCAACCGGTTTTCAAAACACTTGGGGGTCACGCCCAAAGCATTATAAAAATTTATTTTTTTGGTGTGATTTTTCTTTTGGCTAATTCAGAAAAAAAGCCTTAATTTGCATCCCGTTTCAAGAATATGAAAATAATTTGTCATGTCAAGAGTTTGTGAATTAACAGGAAAGAAGGCAATGGTGGGGAACAACGTTTCTCACGCCATGAATAAAGTCAAGCGCCGCTTCAATGTCAACCTAATGAAAAAGCGCTTTTACCTTCCCGAAGAAGATAAATATGTCACGTTGAAAGTTTCAACTTCTGCTTTGAAAAACGTGAATAAAAAAGGAATCACGGCCGTGGTGAAACAAGCCCGTGCTAAAGGATATTTAAAGAAGTAATTGTCTAACCCATCAAGTTAAAATCTTATGGCTTCAAAAAGAGGAAACCGCGTGCAGGTGATTTTAGAATGCACAGAGCACAAAGAGTCTGGAAAACCGGGCACTTCGCGCTATATTACAACAAAAAATAAACGAAATACACCGGATCGCTTGAAATTGAAAAAATTCAATCCGGTGTTAAATAGAATGACAGTTCACAAAGAAATTAAATAACTTATTATGGCAAAGAAATCAGTAGCATCCCTGCAAACCGGTTCAAAACGTTTGACAAAAGCCATAAAAATGGTGAAGTCTGAAAAAACCGGCTCTTATACTTTTGTAGAAAGAATTGTGGCACCTGAAGGTGTGGACGATTTTTTTAAAAGCAGTGAAAAATAAGTGTTGAAATAAAACACAACTCAAACCGCTTTGGCCACCAAAGCGGTTTTTTTTATGCACCTATACCACTTCCACCATAAAATATCGCATATAATTGCATAAATTTTCACAATAACGGCGTTAAAAATACTCGCTATAGCTAAGGCTATGTCTGCGTTTTTTGACTGGTAATTGCAAAAATTTCTATGCAAATCCAATACTCAATTTTAAAGTAGAAATAGTATTTTGCAAATTTTGATGAATTGCGCAAAGCAATGAGGCTTATACAGATAAATTGTATATTTGCGCTCTCTGATTTGAAAGCCTGCGATGAGGCTTTCGGTTTTAAAATGTGATGATATGGGGCTTTTTAAAAACATGTTTTCCAAAGAAAAAAAGGAAACACTTGATGAAGGTTTAGAAAAATCAAAATCCAGTTTTTTTGGAAAGTTGGGTAAAGCCGTTGCCGGTAAAGCTAAAGTTGATGAAGCTGTTCTCGATGACCTTGAGGAAATTTTGATCAGCAGTGATGTGGGTCTTGCCACAACAATAAAAATTATCGACCGCATTGAAGAGCGCGTTGCCCGTGATAAATATCTGGGCACCGAAGAGCTCGATGAAATCCTGCGCGAAGAAATCGCGGGCCTGCTAAGTGAAACTTCGTCTGGCGAAGCCACAAGTTTTGAAGTGCCCGATAAAAAGCCTTATGTGATGATGGTTGTGGGTGTCAACGGTGTCGGCAAAACCACCACAATAGGAAAGTTGGCTTATCAATTTAAAAAGGAAGGCAAAAAAGTGGTTATGGGCGCTGCCGATACTTTTCGGGCAGCAGCGATCGACCAACTTGAAGTCTGGGCAGAACGCGTGGATGTGCCCATCATTAAACAGAAAATGGGCAGTGATCCCGCATCGGTGGCTTTTGACACTTTGCAAAGCGCCCAAAAACTCGATGCCGATGTGGTGCTCATCGACACTGCTGGACGGCTTCACAATAAAGTCAATTTGATGAACGAACTTTCAAAAGTGAAACGCGTGATGCAAAAAGTAGTGCCTGATGCGCCACATGATGTTTTGCTTGTGCTTGACGGCTCGACCGGTCAAAATGCCTATGAACAGGCAAAACAATTCACAAACACCACAGAAGTGACGTCACTTTGCGTTACTAAACTTGACGGCACTGCCAAAGGTGGCGTTGTCATAGGTATCAGCGATCAGTTTAAAGTTCCTGTAAAATACATCGGCGTGGGCGAAGGCATCGAAAATTTGCAGGTCTTCAACAAAATCGAGTTTGTGGATTCCTTTTTTAAGCAAAACCTATAATTTATGGCGAGAAAACCTCCTTTTTCAGCAGCACGCACTCAAGAAGTGGTCTGTAAAATAATTTTGTTTTACAGTGTTTTTTATGTGGTCATGAAGTTGATCAATATCTTTTCACGGGATGGTGTTTTGGGAAGCGCAGTCCCTAACCTAGTGCTTTGCATTCCTTTTGCAATTCTCGGACTTGTCGGTTTTAGATTGATCAAAATCAATACTTATTCCTGGTTTTATGTTGGCATCGGTGTGATCGCGATTTCTGCAATCCGGTATTTTAATAATAGTGGCGCTATTATCGTTTGGCTTTCGGAGCATTTATGAAGATTAGACCCCAAAGGTTTCTGAAACCTTTGGGGTCTAAAATCATAAAACCAAGATTTTACCAATATAACCTTAAAGAGGCAGCAATTTTATCAATATGTGGATAGAATAACCTAAATTTTTTTGTGGATTTTTGAAGTGAATTGGGTATTATTCTGCTTGTACTACGTTAAATTCTATTTTCCATCTTTTCAAATAATCCTGTAACGGTCCGAACCCCATTTCTGCTCTTCGCTTATTCACTGTTTTAGGATTTTTGAGATCGTATAAACTCCATTCGTCTCCACTTTTAGTTATCTGTGTTCCATAAATCTGTGGTTCTCCATCCATCATTAAAGTCCTGTCTTTCCTCATGGCAATTTGCGATGCCCTGAGGTCTCCTTTTCTTGCGGCTTTTTCCAAAAGGGGCAAATACTTCTTTCGGTTTGCATTATCCCCGTGTTGAAAGGCCACCCAAATTGCACTCATTTGAACCTCATTGACTTCTTCTAACGTTGGCATACCACATTCTCAATCAAGCTGATAATAGTTACAAGGTTTTTCCTGTCCGTTTTTGGGTTGATTTCACCGCCATTGGTCCGCATACTTTGGTCGCTCTCAAAAACATCCTGAAGGATTACTGCGGTCTTTTCGCAGTCCACATCAACTAATTCTATTGGCGGTTGCTTTTTTTCAATAGGTGCTTGGAGGTCCCCAGGTTTTCCTTTTCCAACACTTGGTTGGACGTATTTTGAAAGTAGTTTTGACCGTGGGAATAGTTGCAGTTTGTATTTTCGTAGTTGATGACATAAACGTTAGGTTCATAAATCTCATTTAAGGGTTTCCGGAATTATGGAAAGTTTGTTCAATTCATTTTTTGTGATTTGTGTTTTGTCATTTTCACGACAGCAGTATTTTACATGACCCATATATTGAACTCAAACGCCATTTCGTCCCGCGAAAGCTCTTTTTCTTTGCGCTTGGTAGTAAGTTTTTGCTTGATCATAGGGCAACTGTTTTGAATAAAAAATTAAATTATGCTGAAAATTATATAAATTATACCGTTATTCACATAGGTTAGCACTTGAAACTCTTGATTTATAAAACCTGAAAACCTGAAAAACAAATTTTTTTCAGCATTTATTAAAAATGAAATTTAGAATGTTTTCTTAATTATATGAGGTGAGCAGAAGGATGCGATTTACAAATTGAGCAATCAGACTTTGGCTACGATACTATTAATAGAGATACCTCAGATGGTAATTCGACAGATGGTAATAGTGAACTAATAGATTACTACCGTGTTCAGTGATCAAAAAATAAAAATGTGAGGCCCAATAATAGCTTGGCAGAGTAATAATTCACAAATGGATACTGTTATATAGGTAGTCGAAAATTAAATGGCTTCCTCTTTTTTTTTAATACCAAACTATGTCTATAAATCACTTGCTCATAGCAATTTCAATATTCAACATAACCGGCAGTCTGGCTCAAAATGCAAATATTGATGAAAATTACGTCAATTACCACAAAAAAATAAACCGAGCCGAAACTTTGTTTTTTATGAAGGATGAGGTTGACAGTGCCCTTACCCTCTACGATGAGGTTTTTAAAAAGTATGATTTTATTTTTGTGAAGGACTTTGTAAACGCCGCCCAAATTGCTCATTTTAGCCATAAACCTTATAAAAAATACATAAAAAAGGGATTTAAGTTTGGGTTAAAACTTGAGCACTTGAAGAATTACCCGCTTTTCAAATATGATCTGGCAGAGCTGAGAAATGATAAAGCACTGCAACAAACTTATGCTTTAAAAAGAAAAGACTATTTGAAAAACATAGATTTCAATTATTTAGACTGGATTTACGATTTATTTATAAAAGATCAATTTGATAAAAGTAAACCCGATTATGAAGATATCATCAGTATTAGCTTAAAACTGATAAAGAGTAAAATTGAGCAGAAAGGGTTTCCCGGTGAAAGGGTTCTGGGCATTGGCGATTCCATAATTTTTGCAGAGCACGGTATTCCCCAACTGGATTTAAAAGAACAAATCAAAAAATATGGCGAAGAGCTTTGGTATGTGGAAACCGAAGACAAGGCTCTTTCTCAAACCAAAATTTTCGTTTTGTTGGTTCACCATCATAGTGCCTACATTGAGATGAAAAAGGTGTTATGGAAACAAATGAAAAAAGGCAATATCCATCCCCGGGACATCGGTCTGGTCTTTGACAATATGTATCGTTTTTCCAATGGCCGATTTGCCCCATTCAATGATGACCCACCTAAAAACAGGGTATTTTTTCGTTTGAATTTATTTACGGATTACCCGGAAAAAACCATAAAAAACGTAAAAACAACAAATGCCCTTAGAAAATCATTTAATATCGTCCCGCTGGCAGTCGATAATAAGAAAAAAGAACTTGAAAAAAAGTATGGTTTCGTTTTGTTTTCAGGATATTGGGATTGTAGATAAAGGAAAATAAAGTAACAATTCAAAGTGACTCTAATGATCGAAGTACCGACGATATGAATATTATGGGATGCAAGCTTTGGTGAAAATATAAATAAATAGGACGATGGAGATGGAGTTCAAGACTGTGGTGAAGAAACCACATAAAAGAGTCAACACATACTGTAAAATGGTGATATTTGAATTTTTATTATGCCTTTGTGGTGTAAAGCGAGGTCTCATAGTTTTTGCTCAAAAATCTATGGGGCTTTTCTTTGCCACAATATTGATTTTTTCCGCTGGACTACTACAATCTTGTGAAAAAAAATCTTCGGAGGAGATAGCAGTAATTGATAAAAAGAAACTTAGTCATAAAGAATTAATTTCGGAAGTCAAGAATTTATATTTTCAAGATCAGAAATTTCGAAGAATTGCCGGAAATCTTGAAAAAGGATGCCGCAGTGATAGTTTAGTAGCGACAAACCCTCTTTTGAATAAAAAAACAAGACTTGCTGTAGATATAATACATAATCAAATGGCAAGGATTGATTCTACCAATACTAAATACCTTATAGAACTCACAAACAAGTATGGCTTCCCGGGGATGAAGCACCTTAATCATGATATTCCGGTATTTACGGTTTTTGTACATTCCAATGAAAAAGATCATAAAGAAATAAGAAAGCTGATCAAAAAGGAGTACAAAACGGGAAGGGTTTCAAAATTTGAGCGGGATTATATTTTTTGGCATTTGAATGGTAGGAAAGGAATGCCACCTCCTATTCCACATCCAATTAACTACAGAAGAGAAATTGATGTTTATAAAGGAGCTTTAAATGCTTCTAATTAAAATAATTGGTCGGAATTAGTTACTTTAAAAAAGCAGTTTCTCAGTAGTGAAAGTTGAACAAATATTAAGTTTTCTAATGATAAAATTACATTCGTAACTTAAATGCTGCTCATATTTATAAATCACCCACAAA
>Ga0307967_1001109_pt1 | contig 17160 bp, 19 predicted proteins | sample OrgLakmetagen648_FD_201828 | JGI IMG/M metagenome (GOLD analysis project Ga0307967, IMG submission 201828) | Saline water microbial communities from Organic Lake, Antarctica - #648 | ecosystem: Environmental > Aquatic > Non-marine Saline and Alkaline > Saline | place: Antarctica: Organic Lake... | reverse complement strand
AGCGTTCGCGGGCTTTTTTGTGTCTTACCATTTTTTGAGAATAACCGGCGGTATCAAATTACCAGATCCATTCTTTTACATAATGAGGGTTTTCCAAATTACTTCTTAGCATAAAAACCCGAAAATGCGGGATGAAATCCATTTCGCACGGTGAATTCAGCTATCTTTAGAATATCCACTTCTCTGTTGTCAAGCATTTTGCCGTAATTTTTTTGCGTTCATTGAGTTTTTACTTTGTTTTTTAACATTTAAATATTTTTTATAAAAGAATTTTATGCGGTAAATACCTCACTAAATCCTCTCCATCTTTTAAAATCAAATAGCCAGCCCATGTATAGTTTTTCAAGCTTTTGTTGGCTGTATAATTAAGTATTATTTTTAAAAATAGAACCTGTTTTTTGAATAATGAACTAAAAATTTATTTTAATTTTATTATATTTATATGTAATTATATGAAATTATATGTAATTTTAAAAACTCATAAATATAAAACCAACTATTATGACAAGATTTAAAACATTTACACAAAACGCAAAGACTAAAATATCGAGGATATCGTGGGGCGCTATTCTGGCGGGAGCTTTAACAGCCTTGGCCATAGCTTTCATCTTGAACCTGCTGGGTTTGGGAATCGGCCTGACTACCATCGACCCGTTGACTGAAAACCATACGTTTGATGGTTTGGGGACAGGCACCATTATTTGGTGGGTGGTTTCCAATTTAGTAGCGCTGTTTGCCGGTGGTTTAGTAGCAGGAAGATCAGCAGGTTTACCCTCAAAAAGCGATGGTGGTATCCACGGTTTTTTAGCCTGGGGAATCTATCTTTTTTTAGCTCTCTTTGTGATGACCTCAGTTGCCGGAGCCGCTCTTAGTGGAATGGGCTCAATGGTGTCTTCCGTTTTTGGGAGCGATGATGCAAAACAAGTTGTAGTTGATTTGAAAAATGCACAAAAAGAAAGCGAAAAAGGCACAATGTCCTCTTTTAAAAATGTGAAGCAAGAAATTTATCAGGTTATTCAAACGGCCGAAGATTATGGTGTAGCGCCAGATGATGCTAAACAAAATGTCAAAGGAAGTATGGATAGTGTGCAGTCAAAAACTTCCAAAGCCATTAAAAAATTAGACTTGAAAGACGCCGTCTCTGAGTTTATTAATGATGTTTCGGTTGATCTTGATAAACAAGGAAATTTAAATATTTCCGTAGAAGGAGACGGTGATTATTTAAATAAAAAGAAACTCAAAAACTATTTGACCAAAAACACCGAATTAAGCGATGCGGAAATCAACGGGGTGATTAATAAATGGGACAAAAAACTTAAAGAGGCTGTCAAAAAAGCCGAAGCTTTATACCAAAAGGCCAAGAAGAAGGCTTTGAAAGCCAGTGAGAAAATTTCAGATGCTGTGGGCACTGCCAGTATTTATTTGTTTATCGCACTTCTGCTTGGTTCTCTCGCTGCATTCTTTGGTGGAACAGCTGGTTCCCCTGTTTTAACAGTAGATGAAGAACACGAAGAAGATCTCGATGATGATTACAGGGAAGACCGTGAAGAAAGCCGAAGGGAAAATAGCGAAGAAGGACGCAGAGAAGATCACAAAGAAAGACGAGAGGGAAATCGTGAAGAAAAACGCAGAGAAGATCGCGAAGAAAGACGAGAGGAAAATCGTGAAGAAAGACGAGAGGAAAATCGTGAAGAAAAACGAAGGGAAAATCGAAAAGATAGACGTAAGGATGATCGCGATGATAATAATGATCATAACGACACGCGTCCTTCAGATAAATTATAAACCATAAATTTTTTTAAACCATGTCTTTACTCACAATAATACTCAGTATTTTATTGCCACCCGTAGCTGTTTTTATGAAACGGGGATTTGGTGGCGCATTTTTACTTAATGTCCTGCTTACAATTGTGGGCTGGATACCGGGCGTGATTCACGCTTTTATTGTCAATGAATAAGTATTTTGAAGCTTTGATTTAAAAAGCTAAAGTACTTTTAATTAAAAAGCCGAAGCAATAATTGCTTCGGCTTTTATTTTTTCAAGATTTCTTTACCGCCGCTTTATAAGTTTCCAGACAGCGCTCGCGGGCTTTTTTGTGTTCGACCATTTTTTTGGGTAAACAATTGTTTGAAATTTAGTTTTTTTGAGCTCAATAAGACTAAAACTAAAGCTCATAAATCAAACAATTTGAGCTTAAAAACCTATATTTGTGAGCTCAAAAATTAAAAATTTTGGATTCCAAAGAAAATAAAATAATTGATTTCTTAAGTGAAAACGAAAAGTCTTCATCCCGTACTATATTTGAGAATGGCAATATTGGTGCAAGTTACTCAACACTCAAAAGAATATTGTCAAACCTCTTGTCGAAAGAATTTCTTGTTACACGTGGACGGGGTAAAGCAACGATCTATCTGTTATCACCTAAATTTAAAGTCGTACAGCCTATTGACCTTCAAAAATATTATGAAAAAGAAATAGATGATCGGGAAATTTTTGAAACATTCAATTTTTCGATTGTAAGAACTGTTTTGGCGCAAAATTCAGTTTTTACGAAAGATGAATTGATTTATTTAAAGGAGCTTCAGGATCAATTTAATACCAATATACAACAGCTTTCAACAACGGCTTATAAAAAAGAATTGGATAGGCTGGCAATAGATTTAAGTTGGAAGTCCTCTCAAATTGAAGGTAATACCTATTCACTCTTAGAAACGGAACGGCTATTAAAAGAAAAAGAGACGGCAGATGGCAAAACAAAAGAAGAGGCCACAATGCTTTTGAACCACAAAGAAGCTTTGGATTTTATAATTCAAACACCTGATTATTTAAATCCTTTAAAAGTTTCAAAAATCGAAGATGTGCATAGTATCCTTATGCAGGAACTGGATGTTGAGCGTAATTTACGCAAACAGCGTGTCGGTATTTCCGGCACGAACTATCAGCCTTTAAACAACGAATTTCAAATAGTAGAAGCTTTGAAAGAGACTTGTGAACTCATAAACAATAAGAAAAGCGTTTTTGAAAAAGCTCTATTGGCCTTAGTACTCATCTCATATATCCAACCTTTTATGGATGGAAATAAACGAACCGCAAGAATTGTGAGCAATGCGATTTTAATTGATGAAAAGCATTGCCCGTTATCGTTTAGAACTGTCAATTCTATTGACTATAAAAAAGCAATGTTATTGTTTTATGAGCAAAATAATATTTCTGCCTTTAAAAAATTGTTCATTGGTCAATTTGAATTTGCGGTAAATACTTATTTTTAAAAAACCTGTGTATTTTATTTTTTCAAGATTTCTTTACCGCCGCTTTATAAGTTTCCAAACAGCGCTCGCGGGCCATTTTGTGCTCGACCATTTTTTCGGGATAATCGTCTGTGCCAAATTCAGGGACATATTCCTCGACATAGTTGCGGTTTTTGTCAAATTTATCCAGCTGGGTAATGGGGTTAAAAATCCTAAAGTATGGAACGGCATCAACACCGGTACCGGCGATCCATTGCCAGTTGCCCACATTTGAAGACATTTCATAATCCAATAGTTTTTCGGCAAAGTAAGCTTCGCCCCAGCGCCAGTCGATCAATAAATGTTTGCAAAGAAAACTGCCCACGATCATCCGCACGCGGTTGTGCATATATCCGGTTTTGTTCAATTGCCGCATTCCCGCATCCACAATGGGATAACCCGTTGTGCCGGTTTTCCATTTTTCAAATTCATCCTCATCGTTGCGCCAATTGATGGTATCATATTTTGGTTTGAACTCATCGGTCAAAGTTTTAGGGAAATGATAAAGGATTTGCATAAAAAATTCCCGCCAAATGAGTTCGTTCATAAATGTGTCATCATCGGCTTGCAATCCTTTTTTAAGCATTTTTCGAGGGCTTACCGTTCCAAAACGCAAATGCGGCCCCAAGCGCGAAGTTCCATCAATGGCTGGGATATTCCGCGTTTTTTCGTAATCCTCAACAAGCGTTGGACTGACGTCATAATCGGCGACTTTAATGGATGATTTTTCAAAACCTATATCGTCGAGGCTCAGATTTGGTAAACCTTTATTTTTTACCAAATTATCGAGATAATCATTTGTGTAATAAATTTTCAGGTCATAGTCGGCTTCATATACTTTTTTCCATTTTCGCATAAAAGGTGTGTAAACCAGATAAGGTTTGCCATCGCCTTTCACAACCTCGCCTTTTTCAAAAATAACTTGATCTTTGAAGGTTTCAAAAGCGACATTATTTTTCTCGAGAAGTTTTTGAATATTCTCATCCCGTTGTTCAGCATAAGGTTCATAATCACGGTTGGTGAAGACTTTTTGGACTTTATTTTCTTCAATTAGTTTCTGAAAAATTTCTTTCGGCCGTCCGTGATAAATCGCGAGTGAACTGCCCCAGTTGTCTTGAAGCTTTTTGCGCATTTTTTGAAGGTTCTCGTAAATAAAACTGACGCGCGCATCGTCTTTAGGTAGGCTTTCCAGAATTTCAGTATCAAAAATAAAAATCGGCATTACCGGAACACTTCCTTGAAGTGCCCGGTAAAAACCGACATTATCATCCAACCTTAAATCTCGCCGAAACCAAAAGATGTTAATTTCCTTACTCATAATCACTGAATATTTAAAGAAGACATCCCACCATCGACGCCGAGAACTTGACCACTCATCCAACTGCTTTTATCAGAAAGCAAAAAGGTCGCCATATTTGCAATATCTTCAGCCTCGCCCACGCGGTTCAACGGATGGCGCTTGTCCATTTTTTCCTTTTTCTTGTCATTGCCCAGCATATTGCCAGCCAATTCTGTATTGACCAGTGAAGGCGCAATCACATTCACGCGGATGCTCGGGGCATATTCTGCTGCCAAGGCGCGTGAAAATCCTTCAATAGCACCTTTTGCGGCGGCAACGCTTGTGTGAAAAGGCATTCCCAATTGAACGGCAACCGTACTTAAAAACACCAAACTCGCTTGGTCTGATTTTTTCAACTTTGGCAATAAACCGTGAACCACTTTAACCAGCGACATAAAGTTTAATTGAAAATCCTCTTCATAAGTTTTGAGGCTCATCATTTTAAAAGGTTTCAGGTTGATTGAGCCCGGTAAATAAACCAAGCCGTCAATCACATCTGGCAAATCGAGGTCATCGACAGAATCTTCCATCGCATCAAATTCCAAGTGTTTGATATCCATATCTTCCAGTTCGCCTTTAGAGCGTGAAGCAACAATCACATCATAATCGTCTTTTATTTGTTTGACAATCTCAAATCCGATTCCTTGGCTTCCGCCGATCAATAATATCGTTTTCATAAGTATTTAATTTTCAAATTTTCCAAAAAGTTCAGTGAGTTTTTTCTGTCGGTATTCAAAGATTTCTTCGAGCTTAGGTCTGACCAAAAATGGATGCGCCGCTTGCCCTAAATATCCCATCGGCACTTTGTAATCAACAATATCTTCCATTTCCGTTCCACCTTCAATGGGATTGATGAAATGTTTGTGATGCCACAGTTTATAAGGCCCAAAACGCTGTTCATCGACAAAATATTTACCCTCGTTCACGTGTGTGATTTCTGTGACCCATTTCATTTTTATCCCGGCAATGGGTGTAACGATATATTGAATGATCTGCCCGGCAAACATTTTTCGATCGTCGCCAGAGAGGATATTAAATCCCATATAATCTGGGGTGATGGTTTTCAAATTTGCTGGATCGGCTAGAAAGTCCCAAGCCTTTTCAGGTGAAATGGGAACTTTTTGACGGCGGTGCATTGTATATATTTTCATAGAATTCAAAGCTAAATTTTTATTTGTTTAACTAATTCTATAATTAGTTAAACAAAAGTTATAAGTCCAAAAAAGGGATTTCGGCATATAATAATGGAAAGCTTATTTTTTTGATTTTAAACTTTCCTTAACAAGTGCCTATCACCGTAAATTGTATTTTTAGGGTTTAATTCTAATAGTATAATCAATCTGAAATTATGAAGAATAAACTTTTTCTTTTCGCGGCATTATGTTGCACCACCTTATTGTTTGCCCAAATTGAAACCCCACAACCGAGCCCCAGTGCCAAATTTGAGCAAAGTGTAGGTTTAAGCAAGGTGAGCGTTGAATACTCCCGCCCCAGTATGCGCGACCGAAGTATCTTCGGGAAATTGCTGCCTTATGGAAAAAAATGGCGAACGGGCGCAAATGAAAACACAAAAATCACATTCAATACGGATGTTACCATAGATGGTGAAAAACTAAAATCAGGAACTTATGCCCTTTATACAATTCCCGGAAAGTCTGAATGGCAAGTGATGTTTTATAAAGATGCCCAAAACTGGGGATTGCCAGAAAATTGGGATAGCGATAAAGTAGCTCTGAGCACAACAGTGTCGTCGTCTGATCTTTCAAAAGAGGTTGAAACCTTCACAATATCAGTTGACGATCTGTCTTACAACAGCGCAAAATTGAATATGATGTGGGAAAACACTTTGGTAAGCATTCCGTTTAGCGTTGCGACTGATGAAGTGGTTTCTAAAAATATTGATCGTGTAATGAACGGTCCTGGCGCAAACGATTACTACAGCGCGGCGGTCTATTATCTTCAAACAGATAAGGATATTAATAAAGCCAAGACTTGGATTAACAAAGCCATTGAAATGAGCGATAATCCAAAATTTTATCAATTGCGTCAAAAAGCATTAATCCTTGCGAAAGCAGGAGATGAAAAAGACGCCATCAAAGCTGCCAAGAAGTCAATAAAATTGGCGAAAGAAGCAGGGAATGACGATTACGTCAGAATGAATGAAAAATCCTTAAAAGAATGGGGCGCAATGTAAAGCGGGCCTTTTTTTAAATAGCAAAAAACCTGATGGGGGAAATTTCCTGTCAGGTTTTTTTATTGGATCCAGATGAAGCATAATTTTTTTGGAAGTAGTGATTTTTTTAGGTTAAAGATAACTTTAGCACATTTAAAGGCTGATTTTTCAAATAAACAAACACTGAATTTCACTCATTCATATTTGATTCGTTTCAAAAATATTAGTTACATTGGCTCAAAAAAGAATGAAATTTTTTGCCCTGATTTTAATACCTTTATTTTTTGTGACTTGTAAAAACGGTAAAAAAGCTACTGCTACTGAACCCCTTGGAAAAAAAATGGCATCGGTTGAAATTACTGAAGGCTGTCCTGGGAAGAAAGGGACGTGCAAATTTGAAGTGATGCCTGGTCAAAGTTATCACATTGAAACCGATGGGACCGGAATGATGCGCCCGGTGATGGAAAAAAATGCCGAAACAATGGTAATTAAATTCACCTATTCCAGAGGTCAAAAGGAAAAACAAATTGACGGTCAATACCGCGAGGAAGTTTATGCCATAATCCCGGCAGGAAAATCTAAATTTGAAGCCGTGGATAAAGAATTGAAAGACATTACATTTTTATACGGAAGGTTTTGCTACTGCCAAAAAAATTCTGTGGGCTATGTAAAAGTTGACAATGGCCGTTTAAAAATCGAAAATGGACAAATGCGGTTTCAGTTTAAAAATGGAAAAATCCCACAAATTATTGACGAAGTCGCTGGGAAGTATTGAGTTGTTTGATGATAGTATTTTTAAAATTGAGTTGTAGTCTGATATAAGGTTGTCTTAAAGTTATTTTTTGCGGCAAAGAGGATTTAGGTGAAGGATGGATTAGAAAAGTAAAGAATCATCTTATCCCTGCCTCCTGGCAGCCTCAATCCGCTGGGGTAGAAAAGGAAGTCATTATTTAAGTATCAAAGCAGTTTCAATCTAGAGCAAAATGGATTTGTTTGTCCTAAGTCTTATGTCTTTTTATCTTAAGCCAACTAATAATAATAAAAAATAATGTCACATTTCGTCAACGTGATTTTACCGCTTCCGTTGGAAAAGCAGTTCACTTACTTTATTACGGAAGATCAAAAAAAAGCGCTTCAACCTGGAATGCGCGTGGCCGTGCCTTTTGGTAAAACAAAAGTTTATACCGGTGTAGCTGTTGAAATCCATCGGGAAAAACCAATGGTTTATGAAGCCAAACCCCTGGAACAGATTTTGGATAAAGAGCCGACGGTTACTGAAAAGCAGTTGAAATTCTGGATTTGGGCCGCTGATTATTATATGTGTGCTTTGGGGCAAGTTATGAAAGCTGCGCTACCGTCTGCCTTGTTGCTGGAAAGTGAAACCGTCGTGGAACTCAATGAGGAAGGAAAAACCAATACTGATAATCTCACCGATGAGGAATATTTGGTTTTTGAAGCCCTTCAGAATAAATCGCTTCTGAAAATCCACGAAGTGATGGATATTTTGGATAAAAAAAATATTCTGCCCATTTTGAACAGTTTGGTTGAAAAAGATGCGGTGATTGTCAATCAGGAATTGAATAAAAAATATACGCCAAAATTAATTAAATATGTTCGCTTCCGCGTAAAGCAAAAAGAGCAGGATTTAAACGCTTTGATGGAAGAACTCACAGCGGCGCCAAAACAAAAAGAACTGGTCCTCGCTTATTATTCGCTCAATGCCAAAACCAAAAAGCCCATTGAAAGCAAGCAACTCATTAAAGAAGCCAATACTTCGCGCAGCGTTTATAAGGGATTGCTCAAAAAAGGGGTTTTTGAGGAATACAGCATTAAAGTTGACCGGGTCAATTATGCTGGAAATGAGGAAGGTTATGAACTGAACTTAAGCGACGAACAACAAACTGCTTTTGATGAAATCCAGGCGTCTTTTCAAAAGGAAAAACCAGTTTTATTGCACGGCATCACCTCTTCTGGTAAAACCGAAATTTATTTGCGTTTGATGGAGGATGCCGTGAAAAATGACCGGCAAGTTTTGTTTCTGCTGCCTGAAATCGCTTTGACAACACAGCTCATCCAGCGCTTGCAGGATTATTTTGGACAGGAAGTCCTGATTTACCACAGCAAATATTCCTTGAACGAGCGCGTGGAAGTTTATGAACACATCAAGAATCAAACGAAAGGACGGATTATTGTGGGCACGCGCTCGGCCATTCTTTTACCTTATCAAAACCTCGGCGTCATTATCGTGGACGAGTCGCACGAAACCAGTTATAAACAATTTGATCCTGCACCGCGTTATCACGCTCGGGATCTGGCCGTTGTGCTGTCGCATTTTCATAATAGTAAACTGATTTTGGGTTCGGCAACGCCTTCGCTGGAAAGTTACTTTAACACGCGCAACGATAAATATGATTTGGTTTCCCTGGATAAACGCTATGGAAATGTGCTTCCCCCAGAAATAAATTTGGTGGACCTCAAGGATAAACACAAGCGTAAAAAAATGACCGGTCATTTTTCTGATGATCTCATCAAACAAATAGAAGTGACCTTAAAAGAAGGAAAACAGGTTATTCTCTTTCAAAACAGGCGGGGTTTTTCGCCGATTTTGGAATGCCACACCTGCGGGCATTCGCCACAGTGTCCAAATTGTGATGTGAGTTTGACTTATCACAAGAGAAACAATTCCCTGCGGTGCCATTATTGCGGTTATAAAATCGCGATGCAATATCAATGTATGGCCTGTGGAAGTGCTGAACTGACCACAAAAGGTTTTGGAACTGAACAGATTCAGAATGAGGCCCAGGAAATTTTTGAAAACCATACTATAAAACGAATGGACCGCGACACCACCCGCGGAAAATATGGTTATGAAAAAATAATCAACGCTTTTGAACAGCAACAAATTGATATTCTCATTGGGACGCAGATGGTCACAAAAGGCCTGGATTTTAGAAATGTGGATTTGGTGGGGGTGCTAAATGCTGATAGCCTTTTAAATTTTCCCGATTTTCGGGCACACGAGCGCTGTTTTCAATTGCTGGTGCAAGTTGCCGGCAGGGCAGGGCGGACCAAAAAACAGGGCCAAGTGCTGATTCAGACATATAATCCAGGTCACCGGATTTTGCAACAGGTCACGCAAAATGATTATGAGCCTATGTTCAAGGAACAGCTTTATGACCGGCGCAATTTCAATTATCCACCTTTTTACCGTTTGATAAAAATAACGATGCGCAGCCGGGATTTCAACAAGGTCAATGAGTCTTCAGAATGGATGGCCACGGCACTGCGCAAAGGTTTGGGTAAGAATATTTTGGGTCCCGAATTCCCCGCTGTGGCACGCATCAGAAACCAGTATAATAAAAATATTATGGTTAAAATCGAACCCGAGCAATCCATTTCCAAAACAAAAACATATTTAAAGCGCGTGGTTAAATCCTTTCAAGCGGTGGGAAGTTTCCGCTCGGTGCGGATAATTTTAAATGTGGATCCTTATTGATGAGCTAACTTATTTTACCAAAATTGAGCTGTTAAAGTTTGAGTAATAGTTTTTTGATTTAGAAAAATGTCTTAAATTTGAAGACAAATGTAGAAGCGATGAAAGCCAAAGAAACAAGTAAAAGAGCACAACAAGTGAAATCTGTCGATAAGGCCGTTAAAAATTATGTACAAAATTTTGATGAACCTGTTTCAACTGTTGAAGAAGGGGCTATGAGTTATTCAAATTTTTTAAATAATAAAATGATGCTTGTAGAAGCCATCAGAAAAGGTTTGTCTTATGATCTTTTCAGTAAAATAAAAAAAATAACGCCTTTTACAGAGGAAGATTGGGCAGATTATTTGAGTCTTTCCAAAAAATCCTTGCAGCGTTATCAGAAAGAAAAAAACTTTTTCTTCAAGCCCATTCATTCAGAAAAAATCATTGAGCTGGCTGAGGTCACAAATTTTGGTAGAGACGTTTTTGACTCTAAAGAACAGTTTTATTTGTGGCTCAATACGCCTTCTTATGCGCTCAATAATTTAAAACCCGCTGAGCTTTTGAAAGATTCTTATGGAAAAGAAATGGTTATGGCTGAATTAAACAGGATTGACCATGGTATTTTTGCATAATGAATGTATTTCGATTAATCCGTAAAAAATATTCTAACTCACTTGACGGTAAAGGCGCTGCCAAATATGGCAATCGCTGGAATTCGAAAGGCACTGAAATTATTTACACAGCCGATAATAGAGCCTTGGCAATGGCGGAAATAGCTGTTCACTTGACGTTTGCGACATTACCCAAAGATTTCTTAATGATGGAAATTGATATTCCCGAGGAACTAAAAATCAAAAAGCTGGAATTAAAAGAACTCAATGAATGTTGGAAAAAACATCCCCCCGATAAAAGCACCCAGAAAATAGGCGATGATTTTATTGACTGTGCTGATGAAACTATTTTAAAAGTTCCTTCCGCGATTGTTCAGGGCGATTTTAATTATTTGATCAACCCGCGTCATTTGGACTTTGAGCAAATCAAAATTACAGACTCAAGGGGTTTTCCATTTGATCAGAGACTTTTCAAATGATTAAATATTTGAGAGCAAAGATTTTTTGATTTAGATCGATATTTGCTCGACTTTATGTAGAAAAATTGAAGGCTGTGGAATACTTAGGGGAAACCAGAAGAATATCTTTTTATGTTTCAATCTTGGGGACGACTTTAGTTTTTTAAGAGCACAATCATCCCCCCGCGAAAGTGCGGGGCAGGCTATCCTAAATCCTCCCCCCAAGCCCGCTCGGGGGGAGGATTTTTGCCCCTTTTCCCGCCGCGGCGGAAAGGGGGTTGAGATGAGTGTCATTTCTAGCCGCCTTCAGCCTAGCCGATGGTAGTTTAATATAGATAACAATTTCTGATAACAAAACCAATTATTCCAAAATAATTCACTTTCAGAAAAAAATTAATCGGTTTTTAGTTTTACATTCAGCGAATTAATTTTACTTTTGCAGTTCTTTAAAAATTATTTTTTATGAATCAATATGAAACTGTTTTCATCTTGAATCCCGTTTTATCTGAAGACCAGGTAAAGGAAACAGTGAAGAAGTATCAAGATTTTCTTGTTTCAAAAGGGGCCGAGATGGTCAACAAAGAGAACTGGGGGCTACGAAAGCTGGCTTATCCCATTCAAAAGAAAAAGAGTGGTTTTTATCACCTTTTTGAATTTCAAGTTGGAGGGGAAAACATTCAACCTCTTGAATTGATGTTCCGCCGTGATGAGCGCATTATGCGAAATTTAACGGTGCGACTTGATAAACACGCCGTCGATTGGGCGCGTGAACGTGAAAAGAGAAACAAACAAAAATCCTGATTTATGGCAAGTTCAATAGAGCAACAAGCAAAAGGCAAAAAAGATGGGGAAATCAGATATCTGACCCCACTTAACATTGAGACCAAAAAGAGAAAAAAATACTGCCGTTTCAAGCGTGCAGGAATTAAATATATCGACTACAAAAACCCTGATTATTTGATGGGCCTTGTGAACGAGCAAGGGAAAATCCTTCCCCGCCGCATCACTGGAACTTCAATGAAATATCAGCGCAAAGTAGCACAGGCCATTAAGCGTTCGCGCCACATCGCCCTGATGCCTTATGTAGGCGATTTATTAAAATAAAAAACTGAATTATGGAAGTCATTTTAAAACAAGATGTTGAGCATCTCGGATTTGCCCAGGATTTGGTCAATGTAAAAAATGGATATGGTCGAAATTACCTTATCCCTCAGGGTTATGCTCAATTAGCAACGCCTTCTGCAAAGAAAATGCGCGAAGAATTGCTTAAACAACAAGCTTATAAAGAGCAGAGGAATATTCAAAGTGCAAAAGAAGAAGCTTCAAAACTCGACGGGGTTGAACTGGAAATTCCAGCCCGTGCCGGAAATACTGGAAAAATGTTTGGAAGCATCAGCGTGGCAGACGTGAGTAAAGCTCTTGCAGATAAAGATATTGAAATCGCCAAAAAATATATCACCATTCAAGGTGGTAATATCAAGCGGCTCGGTCAATATACTGCATTTTTGCGTTTCCACCGCGCAGTGGTCAAAGACTTGATTTTTGACGTGGTACGAGACTCTTAAACTTTTTTTAAATTTCTCAAAATGCCTGCTTGCAACTACTGTTCGCAGGCTTTTTTTATAAAAAATTTCGCTATGAAATACAGCCGGTTAACTGACGAGCAGCTTCGCGAGATGCACGGAGAGTTCAGTAGGTTTTTAGCCTCACAATCCATTACTGCAGACGAATGGACTGATATAAAAAAGAATAAACCTCAAGCTGCTGAAGAAGAAATTGATATTTTCAGTGATATTGTTTGGGAAGGTGTGCTCAGAAAAGTGGAATATCTCGAGCACTTGTCCAAACGCCAACTTTTTTTATTTAAAGTCGGGGAGAAGCAAATGTCGCTCGTGGCCTTAAAGGTAAATAATGAGGCTATAAATATTATGACCAAAGACGGTTACCGATGGCTTCAAGACCATTTGCTTGATGACCAGGTCACTATATACCGCTCTAAAAAAGAAATTAGTGAAGACCGCTGTAAAGATATTTTTGCGTTGATTAAACAGGGATCGAACATCACCAAAGGCGATTTGTTTCACTATTTTCAAAAAGTTATTCGTGAAAATTAAAAATCTTGTATTAAAGTTTTATATTTGGAAATAATAATATATTCATTATGGTTTGGTGGCAGATTGTTTTTTTGGTTTTTAGCATAATTATGCTGCTGCCCACAGCTGCTTCTCTTTCTACAAACGATATCTGGTGGATTCGTTTCTTCGATTTTCCCAGGATTCAACTATTGTTTTTGGTCGGGCTCACCTTTATTGGGTTTTTTTTTGTCTTCGATTTGCAAAGTTGGTGGCAAATTCTTTTATCGGCCTTGTTGCTTTTTTGTGTGCTGTATCAGATTTATCATATTTTCCCTTACACGAGGTTTTCCAAAAAAGAAGTCTTACGGTTCTCCGGGGAAGAGAAAGACGAGGATTTCAAAATTTCTTTTTTGGTCAGTAATGTTTTTACGCCCAATAAACGTTCGGATAAACTCATCGATTTAGTTCGCGACGAAAAACCAAAACTTTTTCTGACACTGGAAAGCGATAAACGCTGGGAAAATGAATTGTCCGTTTTGGAGAAAGATTATCCTTATTCTGTAAAAGTTCCGCAAGATAATCTATATGGAATGCACCTTTATTCACAACTGCCACTTGAGGAAATGCAGGTAAAATATTTGGTTCAGGATGATATACCTTCCATTCACGGTTATGTAAAACTCACTGATGAAATGAGCATCAGGATCCATTGTATGCACCCGCGACCGCCGAGCCCGACTGAAAGCGAGACTTCCACAGCCCGTGATGCTGAATTATTATTATTGGGGAAAGAACTTAAAGACGTTCATTACAGAACCTTGGTTTTTGGCGATTTGAATGATGTGGCCTGGTCGCGCACGACGCAACTTTTTCACCAAATAAGCGGAATGCTCGATCCACGGATTGGGCGCGGTTTTTTCAATACATTCCACACAAAATATCCTCTTTTTCGATGGCCTTTGGACCATGCTTTTCACACTCAGGATTTTACCTTGATCGATATTCGCCGTATGCCCAGCATTGAGTCTGATCATTTCCCGATGTATGTTGAGTTGAATTATGAACCTTCTGCAGCAAAGGTACAAAGAGAACCAGAGGCGGAGGCCGAAGATGAAGAATGGGCCGAGGAAAAAATTGAAAAAGGCAAGCCGCTGGAAACAACTATTCTTGGGAGTTAGAGTTTCTTGATTTTTAATAGTTTATCTGACGAAATTTTTTGGAATTGAACTAATCTAACGATAGTGAATTTTGCTGCTTTTAGAAAAAAGAGAAGTGAAGTGATTTGAAAACTACAAGGAACAGCATCCCAAGGTTCTATACTTTAAATAATTTCTTAAAAAATTCTTTACTGATATCCTTCTTTGTTTCTTTACACAAAGAATTCTTTAACCTAATATTTTGAAGAACTATGAATTTAGACTTAAAAAATAAAAATGCCCTGATCTGTGGAAGCACCGCTGGAATCGGTCAAGCCACGGCAAAAAAACTGGCCGAAGAAGGCGTTTCGGTAACATTAGTTGCAAGAAATGAAGAGAAATTAGAAAATACTTTGAAGCAACTGGCCTGCGAGGGTGAACAGAAACACGATTATATCGTCGCCGATTTTTCAAAGCCCGGTGAACTACGGGAAAAAGTTGACGAAATCACAGCGCGTAAAAATTACCATTTACTATTGAACAATACTGGCGGCCCACCAGGGGGAATGATCACCGACGCTTCCACCGATGAATTTGAAAAAGCTTTCCAGATGCATTTGATCTGCAATCAAATTATCGTCAAAGCGCTGTTGCCGGGAATGAAAAAAAATAGTTTTGGCCGTATTGTGAACATCATTTCAACTTCAGTAAAACAACCCTTGGCCGGTTTAGGTGTGTCAAATTCCATTCGCGGGGCAGTTGCTAACTGGAGCAAGACTTTGGCCACTGAAATCGGGGAATTTGGGATCACGGTCAATAATGTTTTGCCCGGTGCAACTGAAACCGGCCGCCTGGACAATATTATCGCCAATAAGGCCAAAAAAGGAAAAATCTCAGAGGAGCAGGCCGCAATTAATATGAAATCGGCCATTCCTGCCAAACGTTTTGGAAAACCGGAAGAGCTCGCCGATGCGATTAGCTTTTTGATGAGTGAGCGCGCGGGTTATATCAATGGCATAAATTTGCCAGTTGATGGCGGACGCACGAAAAGCTTGTGATTTTTTAAATCTGAAATCGCGAAAGGTTGAAGCTTCATTTTTCCAACAAAACAAGTCAACCTCACAGATACTCTGTTTCGAAACAAGTAAATCTGTGAGGTCTGTTATAATCCAATCTAAGTATTTGTGTTAGTCTAAAACTTCTTCAACACATTCAAGCAACTCGCTTTCAAATCGTATATTTGGGGCTTTCAACAAAAATAAAATTATGCATTCTTTAGAAGCTGTTTCCCCGATTGACGGTCGTTATTCCGCAAAAACACAGGAGCTCAAAAATTACTTCAGTGAATCTTCTTTAATCCGCTATCGCGTGAAAGTGGAAATTGAATATTTTATTGCGCTGTGCAAACTTCCGCTGCCTCAATTGGAAAATGTCAATGCCACTGTTTTTCCAGATTTGAGGAAATTATATAAGGATTTTTCGCTCGAGGATGCCAAAGCAGTTAAAAAAATAGAGTCGGTCACCAATCACGACGTCAAGGCCGTGGAATATTTTATCAAAGAAAAAATGGATGAACTGGGGCTGACTGATGCCAAAGAATTTATTCATTTTGGTTTGACCTCGCAGGACATCAATAATACGGCTGTTCCCCTAAGCCTTAAAAATGCCTTGGAAAGAGTTTATTTACCGACTTTGGAAAAAATCCTTCATAAGCTCAATGAAATGGCCGATAAATGGAGCGGCATTCCAATGCTTGCCAGAACCCACGGACAGCCGGCCTCGCCCACACGTCTGGGAAAAGAAATCGATGTATTCACCACACGCTTGGAAGAACAGCTCAGGCTTTTGATTGAAATCCCAACGGTCGCAAAATTTGGTGGGGCAACAGGAAATTTCAACGCGCATCATTTGGCTTATCCAGAAATCGATTGGAAAAAGTTCACGGAAGATTTTTTGGGCGATTTAGGCTTGACCCATTCATTTCCCACCACCCAAATTGAACATTATGATATGATGGCGGCGACTTTTGATGGGCTAAAGCGAATCAACACTATTTTGACCGATCTCGACCGCGATATTTGGACTTATATTTCGATGGATTATTTCAAACAGAAAATCAAAAAAGGGGAAGTGGGATCTTCGGCAATGCCACATAAAGTCAATCCCATTGATTTTGAAAACAGCGAAGGAAACCTGGGAATGGCCAATGCTTTTTTTGAGCATTTGTCGGCCAAACTTCCCGTAAGCCGTTTACAACGCGATTTGACCGATAGCACTGTTTTGCGCAATATTGGAATGCCACTTGGATATACACTGATTGCGTTTCAATCCACTCTAAAAGGCCTTGAAAAATTATTACTGAACAAAGAAAAAATTGACGCTGACCTCGAAGCGAATTGGGCTGTGGTAGCTGAAGCCATTCAAACCATTTTACGCCGTGAAGGCTTTAAAGACCCTTATGAAACTTTGAAAGGCTTGACCCGGACAAACAAAAAAATAAACGCCAAAAGCATTGCTGAATTTATAGAAACTTTAGATGTTTCAGAAGAAATAAAACAGGAATTGAAACAAATTACACCTCAAAATTATACTGGTATTTGAGTTG
>Ga0307967_1001107_pt1 | contig 17212 bp, 13 predicted proteins | sample OrgLakmetagen648_FD_201828 | JGI IMG/M metagenome (GOLD analysis project Ga0307967, IMG submission 201828) | Saline water microbial communities from Organic Lake, Antarctica - #648 | ecosystem: Environmental > Aquatic > Non-marine Saline and Alkaline > Saline | place: Antarctica: Organic Lake... | reverse complement strand
GTATCTTAAAAAAATAGATTTTTCCTTGGATTAATCATAGAATACGGAATGACAGGTTTTCGTTGGCTTGGGTGGGGTGAAATTTGCTCAAGCGAAGCTTGAGTAAATTTTACCCCAAAGACCTCCCTATGAACTGTCATTCCGATAGTTGAGAAAATATTAGATTTTAACAACTGAGGAATACCTTCTTTCTTTTTGATAAAATTTAACTTTAGACAAAATTAATTGATACGATTCTTGGCTGTTATTATTGAAAAAACACAAGGCTAAAATGAGTGTTAAACGACCTATTTTGGTAGCCCAATTAAATTTTAAAATCGATATTTCTTTAAGTTAGAAATGTATTTTGAATAAAAATAAGATTAGTTTTAAGATTGTGATATGTATAATTGATAAAGTTTCTGAATTCAAATTACAGCTGTAATTTATAGTTTTTGTACGTTTCAAGAAAATTATTTGAAAGTCGAGAGAAAAAATTAGACTCTTCTAGTTTTGGTGAAATTCAGTGAACAAAAATGGAGCATACCGCCCTAATTTAATAACGCTTTTTAGACAGTAAATGAAAAAGACTTATCAATACAATAAAGACTTTAAATATAATTTAGGTTGGGATAAATACGCCTTAAGTTATGCGGAATTGCCTAAACCCAATACGATTTACAATCTTACCAAAGACTTGGCTCATTACGTTGTAAAACATTATATGCCGATAAGTGAAAACAAAACGGTTTTAGACCTAAATTGTGGAACTGGCAACGACTTTCCCTATTTTTTAGCAAATAACTTTAAGATAATCGGAACAGATGGTTCCGCAGGAATGTTAAATAAAGCCCATGAAATTTATAACACCAAAATTGAAGATGGTCAAATTAAATTGTTTCAAGTTATGATGGAGGACCTTGACGATTTATCATTTAAAGAAAATCATTTTGATTTAATTTATTCCATCACCGGAGGATATTCATACATAAATGATGATTTGGTTTTAAAAGTTAATCAACAGTTATCAAAATATTTAAAAAAAGGCGGCTACTTAATTACGGCTCATCTCACACCGTTTTCATTTGGCGAAACACTTTTTCATATAAAAAACAAACAATTCAAGAGGAGTCTATTGAGGCTGAAAAAGACCTTAAATGTCCCTATAAAAGGAGAAACACATCAAATGTTTTTGAGATCAAGTAGAAAGTTGAAAAAACTAAGAACGAAAGGTTTAGATTTTTGTTCGGCACATCCTATTTTAACGACTACTCCACCCTATCAAAATACTTATTTACCTGACAAAATTAAATTTGAAAAGCATAGTAAAACTGAATTTAAGCGTTTATTCAAATCAAAATATAATGCGATTGCTGATCAGATAATGATAGTTGAAAGGAAAAAGTGATTTTTTTGTCAGCACATTTAACTTACTCCACTCTTTTTATTCTTATTAAAGTTTAATCAACCTTAAATAATTAATTTTAAAACATAATTGAATACCCCTATGAAAAAAGAATATTACGCTACAATAAAAAAGTATTATAATGACGACGCCAAATCCTTTATGGATAGATGTAGTGTCAATTCCATTATTTCTAAACTGCGTTATCAATTTAGACTTGAAACCGATCAACTAAAAGTTACAAATAGCTTAGAAATTGGTTGCGGTGCTGGAATGGATTTGGAATATTTTGCTAGAAAAAATAAAGAAGCGAATTTTTATGGTATTGACGTTTCAGAGAATATGATTGGCCAAACATTAGACATTATAAAATCAGAACATATTCCAAATATTACTGTAAAAGTAGGTTCTATAGAAAACATTAAGGATTTATTTGAAGGTCAAAAATTTGATCATATTTATGTTCATTTTGGCGCTTTAAACACCGTTGAAAACATCGAAGAAATACAACATTATTTAAAAGAAGTTTTAACTGAAGATGGCAGAATGGTGTTTAGCTTCGTAAATAAGTGGTACTTGATGGCAATTTTAAAGCCTTTATTAAAATTAAGGATTAAAGCATTTAAACACAGAAGTAGATTAGGTAAAGTTTGGGGTGGCTACTCTCTTACTAACTTCATCAAAAGCAGATGCTATTCATCGCGTGAGATTAAAAAATTCTTTAATGAATTTGAAATTGAGAAGAAACAAGGGTTTTGTATTTTATATCCTGCTTGGTATGAAAGTAAATTAACAGAGAAGTATCCTAAAATGACAAATTTCTTTTGGAAAGTAGACCTCGTTCTTCAAAAAACAATTTTCTGGAATTTAGGTGAATATTCTTTATACGTCTTTAAAAATAAGCGTTAGTTGAGTATTTAACTTATAATCAAGTTCTTCTTGAGAAACACTCAATTCTCTTATTCTAGAACTCAACAAAATATTACTTGTAAAAGCTTCATTTATAGACTTTTCATGTTTATCAATACCCATTTGATGTAAAGGCAAGTTTCGGTGCTTTGAAATTAATTGAGCAAACTCCAATTGACTAATAAATTGTGAATAAGAAATATGAATCGTTTGATGAAAGTCTAACTCCATTAACAACCTCAAATATTCAGCTAACTCGACCAATGTAATAAAGGACATCATATTATCGCCCTCACCATAAATAGGAACATGTTTATTTTTAAGGATATAATCTTTATAAAAGCCTTTAAACCAAGACCCATCTCCTAAGACCCATGGAACTCTGACCATGCAAGTTTTAATAGATTTTTTTAGTTTTTGGTTTTTTACAAATGGATTTTCAGCTGTTTTATATTGTCTAGCAAAACTAATCGGATTTAACTTATTTCCTTCGACAATAACTTGATCACTATTGCCATACATCAAGCTTCCCGAGAGATAATAAAGAGTACAAGAAGGTGCATTTTCATTTAGATAATTTAATAGTCTTTTATTTGCCTTCCTTCCTTTGAATGCGGACATCATTCTACCAACAGAACGCCATTTCGTTGAATTTATTCTTGCAAAATGATAAACGAAATTTGGAATAGCCTTAAGTAAAGACCAATTAAAAGTTTCTAAATTCCCATAATATATTGAACAGTTTGATGATTCTTTTAGACTTACTTTCTCCTTTCTTAATAAGATATGGAAATGTATACTTTTTGAATTACATTTGAGTTCATTAAAAAATGCTGAACCAATAAATCCGGTTACTCCCAATATTAAAATATGTTGCTTTGCGTCACTTTTCATTTTTATGTTTTAAGACTAGTTTTTGGTAATTCTTAGGGTGATTTTTTGAAACATTTAATCTAGTCTTAAACGCCAAATCGTAATCCTCCATGTTATACCCTTTTTTTGTCCATTTTTTTCGCCAGCTTTTATTAGTATAGTCAAAAAGCAACAAGTTCAACCTACTTGAAGAAAGTAAAAACTCTGCAAAACGTTTGAATAAGTTTTTTGAAATAGACTTTGAATCATTGTCTTTTAATTCATAATTAGGCAAAATATCATACATCCAATTATTGATATGCATCAACTCATTATAATCCAATTTCCCATATATAGGTATTAGAGTGGACAGCTCAACAGCAGTAAAATAGTTTTGTTCTTCTATCAGTAAATTTGAATTTGATATGAAGTAATTCATACAAAAACTGTGTTGCAAATTGAAAAGAAAACTAAGCTTTTTGAGTAAATGCAGTAGCGTTCGACACGTCCAAAGATTAGCATCATTCGTAGTGATAAAAAAATCAATGTCAGAATTTTTATCAGCATACATTTTAGAAAGTGATCCAGAAATAGAGACAGACCTCACAAAAGGAAAAAGGCCAATTAATTTGGCAATTATTCTTGCTCTTTTGATTTTCTTTTCAGCAGTAATTCTTCCCTGTAATTTTCTTTCTATTTTTTCAACAGTGTTGCTTACGAGATAAATAGTATCAATCTTAAAAATACTTTCATCATCAACCATTTTATCAAGAATAACCTGCAGGTCTTTTTCTGAACACTTAACGTCAATATATTTGTGCAACTCACTAAAAGTTAAAGGAAATGAAAAGTAATCAAAATACCTAAGGGTAGTCGCTATGCCATCTTGAATCAATATGCTATAAGATACTGTCATTTCAATTACTTAATATATATTTTAATGTTTCTAAGACTATTTTAACATCCTTATACAAAGTTACTTTTATTGAATAGGCCTTGTCTAATTTATATCTCATTCTTAAGTCATAATCTGTTTCTATATATCCTTTATAACCATGCGACTGAGCTAATCCTGTGATTCCTGGTTTAACATTTAGTCGGGAAGTAAAATTAGGTATAACTTTACTGAATTTAATTTCTTCAACAACCATTAATGGTCTCGGCCCAACAACACTCATTTGTCCAAATAAAACATTTATAAATTGAGGTAATTCGTCAATCCCATATTTTCTCAAAAAAGTACCGCTATTGGTTATTCTTTGATCGTTATATGAAGTTGATTCCAAATTAGACCCTTTATTCTTTTCCATTGTCCTTAATTTATAACAGTTGAAATAGCGCCCATCTTTACCTACTCTTTTCTGGATAAATATTGGGTTGGACTTCGTTTCGAATAAAATAATGATAAACAAAACAGGAAATAGCCAAGTCATAATTAAAAGAATAACAGCCAAAGAGAATAATGTGTCAAATATTCTCTTAAAAATAAACTGTACGTTAAATTCATCTTCTTTGACTGAAATTAAAGAGATCGAATTAAAAAACACAAATGAAAATACACCCATTTGACGACTCAAAAAACTCTCTGTAAAAAAAGAGATGACAAATATGAAATTGAAGAAAATTAAATAATTGTTTTTATATTTTATTCCTATTCTAATTAGATAAACAAGCATAATTACCAGAGAGAAAAGACCTATCAGTCCAGTTTCTACAAAAGTTTGTAAATATTGGTTATGAAAATTGTAGCCTAAAAAACCACGAACTTCACCTGAACAATCGCCAATATAAAAATGATTTCTAGTGAGTTTTTCGTCTAACTTTTTTTGAGCCAAGCCCGGACCAACACCTAGCCATAAAGTTTGGGTATCTGTTCTGCCTATCTCCAAACCAAAATTAATCAGTTCCTTGCGCAATGTAAACCCATCAAACGAAGTATTAGTGTTAACCTCTGATTTTATCTCAAGAAAATTAGTTAAATCTAACTCACTAAATCTTGAGCTAAAGTTATTTGAATTGATTAAGCCTATTGCTCCCAATAAAATTATAAATACAATGGCTATTCTAGTCTTATTTCTTGCAATTTTAATAATATAAAACAGGGCCAAAGACACCAAAATAAAAATGAAGATTTTAGAAGAGAGCAATAAAAGAATTAAGGCATTAAAAAGACCTATAAATAATAAAAGGTACTTTTGTGATTTTTGATAGTTGATAAAAGATATCACCAATGAAAAGCTAAATAAAAGGGAAAAATATATGGCGCTCCCATTAAATAAATTAGTGAGTAGATGGTAAAAGAAAACATCTATATCCTTAGCGTCAATATAACTCATGGCAGCTGAAGCAAGCAAAGCGACGCCGACTAAACTAAGTCCATAACTAAAGTATAAAAAGATCTGATTCACAAACTTTTTACTGTCTTCAATAGGTAAATTTAAAAACAGAAAAGGTACAAAAACAAATGTGAGTTTTTTTATAACTTCAAACGCATGTTCTGCTGGATTATCACTGATCAAAAAATGAATGCAATAGGTGCTAAAAAAGAATATTCCTAGAAAAATAAACCACTTTTTAAAACTTACTTTCTTACTTTTGAATATTAAGAAAATAGAAAACAACATAAACAAATATAAACCGATTGTACTTACCTTAACTGGAAAAGGAAGACCAATTAACGTTAATGATGATAATATTAAAATTATCTGATATTGTATTTTACTTAGCGTCATTTATTGATAAGTTCTACTAATTTTTCATGTATATTATTAAAATTATAGATTGTTTCAATTTTAGTCATATTATTGATTTCCATTTGCTTATACTCGACTAAATTTATATCTTTAGTCAACAGGTCAATAATAGATTGAGCATCACTAAAATAAAATGCATCATTTCCTAAGACTGCTCTATTGAATATGTTATCATTGGCAACTATTGAGCAACTGCAGGCCATTGCTTCCAATAAAGATGGGTTTGTTCCTCCGACTGAATGACCGTGAAAATATAAGTTAGAGAAATGCCTTAAATCATTCAGTTTTTTAAAATCATAAATCCCTCCTAAAAATCGAATATTCTTTTTGTATTTGCTTTCTAAGTACTTACCGTGTTTAGTTGAAGTGCTGCCTATTATTAATAATTCTTCTTTAGCCACTTCTTCATGTGCTTTTAAAACTGGCTCAATATTATTTTCAGGTTCTAATCTTGCAATTACTAGATTGTATTTTTTCTTTATTAAATTATAATGATTCAAAGTGCTCTCATCAAAATCAGTGGCTTTTTCAGCACCGTAGGCTATAAGGTGTGATTCAGCTTGGTAATTAGTCAAAATATATTCTTGAATCCCTTTTGAATCTGCAATTAAGATGTCACTTTGCTTTACCGCCCATTTTTCAGCAATCTTTAAGAATGACTTTACAACTCCACTATATTTAGAACGTTTCCACTCTAAACCATCCATATTGGTAATTAACTTACTTTCTTTTGGAAATAAAAAACCCCATATAGAACTACTTGTGTAACCCAATTGAAATATAACATCAAAGTTTTGTTTTCTCGCATCCAATATTGAAAGAAAGTCATAAATAAACTGTCCAGCAGTTCCAATCTTTGGTTCTGGATCATAGCAATGCTTTATAACTACATTTTTCCAACTTTCAGATTGATAAGGGTGATTTGATGAATTATAAACAACAACATCATAACCTTTTCCCGCCAAGTATTCAGAAAAAAACATAGCGAACTGCTCAAACCCACCGTGGTGATTTGGTATTCCACGTGTTCCTATAATGCCTATTTTCATAATTTTAATACCTTTAGATAAACACTTTGCGTAATTTCAGCCGTTTTTTTCCAATTGTATTCTTTCTTAATAAATTCTTTAAACTCATCCGTATAAGGTTGCTCACTACTGGTATGAATAGCTTTTTTTATTGATTTTACAGATTGACGTTCACAATAAGTAGCAAAACCTTTAAAATAGTCTTTCGTATCACCATTAGGAGAAACGATTATTTTGCACCCTAAATAAGCAGCTTCTAGTGATGATAACCCTGTCGTTTCAAACCAACTAGGCAAAATATGAATACTTGATTCAAGGTAATATTTAACCAATTCACTTTGACTAATTTTAGAAATAAACGTAACATTATCACCCGCTTCCGCCTTACACTTTTCGTAATATTTATGGTGGTTTGGTGATGGATTACCTATGATAGTCAACTCAAATTTACTACCATTTATGGCTTTTATCAAATTGAATTGATTTTTTCTAGGTTCAACTGACGCCACACATAATATTTTAGAATCTTGACGTTCAAAACTTTTATCTAATTTAAACTTTTCTAGATCTACTCCATTTGGTGTAACTTGCGCAAGAGAACTATGACCAAAACGCTTAACTAATCTAGTGTTTTCACTCTCAGAATTCGGTAAGATATAAGCAGCTTGCCTTAGAATTCTTTTGATGCTACTTTTTTGTCCTAACAAAAAGTAAGGATTGAAATAGATTTTCTCCTTACCTAGAACATGCTTGAATACCGCCTTAAAATACTCAATACCATCTGCACCAAACAAACGTGTCAATAGTCCCATTTTACTGAATGGACTTTGCGTTTTATAAAAACTATAATCGACATAGATTGGTGATAAGACAAAGGGTAAATCTACTTTAGACAAGACATTCAAAATAACTTCAGGCCTAGTTATATTAAAGAAATGAATTAAATCAAAAGAGGAGAAATCCTTTGTTTTAACCGTGTAAAATTCAACTGTCGTTCCAAATTTACTTAATTCTCGGGCAGTATTTTCCATTTGTATGGTATCTCCGCCTAATACAGAATGAATAGTTAATCGACTTACAAAGAGCACTTTCATTTTTTAAAATATGTATCTTGGTGATAACAATCAAATTTCGGTAAAAATACAATTACCCACAAAAGAAACTCTATATCATTAAACAAATGACTGCCAGTAAACTGATAGATGAATAAACTAAAAAATAGAGATAATCTAAAAACATCAGTATAGACTTTAAACTTTATAAATAGAACGAGTTGAATAATTAATTTTAAACTAAAGCCTAAAACACCATAACTAATTAATATTTCTGCCATAGCATTGGGAATTCGAGCCACTTCTGGAATACCCATAAATTTATAGTAATAAATCAAAACCTCTCTACCTATAATTTTAAATTGACCTAAACCAATACCAAAAAATATATTGTTTTGAGTTAATGTTTGCCAAGCAATATCAAAAGATTCGTAAGTTCTTCCCCTCCCAGATGTGTCTAAACCATTTAAAATGTTTTCCATTCTAAAGAACAAAGGATTGTTAGGGAAAACAAAATATACAAGTGTCAGTATGGCAACTGACGACACAACTAAAAACACCAATGATTGTCTTGTATTTTTAAATCTAATAAATTTCAAAAAGTGAACAAATAACACTAAAATAATCGCCAAAATTATGACAGCGATTACTCCCAAAGAGAAGGATAAAATCAAACTCAACAGTATAGATAACAACAAGAGCAAATCCTTTTTATTAAAAACTAAAATCACTTTCCAGAAATAGAAAAAGAATAGTGGTAGTAAAGCAAATGAATAAAAAGAAGCCTCCGACTCAAAGAGTTTCAATCTTGGAATCACCCTGTAACCGGGTGTAAAAGGAATTAAATACCAAAATACAGATATTAACTTTCCAGTAAGCATAGAAAGCAATGCCAAGAGTGTAAACACAAAATTGAACTGAGTTAATTTTTCAATGATAAATTCTAAATTATTCGATTTTTTATAAAAACTCAAAAAGGCACTAATGTAAATAACCAGCAATCCCATAAGTACAGTTGAGACAGTGAATGACTTAAGATTAACTCCAATTATTAAATGTATTGCGCTAAAAATCAGAATAAACAAACCAGGATATTTTAATACTTTTAAATCTTGATTAGATTTAAGATAAAACAACAAAAATGGACTTAAAATAATAGAAAACTTTAGCCCAAAAGGGAGCATAAAACTGTTGAAAAAGTAAAACAGAACAATAATTCCTAAAGATGTAATTAGTGATAATCTCATTCCGTCAATAACTTAAAATCTGTTCTAAAAAGTTTTATATAAATCAAATAAAGACTTAGCATGCAAAGTGAAAAAGACAACATTTTAAGGCTATAACTATCGAACCAAGCTGTGCCGCTTCCAAAAAATGAGGGAATAAATAATAAAGCTACATTTAAAGTTGATTTATTACTTTCATCAAACTTCTTGGCCATTTTATAATGTAAGATAAACATACCGATTATGGTTGATAAAGCTAAACCTATGAGTATGCCAACTGTTGTTTTTAAAATTAAGAAACCTATCACAATCCCTAAAAGATTTATAGAGGTAAACATCAGCACCATTTTCAAGTTAAATTTTTCGTGACCAGATGCATTTAAAAAGTAGTTTGGTATAATTGTAAAAATAAAAAAGAATTCAAAAATGCTAAACCATTTAACATATTCGGACATTTCATTAAATTTTTCTGACCCAATCCAAATCAGGAAAATAGGTTTAGTCAGCAAACAAAACAAACAAAGCAAAAAAATGGAAAATACCACTGAGATGTTTCTTGTGGCTAAATACATGTTAAAAATAAGGACCTTGTCATTTTTATTTTTGGCAACTTGAGGAAAAACCCAAGACGTAAAAGCACCAAATGCCATGTGAATATGATTAAATAATGTAGCCACAATTGCATAAAGGGTTAAAGTCGAAATTCCAAATTCATAAGACACTAAAAACCTGTCTCCTTGATAAGTTATAATCACAGCAATTGATTGAAGCCAGATAAATAATGAATAATTAATCTCCTTTTTTATCAGAATTTTAGATAACGTAAACTTGAACGAATAACTAGGTATAAACTTTACAAGTTGGGCGTAATTAATGATTAAACCAACAACTGATGTAAATGCAGTAAATATTAAAATATAGATAATGTTTTGCGTTTGATATGCAATGAAGATATTACCCACAACTGTTACCAATTTAATCAAAATAGTAATGACTGTTACATATTTGAAATTTTCAAATGCCCTATAAACGTTATATAAAATTTGCTCTGTAAGCTTAGTAAAGATAATGACTAAACCAATAAAAATACAACTAATCAGTTTGGTTTTGATATCAGCATTATCAATAAAAATATCAAACTTATGAATGGAGAATGTGAAAGCAGAAATTAGAAAAATTACTAAAATGAAAATGATAATATTCAAGGATAAATTTACATTTAAGGTCGTCGTAATTTCTTGTTTATTCTTATTGGAAATAGCCTCAGAAACGTGTTTGTAGGTTGAAAAATTAAGACCAAGGTTAAAAGTTTGAAAAACGATAATGACCGTATTTACAAACATCCATATTCCATAGTCTTCGTTTCCTAATTGTTCTAAAAAAAGAGGGATTGACAAGAACAAAATCAATGGTGACAAGACAACCTCTAAAATATTCCAAATAGAATTCTGTAGGTTCTTTGAAAAATGAATAGGCTTAGTTTTCATCCTTGTACCAGAGCATAAAAGATGTAAATACAAAAACTAAAAGCACATATAGAAATCCTAATTTCACGCCATAAGAGATAAGTTGTGACTTTTTACTCACTTCAAGTGATTCAAATTGCCTGAGTAAATTAATATTTTCTTTAAACCTAGCATCTATTGCTAATCGATTTTTTTCTGATAGCTTTTCACTCTTCAATTGAATTAAAGCCATTAAATCTGTAGCTTCAGGCTTAATTAATTTATTTATTGTAATCAACTCTTCATCCAATTTTTTAAATTCAGCTAAATAATTTTGTTGCCTATTTAAAATTTGTTTATTTGAAAAATAATCTTGTTGTAAATACAACGTTATCGCTTCTTGAATTTTAGTAATATTGGTATCTTCCAATACTTTTAGGTGAACATAAAAAGGGATTTTATCTTCAGTGAAATCTTCATGCAATTTAGAGTTCACAATATTTCTTGCTTCTAAACTTAATATATTTGAAACCGTTTTATCTTTAAGATTTAATAGGTTCCCTAGCTTTTTATAATTCCTGGAAGCCACTAACCTATCCAAATCGAACAATATATCACCGTAATACTTTTTATTGAAACAATTAAATGCATATCCGATTTTGACATCAGAATAGGTATTTGTTTCCTTGTACTTGAATGCAAAGACAACTCCGCAAACAACGAGTAATAGCAGTGAGATATACCAATATTTTTTTAATCCTTTAAAAAAAGAAAGAAATATTTTTTTGTAAAATTCAATTGTTTGTCTGATGAATCGACTTAAGGTTGTGTTTTCTGATTCCATCTTTAGTTTATAATTTTATAAAAAATATTTATAATAAAATGAATTTAAACTTTTAGATTCAAATGATTATCAAAAAAATGAGTTGAAGAAAATACTATGATTCAGGATTCTTCTTATTTGTAAAGTTACGAAAAATGGTTGTAAACCCTTCTGTACCGCTAGAAGTTTTAACTATTTGTGCATATTAAATTAGAATTTCTGATTAATTTCTGATTAATACAGTTTTGATTTGATAAAAAAGGAATTCATAAAGAACAATTTCATGACTTCTATTTTTCGAGTGCTCGTGAAAACGAATTATATTTCAGGAATTAGGTTCTGCCCCCTATTTTAATGAAAGATTTTAGAGTACTAGTGCTGTAATTCATAAATTCCATCGCTTATTTCACTCCTCTTTTTCCTTTATACTTCATTAAAATTTTAAACCGTAACTATGGCTATGATTGAAAATCTTGCCTTGTCTAAAGAAAAAATTTAAGCAAAATTTAAGCACCGTTATTTATGAGTTACAGCACTAGTTCAATAATAATTTGAAATATTTAATAATAAAGATATTTGAAGAAGGGATTCCTCGGCACTTTAATTCTTTGGTAAGAATTAAAACTTTGTCGGAAGGACTATAAAGTTGTTAGGTTTTCGGGTAAAGTTTTGCTCATTCTCCGCTTGAGCAAAACTTTACCCGATCTATAATTCCGAAACCCTTGTCATTGCGACAGAGCATCGCGACGAGGAATCTCTTCTTTTTATTTCATAAAACGTAATGATATGTTTTGTAAATTAAGTACATAAAGTAATAACTTGAAGCCTTATATAGTTGGGGATTTTTAAAATCCAAGGAGCCCCGACTGCAAGTGTCGGGATAACTGCTTTCAAAAATATTTGCAACACAATTAGTCGTCTTTAAAAGCAAAAACTAGTTGTGCACAATAGTCCCAGCATATATTGGACGTTCGTTTGGTGCTGGATTAAAAATCTGAACCTTCCAAATAAAAGATTTATTACTTGATGTTAATTTACCCGTTCTTTGATCTGTCCCATCCCAAGTATCAGCAGAGTTATTTGAAGTAAATACAACTCCATTATCTATTGGATCAACAATGGTCAGTTGGAAACGCACATCTCTTTCTGTTAATGAATAAGGCATAAATGTTCTGTTCCTCACATCTGATCCATTCAGTTTGAAAGCATCCACTGCCATCAAGTTAAATTTATCTCTAATTCGGACAATTTTTGAAGCTCTTGCTTCACATCCATTTCTATCTACAACATTTAATGTAATTTCATAATCACCTTTATCAAAGAAGTGATGTCTTCCAATTGCTCCTTTTACTTCTGCTTCTTCACCGAAATCCCAAGAATAGGTTACATAATCTCCATATGCGTCAGCAATAACGACTGGCATTCCTTCTTCATATATGTTTGCTTCAAAATTGAAGTCAGGATTCGGTAATTCGTTCATTGTAATATACTTCGTTTCAATCAACTCATTTTTATCATTCACAAAATTGATTTCTACTGATTCATTTGGAGCTAAATCATAGGACATATTTGACTTCAAAACGATCCATTTTTCGTTAATTTTAAAGCGAACTATTTCATTTTTAGAAGTATTACTAATTTCAACTAGTTCTCCTACACAAACTACAGGATTACTAATAAGACCAGAAATATAATTATTTGAATTACTTAACTCTGTAGCAGGAACAAAACGAATTTCTTTGGGTTCTTTAACCGTTTCGCTTTTTTGTATCTGCACTATTTCTTCTTTCTTTACCTCTCTAACCGCTATTTTGTTCTGATCTATTTTTTTAGTTTCAGAAGTTATTGGAGTAACTAGATTAGATTGCTCCTTTAATTTTTCTTCAACAACCTCTTCGGTATTCTCTGTAACAAGGATTTTCTCTTCGACTTCTTGCTCTTTATTGATTGCAGCTTCAGTATCTTCTTGATCCTCAAAACCTGCTGTTCGTTTAACAATTGCTTTATCTTCGTTGTACCAAAGGAAGTAAGAACCAGTTACAACAGTTCCAAATAGAACGCTTGCTAAAATCCATTTTAATGCACTAGAAAGCACGCTACTTCCCGCAGCGGCATTAGCATCTAATTGTTTATCTACAGCATCCCAAGCTTTCGAATCGTATGAAACCTCATATTGATCTAAACTCTCTTTGAATGCATTTTCTAAATTATTTTTCATGGTCTATATTGACAAATTTTTCTCTTAATATCTTTCTTAAATTCTGCTTTGCTTTGGCTAGGTTTGATTTCGAAGTTCCCTCATTGATATCAAGAATTTGCGCAATTTCTTTATGCGAATAATTCTCAATAACAAACAAGTTAAAAACGGTTCTGTATGCGGGTGACAATTCTTGAATTGCTTGCATTGCATATTCTGCTTTTATTTTTGTAATGTCATCATCAAAATCATGTTCTTGCTCCGAACTTCTATTGTTGAAGACATATTCTTCATCTGTAGAAAAGGGTTGACGGTTTCTTTTACGAATCGCATCAATTGAAGCATTCACCATAATTCTTCTGACCCATCCTTCAAATGAACCATTAAAATCAAATTCTTCTAGCTTATCAAAGATCTTTATAAAACTCTCTTGGACAACTTCTTGGGCTCTGTCTTGGTCTTTCGTGTAACGTAAACAAACCCCCATCATCTTCCCATAGAAAAGCTTAAATAACTGCTCCTGAGCACTTCTTTCTTGCTCTGTACACCGTTTAATTAATTCTCTGAGTTGATCGTCTTCCACTATTGTTTCATTTTAAAAACGTTTGATATTTCTTGGGGTTGCCTTATTCATTCAAAGTTCTTTATTACGGTTTTTATTAGTCCAAAAACACATAACACAAATCTAACAAATTTCTCTGCTCACTGTTGGAGAAGAAATATGATTAAAGTCAAATGCTGTCCGGTGAAAAATATTTACTCTTCGAAGAATCGTCTGTTCTACCTGTTTACAGATGGTTTTGAAAACCATAGGCTTGGTTTTTCATAAATATCATAATCGAAACGTCTGGGATTCCACAGCGAAAGATGAGTAATCATGTGGAATCGCTTTCCTCTGGAAGAGTGGAAGCGTATGGAACATAGATACCACAAAGTCTCAGCGAAGCTAGCTCATGAAGGCAATAAAAAAATAAATAAGGACTGAATAAAGAGAGTTAAGTTTAAATGCAAGTTTCATCCATTATTGATGAAGTTTATTTTAATCGGACAATAGTGATTTAAAGTACAGATTGTACCCTGGTTTTAACGGAATGCTCAAAATTCACAAAATATTTAACACAACCCTTCGTCTCAAACAAGATCCTACCAACAGTAAAATCATATGTTAAGATATCATCCTTTGTAAAACTCTTTAATCAACAAGTTGTAAGAGCGTTTTACAACGAATCTTTTAGTATTAAAACTAAAATTGGATTGATTTCAAGCAATTATTCAGGTTAGCTCAATTCAAGAATTAATTGTTACCATTAAATTATGGGTAGAACCAAAGTGAAAAACTACAAACCATTTTCCTAGTGGACTATAAAACCTTAAGAAATTGATAATTATTCTTAATTAGAGGCAACTGTTTTTGATTAATTTCTTATTTTCGTGAGCAGAATATTCTATCATAAATAAATTTATACATAATGAAAGTTACAGTTGTAGGTGCAGGTGCCGTAGGAGCAAGTTGTGCAGAATATATCGCGATGAAAGATTTCGCAGCAGAAGTTTGCCTTTTAGATATTAAAGAAGGTTTTGCTGAAGGAAAAGCAATGGATTTAATGCAAACTGCATCATTAAATGGATTTGATACGAAAATTGTTGGGTCTACCAGTGATTATTCAAAAACAGCTAATTCAGATATTGCGGTGATCACTTCGGGTATTCCAAGAAAACCAGGAATGACCAGAGAAGAGTTAATTGGAACCAACGCCAATATTGTTAAAACTGTCGTAGAGCAATTAGTAGCTAATTCACCAAATGTTATCATTATTGTGGTAAGTAACCCAATGGATACTATGGCTTACCTAGTGCACAAAGCAACAAACATTCCAAAAAACAGAATCATTGGTATGGGAGGAGCATTAGACAGCGCTCGATTCAAATACAGATTAGCTGAAGCGCTAGAATGTCCAATTTCTGACGTAGACGGAATGGTAATTGGTGCACACAGTGACACTGGAATGGTTCCATTAACAAGATTAGCTTCTAGAAATGGAGTTCCTGTTACTCAATTCTTAGCCGCTGATAAATTAGCATCTGTTGAACAAGAAACACGTGTTGGAGGTGCAACCTTAACAAAATTATTAGGTACTTCTGCTTGGTATGCGCCAGGTGCAGCAGTTTCTGCTTTGGTTCAAGCAATTGCATGCGATCAAAAGAAAATGTTCCCTTGTTCTCTTTATTTAGAAGGTGAATACGGACTAAATGACATTTGCTTTGGAGTTCCTGCTTTAATCGGTAAAAACGGTGTTGAGGAAATCATAGAAATCGAATTATCTGACGACGAAAAAGCTAAATTTAAAGAAGCAGCAGAAAAAGTGCGTGAAGTTAACGGAGCTTTGAATCTTTAAGACTCAAAAATATATTATCATTATAAAATGGTTGTTGGAGAAATTCAACAACCATTTTTTTTTGTAGGTTGAATTTGTTTTGGTTGTCTATATAAAGTAGAAGTGAAAATTAAAGATCTAATCAATGCACTAGAAAGTTCGAAGGAATTGTTAAATTTGAGTTGAAACATATAGGTTGGATATGCGCAATGCGCATAGCCGATTGTTACCAACAATCGAACACACGTGAACAATCACCGGTATAAAACTTCGCCTGGGATTGCCCCCTGCCAAAACAAAATTAAGGAGAATTTTAGTATATTTGAAAATGCAAATTAACTTTGTCCGATTAATAGGGGGCTAAACCAATCTTTTACATTAAAAAAAAATTATATCGTATAATGAAAAATAAAATACTTTACCTTTCAGCAGCGACACTCATTACCCTTTCCTCTTGCAAGAAAGATTACTTGTGTTCATGTACTACTGAATCCTCTACTGGTGATCAATTTTCTTCTTCAACACCAATATTTGATGTAAGGAGAAATGAAGCTCAGGAAACCTGTGATCAAATAAGTTCCGATGTTGGATCCAATTGTAATCTTACCCAAATATAGATTGAACATTGTACAATTATATTAGGTATATTATTCTTAGATTCAATGGTTAAAAGTGTGTGTAAAATTCGAACACGAACATCACTTTGAGCAAACTCACGTCGGTTTATTTTGATTATGTAACGCCTTTGGGTTGGTTAGGAAAACTCGACGCCAAACTTTTTCTGAAGAAATATATGACAAACTTGCTTTTAAAAAGAAATGACGTTGTTAAGCACTTCTCTGAGAGTTGTCGATATAAAGAAGTGATTGATTTATAATCTGTTGGTAACACCACCTACAAAACACTGCTACACTTGCTCTTCAAATGATAAATCATCCTCAGCTCAATCGATCTCCTCAAATATTATCGTTAATTTTAAAGAACAGCAACGCTTCTTAGCCGAAACGTTGTGCACAATTCCTCCCTTTTCCCGAAAAAAAAAATTACTTTAAGGTAACGTTTTGTATCTTGTTCCTGCTCAATGCAAGACCGATTTTTAATTGATGCCTTAAAAGCTCGTGCGCAATTCTGGTTGGAATGTAAAAAGCCTTTGATATTGACGTATCAA
>Ga0307967_1001105_pt1 | contig 17228 bp, 14 predicted proteins | sample OrgLakmetagen648_FD_201828 | JGI IMG/M metagenome (GOLD analysis project Ga0307967, IMG submission 201828) | Saline water microbial communities from Organic Lake, Antarctica - #648 | ecosystem: Environmental > Aquatic > Non-marine Saline and Alkaline > Saline | place: Antarctica: Organic Lake... | reverse complement strand
GTGCAGCGACGCGAGTACGTTGAGGCGCTGGGCGACTGGGCCAGCCAGCCGCTTGAAGCGGTGGCACAGGCGTGCGGCGACAAACAGCGTGATGCTGCCCGCCACGCCGCGCTTGCCGAACAGATAGCCGAGCAGCACAAGACGCTTGCCGCGCTGCGCAACGGTTGGAGCACCCAAGATAAGGCGCTTAAACAGCTTGAGCCCGCGCTTAAAGACGCCGAGCTTAAGCATCAGCGCTTGGAGGCCCAGTGCGAACAATTGCGCAACGCGTTGCCCGTAGGCCAGCCCACGCTCGAGGTGCTCGGCGAGCAGTTGGATAGTATTACCGGCGACATTACCCAGCGCGACAACGCCTGGCAGGCCGCACAAGATGACGCGCAGCAGGCCGCCACCGAGCTGGCGCGCGCTGAAGCCGCACAGGACGGCGCACAAAAACAGGCGCATAGCGCAGAAGAGACAGCCAGGCAGGCAGAGACCGGCTGGCAGCAGGCGCTTTCTCAAAGCGTCTTTGACGACGAACACGGCTTTTTGCACGCGCGGCTGGACGACGCCGAAAGCGAGCGGCTAGGCGCTGAGGTTGAGCACTACCAGCACACACTAACCAAGCTCGACGGCCAGTTAGACGCGAGCCGTGCGCGCCTTAAGGGGCTGGCGCCGCCGGATATTAACGCGCTGAAGGCAAAAGCCGCGCAGGCGCGCCTGTGGGAAACCCAGGAAAACGAGACGTGGCGCAAGCTTGATGCCCGGCATAATCAGCTGGAGCATACCCACAAGCGTCTGGCTGAGGCACATAATGAGCAGCAGGCGCTGGAAGCCGAGTATCGCGTGTGGGGCACGCTCAGCGAGGTGGCCAACGGGCGCACGGGGAAGCGCGTCAGCCTGCAGCGATTTGTGCTGGGCGTGCTGCTCGACGACGTATTGATACAGGCGTCAGCGCGCTTGGTACGCATGAGCCGCGGGCGCTACCAGCTGGTGCGCCGCGACGAACCTACCGGCGGCAACAGTGCGTCGGGGTTGGAGCTTGACGTGGCCGATACCTATACCGGCAAAAATCGCCCGGTGGCTACGCTTTCCGGCGGCGAATCATTTATGGCGGCGCTGTCGCTGGCGCTGGGGCTGTCCGACGTGGTGCAGGCCTACGCCGGCGGTATTCAGCTGGATACGTTGTTCATCGACGAAGGTTTTGGCAGCCTCGATCAGGACGCACTGGATCAGGCCATCGCGACGCTCAGCGAGCTGCAGATGGGCGGGCGCATGATCGGGATTATTTCCCACGTTAGCGAGCTGAAAGAACAGATGCCGCTGCGAGTTGACGTCAGCACCAGCCGGCGGGGCAGCACGGTCGCCATTCACGGCGTTTAACACAGCTATTTAACAGGTGGATGTAATGGAAACGCTGAATTTATGGCTGGCTACCGGCTTGGGGGTCGGGTTCATGCCTTTTGCCCCGGGCACCTTTGGCTCGCTGTGGGGCGTGGCGCTGGCATGGTGGCTCGGAGGCAAAACGCCAAGGCGCCAAGGGGCGATTGTTGCCGTATTGGCGCTTGTGGCGGTGCCGGTATGCCACTGGGCATCGGTCCAGTATTTTGCCGGCGGCGATGCGGGTAGCATCGTGCTGGATGAAATCGTCGCGTTTCCGCTAGCGCTTTTGGGGCTGTCGAGTCGGCGTGGGATAGCTGCCGCGCGCCACTGGCCGTGGCTGGTAGCGGGCTTTGCTATTTTTCGCGCATTTGATGCGCTCAAGCTGCCGCCGGTCAGCTGGGCAGAAGCGCTGCCCGGCGGGCTGGGTATCGTTGCCGACGACCTTGTTGCCGCCGCGCTTGCGTGGGCTTGCATGGCGGCCCTGCTTAGCGCCTGGCGCTACTGCCGCCGTTAATTGAAGGTCGGGCCGCCGGCCTCATCACCCCACACCTCTTCCAGGCGGTCGTCGCGCCCGCAGCCAAAGCGGTAGAACTTGTAGCGCAGCGGGTTTTTCTCGGCATAGTTCTGGTGGTAGTCCTCCGCATCCCAAAAGGTGCTGGCGGGCACGATCTGGGTAGCAATCTCCTGATCGAAGCGCTCTTGCATCTCGGCTTTGGAGGTTTCGGCCAGCTCGCGCTGGCGCTCGCTTGAGTAAAAAATCGCCGAGCGGTATTCGGCGCCGCTATCGCAGAACTGGCGATCCTCGGCGAAGGGGTCAATGTTGCGCCAGAAAATCTCCAGCAGCTTGGCGTAGTCGATGTCATCGGCGTTATAGGTCACCTCTACCGCCTCGGCGTGGCCGGTGCCGCCGCGCGAAACGGCTTCATAGCTGGGATTTTCAAGCTCGCCGCCGGTGTAGCCCGAGGTAGTATCGGTCACGCCCGGCTGGCGGTCATAGGGTGGCTCCATGCACCAGAAGCAGCCGCCGGCAAAGATGGCCGTTGTGGCGCTGTCGGCGTCTTGTGCCGCCTCGGGAGTATCTTCAGCGTAGACGGCAAGTGGGCTGAACAGCCCGACGGTGAGCGCGGCGGCTAACGGTAAGCGGCGTAGGCCGGTAGATAGCGACATGCGCGTACCTCGTATGGTTGAGTGTGATCGTTGGATGTCATCTCAGTGTACGGGTTCCTTTCCTTGTATCATTTTAGTACATGAGAGCGACGAGATAACATTATTTCACGACGTGTGTTGACGTACGCTTGGGAAAAGATCATAATGCTCGCAGTTGGTTAGCAAGTCGAACGTTGTCAGCAGCATTGAAGCGCCTCAAGCGTTGAGTCTGGTGAAAGTTTCTTGTTCTACCCACTGCAACTCGGGTATTTCCCGGCTTTATATTTAGCTACATCGAGGATTTTCGATAATGGCAACTGGTACCGTTAAGTGGTTTAACGACACTAAAGGCTTCGGCTTTGTTTCTCCGGACGACAATGGTGACGATCTTTTCGTGCACTTCTCCGAAATTCAAGCTGACGGCTTCAAAACTCTGCAAGACGGCCAGAAGGTTTCCTTCGACGTTACGCAGGGCAAGAAAGGCCTTCAGGCTTCCAACGTCAAAGCGGAAGACTAAGTCACAAAAGACTTAAGCGCTAAGATGTTGGCTGCCGGCTAAAAGTCGGCAAGCTGGAAAAACCCCGCTACGGCGGGGTTTTTTATTGCCATGTGCTTGTATATTCTTTAATTGAATTAATATGGTTCTAGAAATAACTTTTTAGAATATCAAGGCGGCGGCACAATACCCTGACGGATAACCAAAGGGCGTGTGTAATGTCGCTGAATGCTTGGATTGCCATTGGCGTGGTGCTGACGATTTTTCCGCTGATGGCGCTGTCGCGCCTGGGGGCGGATGTCATCTTGCTGGGTGCGGTAATGCTACTGCTGGTGCTGGGCGTGATCAGCCCGGCGGAAGCGCTGGGAGGGTTTTCACACAGCGGGCTGTTTACCGTCGCGTGCATGTACGTGCTGGTGGCGGGTATTCGTGAAACCGGCGGTATCGATTTACTGGTGCGCCATGTGTTGGGCCGCCCCCGTAGCGAGCGCTGGGCGCTTTTTCGTCTGCTCGTGCCGGTCGCTACGCTTAGCGGGCTGTTGAACAATACGCCAATCGTGGCCGCTTACCTGCCGGCAGTGCTGAGCTGGAGCCGGCGGCTGGGCTTTTCGGCTCAGCGCTTTTTGTTGCCGTTAAGTTTTGCCTCCATTCTTGGCGGCACCATCACGCTGTTCGGCACCAGCACTAATCTTGTGGTCTATGGTCTGCTGCGCGAACGCTACCCCGCACTTGATATGGGGCTTTTTGATCTGGCGTGGGTGGGTATCCCCGTCGCACTTGCTGGGCTTGTTTATTTGATAACGATTGCGCCGGTGCTTTTGCCGCGACGCGGCGGTGCCTCTCAGGCGTTTGCCAATCCCCGCGAGTTCACCATCGAAATGGAGGTGGATGCCCAAGGGCCGCTGGCCGAGCGCACGGTAGCAGAGGCGGGGCTGCGTCACCTGCGCGAGTTGTTCCTGGTGGAGATCGAGCGCGCCGGCAATATCGTCAGCGTGGTGGGGCCGGGTGAGGTGCTCAAAGGCGGAGACCGGCTGGTCTTTGCCGGCACGCGTTCGGCCGCCGTCGAGCTGCAGCAGATACGCGGGCTGTTGCCGTCCCGTGAGGCGCATTCAAACCTGGAAACCGCCTTCAAGGAACGCCGTTTGGTCGAGGCTGTGGTGTCGCGGCAGTGCCAGTTTATCGGCCAGCGGATACGCGACGGGCGCTTTCGCACCCTTTACGGCGCGGTGGTGCTGGCCATTTGCCGTGGCGGCGAACGGGTCACCGGCAATCTCGGGTGCGTGCAGCTGCAGCCGGCAGATGTGTTGCTGCTGGAGGTGCGTCCGCCGTTTCTTGCCCGCCATCGCCAGTCCAAGGAGTTTCTGCTGGTCAGCGAGCTTGACGGTGCGGCGCGCCCGGCGCATGAAAAAGCGCCGCTTGCTTGGAGCATTCTATTTGGCGTGGCAGGCCTTGCCGCATTGGGCGTCACCAGCTTGCTTAACGCGGCCGTTATGGGGGCCGCCGCCGCACTGCTAACCGGGTGTTGTTCGGTAGGCAGTGCCAAACGTAGCCTGGATACGCAGGTGCTGTTAACCATCGCCGCTTCGTTCGGCATAGGCGCGGCGCTGACGGGCTCGGGCGCGGCAAACACGCTTGCCGGAGCGGTGATCTCGCTATCCTCGGGGAGCCCTTGGCTGTTGTTGGTCTGCGTTTACGTGACGGTGGCGCTGTTGACCGAGGTGGTGACCAACAACGCCGCGGCGGTCATTATGTTCCCCGTGGCCATGTCGGCGGCAGAAAGCCTGGGGATTAGCCCCATGCCGTTTGTGGTAGCGCTGATGTTTGCCGCGTCCACCAGCTTTTTAACGCCGCTAGGCTATCAGACCAACCTGATGGTTTACGGTCCTGGCGGTTATCAGCTGCGCGATTTTTTACGCGTGGGCAGCGGGCTCAACCTGCTGACCGCGGCGATTGCGCTGTCGCTGATACCGTTGATATGGCCGTTTTAACAGGCGCTTCTCTCGCGGCACTCGGCGCTTTGCGCTAGGGTGGCCGGTATTGTTCACGGCAAGGAAAATAGCGATGACTCAACCAAGCGAGCTTATTATCGAGCCGCCATCCGGCAGGCCGGCCAACGCCTGCGTGTTTATTCTTCACGGGCTGGGTGCCGACGGCCACGACTTTGAGCCGCTGGTGCCTCAGCTAGCGTTGCCTCCGGGGGTCGAGGCGCGCTTTAGCATGCCCCATGCGCCGTCACTGGCGGTCACCGTGAATAACGGTATGACCATGCCGGCCTGGTACGACATTTTATCCGTGGATCTTGGGCGCAAGGTGGACGCCGCGCAGCTCACGCGCTCGGCACAGCGTATTCAGCAGCTGATTCAGGCACAGATTGATCAAGGCATTGATAGCCGGCGTATTATCGTCGCCGGGTTTTCTCAGGGTGGGGCGGTGGCCTATCAGGCGGCGCTGACGTTTGATCAGCCGCTTGCCGGGCTGTTGGCGATGTCGACCTATCTGGCAAACCTCGATGCGCTAGCGCTTTCCGAGGCTAACCGCGCGCTGCCCATCGAAGCACACCACGGCACCGCCGATGCGGTAGTGCCTGAAAGTCTGGGGCGCGAGGGTGTCGAGGCGCTCAGCGCGCAGGGCTATGCGGTGGAATATCGGCGCTATGCCATGGCGCATGCGCTGTGCCCCGCACAAATTGATGACATCAGCCGCTTTCTCAGTGCGCGGCTGGGCTGACCCTTGAGCGATGCACAGCGCGGGCGCAACGCCCGTCACCCCGAGCAGATTCCGCGCCGCGGCTGGCGTGATATTGCCTGGCGCGTGCTGTACGAAGCCGAGCAGGACCGCATTACCATGCTGGCCGCGGGCGTGGCGTTTTATGCGCTGCTGTCGCTGTTTCCCGCGATTGCGGCGGTGGTGTCTATCGGTGGGCTGGTGTTTGACCCTTATGAGGCCAGCCAGCAGCTGCGTGAGCTTAGCCATTTCATGCCGCCGGACGCCGCTGAACTGATCGCCAAGCAAACGCAAAAAGTGGCGCAAAGTGCAGAAAAGCGCAGCGGTACGGCCGCGCTGATCAGCTCGCTGATCGCTATCTTTGTGGCCTCCAAAGGCGTGCGCGGGCTGATTACCGGGCTCAACGTGGTATACGGCGAACCCGATCAGCGTGGCCGGTTGCAGCGCGGCGTAATGGTCATAGCGCTCACGCTTGGGCTGATCGTGATGACGCTTTTGACGCTGGGCTTTATTGCGTTGGTGCCGTTTGGCGCTGAGTACATGGCGTCTTCTTCGCTGCTGGAAAAGCTGTTTTACTGGCTGCGCTGGCCGGTGCTGCTGATTGTCATGAGCGTGGTGATTGCGCTGCTGTATCGTTTTGCGCCGTATCGCCGTGCGCCGCGCTGGCAGTGGCTGAGTGTAGGCACGTTGCTCGCCACTGTGCTGTGGCTGTTGGGGTTGGGCGGGTTGTCGCTTTATGTGCGCTATTTTGCCAATTTCAGCGAACTTTACGGCTCGCTGGGGGCGGTGGTGGTGCTGATGCTGTGGTTTTGGCTGTCGGCGTTTGTGGTGCTGTTAGGTGCAGAGGTCAACGCCCAGATGGAGCGCCAGACACGCCGCGATACCACCGTTGGCCGCGAGCGACCGATGGGCAGCCGCCGTGCCCACGCGGCCGATACGCTGGGCTCGGAGTACCCTTGGCACAGTGAAAAAGACAGTGGCAAAGAAGGTGAAGCGAAAGAGCCGCCAAGACCCTGACCGCGCGTGACGCGGCCAGGATTCGGCAGTGCCGTGGGCTTGCTATAAAAGCTCTTCGGCGGCCAGTGCCAAGCGCGAGCGTTCGACGCTTTTCAACGTGATGTGGCCGGCATGGGGCCAGTCGCGAAAGCGCTCGACGACGGCCGCCATGCCGCAGGTGTTGGCGGTAAGGTAGGGCGTATCGATCTGGCCGACGTTGCCCAAACAGACGATCTTGGTGTTCCGCCCCGCGCGGCTGATCAGTGCCTTGAGCTGCTTGGGGGTAAAGTTCTGCGCTTCGTCGATGATCAGCAGCGTATCGTTGAGTGTGCGCCCGCGCATGAAACTCGGCGCGCGGATCTGTACCCGCGCGCCAATCAGCTGGCGAGTGGCGCTGCTGTCCCAGGTGGATTCGCCCTCATCGCTGCGCAGCAGGTTATCCATGTTGTCGTGAAAGGCGCCCATCCACGGCGACATCTTTTCCTCTTCGGTGCCGGGCAGAAAGCCGATGTCCTCGCCCATGGGGATAGGCGCGCGGGTAAACACGACGCGCTCGAAGTCGCGATGATCAAGCGTCTGCTGAAACGCGGCAGCCAGCGTCATGAAGGTTTTGCCGGTGCCGGCATTGCCGGCAATCGTCACCAGATCAATGTCTTTATCCATCAGCAGGTTGAGAGTGAAGTTTTGCCGGCTGTCGTGGGCGTGAACGCCCCATACGCCGCCGTGGTGACGGTAGTTGGTGAGCAGTTCAAGGCGTGCGGTAGAGGATGATATTTCGCGCACGATCGCTTCGAATTCGGCGCCGTTTTCGCTGTCCGAGACCAGCATGCCCTGGTGCCAATGCGTGGGAATGTCGCCTTGCAGCTGGTAGAAGGTGCGCTTCTCTACGCGCTCGACGTTGACCTGAACGTCCAGCGTCTCCCACAGCGGCGCGGCGTGCTGTTCCCGGCTGTAAACCGCCGCACCTTCGATCATGCTGTCGCTGTCGTCGAAGGCGCGGTCGCTCAGATAGTCTTCCACCGGCACGTTCAGCGCGGCGGCCTTGATGCGCAGATTGATGTCTTTCGATACCAGAATGACCGAGGCATCGGGGCGCTCGTCGCGCAGACGGCAGGTTTCTGCGAGCAGACGGTTGTCGGCGCTGGAGAACAAGTGCTCAAGGGGTTTTAAATCGTCATAGCACAGAAAACGCAGCCGGCCCGGCTCGCCGGTGGCGCGGGGCAGGGGAATGCCGCGTTCAATATCCGTAAAGCTGGCGCGGTGGGTCAAATCTGACAGCGTGCGGCTAACCTGACGCGCGGTACGGGCAATATCACGAATGCCGTTCTTGTGCTTGTCCAGCTCCTCAAGCACCGTCATGGGGATTACCACGTCGTGTTCGTCGAAGTGGTAAAGCGCCATGGGGTCGTGGATGAGTACGTTAGTGTCGAGCACATAAAGCCGGGTGGCTTTCTTTTCGAGTCGGACCATCGTTGGAAGCACTCCTGCGTTGATAGCAACATCGACACGGACAAAAAATTGTTGAGACTGCCGTGTCGTTCCCTGGCGTGTTCCGGTGGCTCCTCTTCTGCGGGTCTTGGTGTGTGGCGGGCGTTAGCCTTAGTGTCGGATAACGCGCGACTTTTTGCCATGTCGCGGCGCATGGAAAGCGTACAGCGGGGCGAGAACAGCTGGCGCCAGGCGAAAAATGTTCCCTAAAATCGTCGAATGGGGGATAATTACACGGCAATTATGCGTTTTATTCAGGAGTTCTTACGGTGAGTGCCGTAACGATTGCGCAGATGTGCGTGGCATCGCTGGGCGCCGCCTTTTGAAACCTTGCGCCCGGTGACGTCGATTACCCTGAACTAGCACGTTGGAGGCGAGCCATGACACCGGCCATTGAGTCCGCCAAAAAAGCCCGCGTCGCCTTTACGACCCACACCTACACGCACGACGAAAGTGCGGCCTCCTACGGCCTTGAAGCGGCGGAAAAGTTGGGCGTCGCCCCCGAGCATATTTTCAAAACGCTGGTAGTGGTGCTGGATGGAAAGCGTCTGGCGGTGGGCATTGTGCCGGTGACCGCACAGCTTGGCTTAAAGCACATTGCCCGGGCGGCAAAGGCTAAAAAGGCCGCGATGGCGCTGCCCGCCGAGGTTGAACGCGCCACTGGCTATGTGCTCGGCGGCGTCAGCCCGCTGGGGCAGAAAAAGCGCCTGCCCACGTTTATTGACGCCTCTGCCGAGTCCGTCGAGCGGATTTACGTCAGTGCCGGGCGGCGCGGGCTTGAGATCGCGCTTGCCCCCGCCGACTTGGCAGCACTCACCTGGGCTGAGTTTGTGCCGCTGGCGAGCTGATGCTTGTTAGTCAGCGGCGGGTGGGTTTGCCCGCTAGAACGCCATCTCGCGCCGCGTTTTCTGTTAGGCTGCGTTACATATTGGCAGGCGCGCAACAGGTGGACTTATCGCCTGCGCGCCTCTCCCCGCTTACGTTTTTGGGGCGTTTTCGCCCCGTTTCAGGTATTATTTGTGTCTACGACTTCCTTTACGGGCCTGGCGCTGCCTCAGGCGCTATTAGCGAACCTTGAATCGCTTGGCTATCACACCATGACACCGGTACAGGCGCGCGCTTTGCCGCCGGCGCTTGCCGGGCAGGACGTGCTGGCGCAGGCCAAAACCGGCTCGGGCAAAACCGCGGCCTTTGGCCTGGCGATGCTCGCCCGGCTGGACGTGGCCAACAGCCGCGTGCAGGGGCTGGTGCTGTGCCCCACCCGCGAGCTGGCCGAGCAGGTCGGCGAGGCGCTGCGTGGCTTTGCCCGCCAGCTGCCCAACGTCAAAGTGCTGACCCTATGCGGCGGCGCGCCGTTTGGCCCCCAGCTGGCCTCCCTTGAGCACGGCGCGCATATTGTTGTGGGCACGCCCGGGCGGGTGGAAGACCACCTGCGCAAAAGCACACTGGTGCTGAGAGGCGTCACCACGCTGGTGCTCGATGAAGCCGACCGCATGCTCGATATGGGCTTTCAAACCGCGATTGACGCCATCGTGGCGCAAACGCCGCCGCGCCGGCAGACGCTGTTGTTCAGCGCGACCTACCCCGCCGAGGCCGCGCAGGGCGGGCTTGCCGGGTTTACCCGAGGGCTTTTGCGCGAGCCCTGCATCGTGCAGGTCGAAGACACCCACGATGACACGACAATCGATCAGCATTTTTACGCCGTGGCCGACGACGCCTCGCGCTTTTCCGCGCTGCGCCGGCTGCTGCTGCATTACCGGCCGGAAAGCGCCGTGGTGTTTTGCAATACCAAGCGCGACACACGGCAAGTGGCGGATGACCTGAACGCGGCGGGCATGAGCGCGCTGGCGCTGAACGGTGATCTGGAACAGCAAGACCGCGAGCGCATCGTGGTGATGTTCGCGAACCACAGCGTGTCGCTGCTAGTGGCCACCGACGTGGCCGCCCGGGGGCTGGATATCGCCGACGTGGACGCCGTCTTTAACTTACACATTGCCCACGAGCTTGAGGTGCACACTCACCGCGTAGGGCGCACCGGCCGCGCAGGCAAAAGTGGCGTGGCGTGTACGTTGGTAAGCGATAAAGAAAGCTACCGCTTTGAGCGCCTGGCCGACATGAGCAACAGTGTTTTTGAGCGCGAAGCGCTGCCCAACGTGGTAGACGAGCGGCCGCTAGTGGCCCCCATGGCCACGCTACAGCTGGGCGCGGGCAAGAAAGACAAGCTGCGCCCCGGCGATATTCTCGGCGCGCTAACCGGCGAAGGCGGTATTCGCGGAGAGCAGGTGGGCAAGATCAAGGTGCTCGCTCGCAGCGCCTACGTGGCGGTTGAGCGAGGCGTGACCAAAAATGCGCTGGCCAAGCTTGAACGCGATCAACTTAAAGGCCGTAGCGTGCGCGTACGCCGCGTTAACGCCTAGAACCCCTTGGCCAGAGGAGCCAACGCAAGCGTTTATGAAAATACCCAAACGGTTACAACCGCTGATCGACGACGGTCTGATCGACGCGGTAGAACAACAGCTGATGAGTGGCAAGGAAGCGCAGGTTTACGCGGTTCGTTGCGGCGATGAAACCTGCTGCGCCAAAGTGTTCAAAGAGGCCCATAAGCGCAGCTTCAAGCAGGCGGTGCAGTATCAGGAAGGGCGCAAGGAGCGTAACAGCCGCCGAGCCCGCGCCATGGCCAAAAAAACCCGCTACGGGCAGCAACAACAGGAGCAGGCCTGGCTAACCGCCGAAGTCGACGCGCTGTATCGGCTGGCCTCAGCGGGCGTTCGCGTGCCGCAGCCGCGAGGCTTTGTCGACGGCGTGCTGCTGATGGAAATGATCACCGACGCCGACGGTGACGTAGCGCCACGTCTTGACGATGTAACGCTCACCCCAGAGATCGCGCGCGCGTATTACCAGCAGGTGCTTCAAGACGTGGTGCGCATGCTCTGCGCGGGGCTTATTCACGGCGACCTTTCCGAATTCAACGTGCTGGTAGATGCCAATGGCCCGGTGATTATTGACCTGCCCCAGGCGGTAGACGCCGCCGGCAATAACGGCGCCGAGGCGATGCTTGAGCGCGACATCAACAATATGCGCGGCTACTTTGCCCGCTTTGCCCCCGAGCTTGCCGACACCCACTACGCCGAAGAAATGTGGGCGCTTTACGAAACCGGCGAGCTGCACCCCGACACGGCGCTGACCGGCGACTTTACCTTTGCCACGCACCTGGCCGACGTCGAAGAGTTGATGGAAGTTATCGACGACGCCAAGGAAGAAGAGGCCGAGCGCCTTGAGCGCCTGAGCGATGATCCCGAGGATGACGCGCCGTCGTACTGATGGGCAAGCTAAATAGGCACAGTGAGTAGGAGACTGCATGTTCAGCCGTGTGTTAACGCCGCTGTTTAACTACTTTGAGACGCGAATCAACCCTTACCCCGAAGGCCGTGTGGAAACGCCGCCCAAGGGGCTGATGGCTTTTTTGTGGCACTTTTCGCGCCCCGTGTGGCCGATGCTTTTGTGGATGTCGCTGTTCACAGCACTGGTGTCGGCCACCGAAGTGGTGTTTTTCAACTATATGGGCGAGCTGGTCGACTGGCTTGCCAGCGTCGAGCGTGCCGGCTTCTGGCAGGCGCACGGTACCGCGTTAATTGGCGTCGGCATCGCCATGCTGGTCGGGCTACCGCTTTTAGTGCTGCTGCAGTCGCTGGTGACCAATCAAAGCATTTTCGGCAACTATCCGATGATTGGCCGCTGGCTCTCGCATCGCCACATGCTGAGTCAGAGCCTCGCGTTTTATCAGGACGAATTTGCCGGCCGTGTGTCGCAAAAGGTGATGCAGACCGCGCTTTCCATTCGCGAAACCGTCACCAAGGTCATGGACCTGCTGGTGTACGCCATCGTCTATTTTACCGGTGCGGCGATCCTGTTGATCAAGGCCGATGTCTGGCTGGCGCTGCCGCTTTTGGTGTGGCTGCTGGGGTACTTGGCGATCATGCGCTTTTTTGTGCCGCGCCTGCGCGACGTGTCGATGGCCCAGGCGAACGCCCGCGCGCAGATGACCGGCCGCGTGGTCGACAGCTACAGCAACATTCAGACCATCAAGCTGTTTGCCGACACCCAGCACGAACAAAACTACGCCCGCGAAGCGATGGAAGGCTTCATGACCACGGTACACGGCCAGATGCGTCTGGTGACCGTGCTCAGCGTGTGCCTGACGCTGCTCAATACGCTGCTGCTGGTGGGTATGGCAGCGACGGTGCTGATGGCCTGGTATACGCAGGCCATATCGCTTGGCGTATTGGCGATTGCCATCGCGCTGGTGATGCGCGTGCGCTTCATGTCCGACTGGATTTTATGGGAAGTGGCACGATTGTTTGAAAACGTGGGCACGGTACAGGACGGCATGAACACCATTGCCAACGCGCCGGCGGTGCGCGACGCGCCCGATGCCCAAACGCTGACGGTGCCCCAAGGGGAAATTCGCTTTGATGCGCTGCACTTTGGCTACGCGGAAGCGGGCGGCGCCTACAAACCGGTGTTCGACAGCCTGGATCTGACCATTGCTCCAGGCGAGAAGGTCGGGCTTATTGGCCGCTCGGGGGCGGGCAAGTCAACGCTTGCCAATCTGCTGCTGCGCTTTTATGACCTCCAGGGCGGGGGAATACTCATCGACGGGCAAAATATTGCCGACGTCACCCAGACTTCGCTGCGCCACCAGATCGGCATGGTGACCCAAGATACTTCGCTGCTGCACCGCTCGCTGCGCGACAACATCCGCTACGGCAGCCCCGGCGCCAGCGATGACGCGGTGTGGGACGCGGTACGCCAGGCCCACGCCGATGACTTTATCAATGATTTGGTCGATCCCGAGGGACGCCGCGGGCTGGATGCCCACGTCGGCGAGCGCGGGGTGAAACTTTCCGGCGGGCAGCGCCAGCGCATAGCGATTGCCCGGGTGCTGCTGAAAAACGCGCCGATTCTGGTGCTCGACGAAGCGACCTCGGCGCTTGATTCCGAGGTCGAGGCGGCGATTCAAGAGCAGCTTGAGCACCTGATGCAGGGCAAGACGGTGATCGCGATTGCCCACCGATTGTCGACCATCGCGATGCTCGACCGCCTGCTGGTAGTTGATGGTGGCCAGATTGTCGAAGCCGGCACCCACCGTGAGCTGCTGGCCAAAAACGGCATCTACGCGCGGCTGTGGAAGCACCAGTCGGGCGGCTTTATCGGCCTCGACGCGCCCGGCTAGGCGTCCACCGATAAAGGTTGCCTGACCTCGGCAGAAAGCGTGCTATGTTGCCTGCATAACCGGTTAACGAGGGCCGCCGCATGGCCGAGTGCGCAGCGATGAATTCTTCCCCCCAGAGTGCTGGCCGAGAGCTTTTGCTGCTGGCGGACTTTACGCCCCCTGAACTAACCCAGGTAAGCCAGTGGCAGCGCTCGTGGCGTACTGCCGGGCGCTGGCTTTCCGGCCGCGAAGGCACCAAAGCCCGGTCGGCGCGCGAAAAGACGCTTGGCCAGCCGGGGGTTGATCGTCTGGCTCACTGGCTGCTGCCCGTTGACTGGACGCCGCTTGCGCGCGCGCTGCAGCGAAAGCTGGATCTTGCCGCCCACCCCGTCACGTTTTTGATTACTCCGCCTTACGGTGGCCACGCGCAGGCCATCGACATCCTCGCCGATGCCGAAGGGTTGACGCGGCTGGCTGCCCCCTCGAAAACGGCGCTGTTCAACGGCGAAATGACCTGGATGCGTTCTCTTTCCGCGCACTCGCGCTGGGCGATACCGGCGCTTGAGCGGCACTTTTTGCGCTGCGTAGATGGCCTGCAAAGCGTGCGTGATTTTCTGGAACGCGCTCAGAGCGGCACACTAGGTAGCGGGGTGATCGGCTGTGACAGCTGGAGTTACGCCTACCTGCAGCAGGCGGTAGGGCTTGAAGGCGCGCCGGCGTTAACGCCCCAAGCGCTTGACGGCGAGACCCTGGGCGACCTGCTGGCCACCCAGCTGAGCCCGCACTGCCCGACACTGCTGAGTAGCCGCACCCGGGAACCGCTGCTGCCCGATGCCAGCGGCGGTCGGGGTGATGCCCGCGCGTTGCAGCGCCTGGCCGCCAGCTGCCGCGGGCATTGGGGGCTCGCCTGGCAAAGCTTTCAGGCCAGCCTGCGCGAGCCTGGCGCGGATGACGATCAGGCCGATACGCCGCTTTGGTATGTGCCCATGCAGGGCGATGCGGCGCTACCCGCTGACGTCGACGATACGCTGTTATTGGTACTACACGCACTGCTGCTGCACGGCGGTCTCGACGACGAATCGCTGTGTCAGGTACTGCCGGTTTCCCGCCATGAGGCGATTCAAGCACGGCTCGGACTAACGCGCCGGGGCGTGCTGTGCGAAGGGGAGCGGCGCGGGAAGGTCGCAGCGCTTTATTATACCGGCGTACGCCAACGCTTAGCCGCGCGATATTATCTGGTGGATGCGCTTTAGCCGGCGGCAAGCGTCGGTTAACGCGCCTCGGGGAGGCGTCAATGGGTGACACAGAGCAATACACCAAGCTGTTCAACGATCTTGATAGCGAAGCACTGATAACGCTGGGGGTGGTGCTTGGCGCCACCGTGTTGCTGATTATATTGTCCCAGCACGGACTTAACTGGCTTGCTAACCGGCTGCACGGGCAGGCGCGTTTTCGCACCTTTGCCCTGGTGCCGGTAACACGGCTGATTATTCAACTGGCGGCACTGGTGATCAGCGTGCCGATTATTATCGAGCCGTCGCTTGGCAATATGGTGGCGCTGCTCGGAGTCGCGGGGCTTGCCATTGGCTTTGCGCTCAAAGATTACGTCAGTAGCCTGATTGCCGGCGTGGTATCGGCGGTTGAGCTGCCTTATCGCCCGGGCGACTGGGTAGAAATCGATGGCGTCTACGGCGAGGTCAAACACGTTGGCCTGCGCACCGTCGAGGTAATAACGCCGGATGATGATCGGGTCGCCATACCGCACTTGAAGCTGTGGGATTCGGCGATACACAACGCCAACAACGGCGGCGTCAGCCTGCAGTGCGTCGCCAGCTTTTATCTGCATCCTGAGCATGAAGCGGGGTGGGTGCGCACGGCGTTGCGCGACGTAGCGCTGACCAGTGCCTATCTCAGATTCGAAAAACCGATTGTGGTGGTGGCCGAAGAGCAGCCGTGGGGTACGCACTACCGCATTCGTGCTTACCCCATGGATCCACGTCAGCAGTTCGTGTTTATTACCGATCTGACCGTGCGCAGCAAGGCCGTGCTCAGCGCTGCGGGCATCCGGCCGGCGCTGTTGCCGCCAGATGCCGCGATGCCCGCTCGCCATCGCGACTAGGTCTCTTCGGGAAACTCGGCGCTGTGGTAGATGTTTTGCACGTCGTCGAAGTCGTTGAGCATCGCCATCAGCTTCTCAAGGCCGGCCACGTCGTCGCCTTCGATGGGCGTGGTGGTCTGGGGTAAAAACTGGATGTCGTCGGCGTCAAAATCCAGCTCGCCGAAGGTATCCACCAGCGCCTGACGCGCTTTGGCGTACTCGGTGTGCGGGGCAAACACGGTAATCTGGCCGTCTTCGCACTCGATGTCGGTGACGTCAACGTCGGCTTCCATCAGCGCTTCCAGCACGCCTTCCTCGTCTTCGCCGGCAAAGGCAAAAATTGCGCAGTGGTCGAACATGTGGCTGACGGTGCCCGGCGTGCCGATCTTGCTTTTGGTCTTGGTAAAGCAGCCGCGCACACCACCAAAGGTGCGGTTGGGGTTGTCGGTCAGACACTCGATGATCAGCATCACGTTGCCCGGCCCAAAGCCTTCGTAACGCGCGGGGGAGAAGTCTTCCCCGCCGGCGCCAGCGGCCTTGTCCAGCGCTTTGTCGATCACGTGCGCGGGCACCTGGTCTTTCTTGGCGCGATCCAGCAGGCCGCGCAACGCCAGGTTGTTGTGAGGGTCGGGGCCGCCGGACTTGGCGCAAACGTAAATCTCGCGCCCGTATTTGCTATACACCTTGGTTTTGGCGTCGGCCGTTTTGGCCATGGATTCTTTACGGTTCTGAAAAGCCCTGCCCATGTCGTAATCCTGTATCAGTCGTTAGCCGCGCCGGCCGCGGGGGCGGGCGGCGAGTAAAACAATCGCACCCCGGCGCGCATCGCCGGGTGGCTCGCCAGTATACCAAAGAGTGCGCCCGATATTGTGCGCTGCGCCAACCCGCGGTATCGGCGCCGTGGGGTGCTTGTTGGTAGGAGGGCAATGGGCTAAGGTCTGGCCTGCATGACACGGGGTGTCCCGCCGAACGGCGGGGCTGAGAAAACACCCGACGAACCTGATCCAGTTCATACCGGCGAAGGGATGTCAGCGCAGTGCCTGAAAAGGGCACTCGGCGTGCGTCCTTCGCCCCGCATTTGTTAGCCACATTTGCCACCACAGGGACCACTCCATGAGTACCTCAACAGCTTCCGCTATTTCCTCTTCTCCCGCCGCGCTGCCGCTTGACCAGCAAGTCGTGCTGGTCACCGGTGCCGGTCGCGGCCTTGGCGCCAGCCTTGCGCGGGCTTTCCTCAGCGCCGGCGCGCGGGTGGTGGTCAACTACCGCCACAGCGCTGACGCCGCCAACGCGCTAGCCGCCGAGGTGCCCGAGCGGGCGCTGGCGGTGCAGGCCGACGTGTGCGACGCGGATGCGGTCAAGGCCATGCTGGCCACCGCGCGCGAGCACTTTGGCGCGCCGGTGACCACGGTGATCAACAACGCCTTGCCCGATTTCTCGTTCAACGGCGATGCCCGCCCTAGCCCCGATACGCTGACCTGGGAGCACCTTGAACAGCAGTTCAAGGGCGTGAATCAAGGTGCGCTGAACGCGATTCAGGCCGCGCTACCCGGTATGCGCGAGCAGGGTTTCGGGCGCATCGTCAACGTTGGTACCAACCTGTTTCAAAACCCGATTGTGCCGTACCACGACTACACCGCCGGCAAGGCCGCGCTGCTCGCGCTGACGCGTACCTTCTCCCACGATCTGGGGCCCGACAACATCAC
>Ga0307967_1001094_pt1 | contig 17351 bp, 14 predicted proteins | sample OrgLakmetagen648_FD_201828 | JGI IMG/M metagenome (GOLD analysis project Ga0307967, IMG submission 201828) | Saline water microbial communities from Organic Lake, Antarctica - #648 | ecosystem: Environmental > Aquatic > Non-marine Saline and Alkaline > Saline | place: Antarctica: Organic Lake... | reverse complement strand
AACCGATCACCCACCGGCCCAGGCTTTGATGACGCTTTATATGGCGTTGGCCCAAGATGCGCCGCCGCGCGGTGGGGGGCTTGCGTCATGATGACCGTTGGCTCCATCGCATTTTTGCAACCCTGGCTGCTGGCGGCCTTGTTGGCCTTGCCGATTTTGTGGTGGTTGTTGCGTGTGTTGCCGCCGGCCCCGAAAGCCGTAGCCTTCCCGGCGATCCGGTTTCTATTCGGCCTTGAAAGTCCGGAAAAAACGCCTGCTTCCGCCCCCTGGTGGATCATTTTGATGCGCTTGGCTGTCGCCGGCCTGCTGATCATCGCCGTCGCCGGCCCGGTGATGAATCCGGAGCGCGGGTTGAGCGGAACCGGGCCCCTGCTGCTGGTCGTCGATAACGGTTATGCGGCAGCACCTGCGTGGGAAGACCGCCGATCGCGGCTTCTGGAGTTGGTGGAGCAAGCCGGGCGCGACGACCGCCCGGTGCGTCTTTTGACAACCGCGCGGGCCGCCGACGGCAGCGCCGCCCAGCTATCGGATGCGATGCCCGCCGCGCGTGCCCGCACGGTGATCGCAGGCCTGGAACCCCAGCCTTGGCCGTCTGATCGGGAAGGGGCGCTGGCCGCCCTGAATGCGGCGAGCCTGGAGGCGGAGGCCGCCGTCTATTGGGCCAGCGACGGCATGGAGGGAGCCGGGACGCAGGCGCTTGCAGCGCGCCTGAGCGCGCTTGGGCCCCTGACCCTGCTGATGCCGACGGCGGATCGCTTGCCCGTCCTGGCTCTGCCGCCGCGTGTTGGGGCGGCTGAATTGCGCCTCGGCATTCGCCGGTCTGATGATCGCGGGGCCCAAGCGTTGGTGATGGTGGCGCGTGGGCCCGATGGCCGCCCGCTTGCCCGCCAATCGGTCGCCTTCGCGGATGGTGAGAGGGAGATTTCCCCGCTTCTGGATATCCCCCGCCCGCTTCGCAATGAACTCGCCGCCGTGACGATTGCAGTCCCTGGCGGGGCCGGTGATATCCCTGGCGGGGCCGGTGAAGCCCCCGGCGGAGCGGGGAGCCAGGGCGAGGGAACAGATGCACCGCAGGCCACAGGCGCGGCGGATATCCCCCTTGGCGCCAGCGCGGTTGCGCTATTCGATGAACGCTGGGCGCGCCGACCGGTTGGGATCGTCTCTGACGCGGGTCGCGATGTCGGTTTGTCGCTGCTTTCGGAAGCCTATTACCTGGACCGCGCGTTGGCCCCGATCGGGGATTTAAGCCGGGCGCCTGCGGAAATACTGATCCGAAGCGGCCAAACCGCAATTTTCCTGCCCGATTCGACCCCTGTCGATGCGCAAGCCCGCGCGGCCTTAAGCGATTGGATGCGCGCCGACGGCGGGGTGCTGGTGCGCTTTGCCGGTCCGCGTCTGGCCCAGGCCAGTGACGATGATCTGGTGCCGGTGCGCCTGCGCCGCGGCGGTCGGCAGTTATCGGGCGCGCTGCAATGGACGGAACCCGCCAAGATCGGCGCGGTCTCCCCCGACGGGCCTTTCGCAGGGCTTTCCAGCGACAGCGACGCGGTGGTGAAGCGTCAGGTTTTGGCGGAGCCCTCGCTCGAGCTTGAGGCGAAAACCTGGATGCGCCTTGAAGACGACACCCCCCTGGTGACGGCGGAGCGGCGCGGCGAGGGCTGGTTGGTTCTGGTTCACACGACGGCCAATACCGAATGGTCGACGTTGGCGCTTTCGGGCCTGTTCGTGGAGATGTTGCAGCGGTTGAGCGAGCTTGGCGCTGGCGTCGCCACCGCCACACCCGGCGCCACGGATCGACCGTTACGCCCGGTGCAAACGCTGGATGGCTATGGACGCCTGGTGCAGGCCCCGGTGAGCGCACGGCCCGTGCCCGCCGACGCCTTGGACAGCGTCATCTTGGGGCCCGCACATCCGCCCGGATTTTATGGCACGGAGGCGACCCGCCAAGCGGTCAATCTGGGCCCGCGCATTCGCGATTTCAGACCCTTGTCGGATATCCCGGCAGGCGCCGTTCGGGCCGGCTACACCCCTGTGGCGGAGCGCGCGTTGGATATGTGGTTCTACCTCGGCGCGTTAGCCTTTTTGTTATTGGACGGGATCGCAACGCTTTTCCTGCGCGGGCAATTACCCGGTATGGGCAGTGCGCGCGCAGGCATGAGTGTGGCGGCCCTCTTGTTGATAATTGGCGCTTTCTCCGTTGCCGCCGCCCCGGCCAGCGCCCAGACATCCGATCGCGTGATCGGACCCGCCATTGGTGCGCAGCCGCCCGGATCGAACGGGCTATCCGATGATGAAAGCTTCGCCCTGCGCGCGGCCAGTGCCACGACCCTTGCCTTCGTGCGCACGGGCGATGCGGCGGTGGATCGGGTAAGCAGTGCGGGCCTGTCGGGCTTAAGCGCCATTTTGCGCCAGCGCACAGCCGTCGAAGCTGCCGAGCCTTTGGGCATCGATGTGAATAAGGATGAATTAGCCTTCTTCCCGCTGCTTTATTGGCCGGTGACGGATAGCCAGCCGTCGCTGCATCAAGGCGCGATCGATCGCTTGAATCGGTATTTAGCCAATGGCGGCACCATCCTGTTCGACACGCGCGATGCCCATATCGCCAGCGGTCGGATGCAAGCGGCGTCGGGCATCCTGCGCCGGCTGACCCAAGGGTTGGATATCCCCGAATTAACGCCCGTCCCGCCGGAGCATGTGCTGACCAAAAGCTTCTATCTGATGCAGGATTACCCCGGACGCTGGGCCGGATCGACGCTTTGGATTGAAAAGCCGGGGACGGCCGTTAATGACGGCGTGGCACGCGTTATGGTTGGCAGCGCCGATTGGTCGGGTGCCTGGGCAATCGATAGCGTGGGTCGCCCGATGTTTGCCGTCGTGCCCGGGGGCGAGCGTCAGCGCGAGATGTCGTATCGCTTCGGGGTTAATTTGGTGATGTATGCGCTGACCGGTAATTATAAGGCCGATCAGGTGCATGTGCCCGCCATCCTGGAAAGGTTGGGGCAATGAGCGCGGGGTTGGATATTGTCTTTGACCCGCTGTTGCCCTGGGCGGCGATTGGGGTCTTTGGCTTGGCGGCCTTGGCAGTGCTGGCACTGGGGATTGCCGGGCGGGCACCGGGCAGTGTGCTGCGCGCCGGCCTGGCGGCTGCCATTTTGATAGCCCTTGCCAACCCGTCGGCCGTGCAAGAACAGCGTGCGCCGATCAAGGATGTGGCCCTGCTTCTGGTGGATGAAACACCCAGCCAGGAAACCGCCGGGCGCTTGCAGGCAACCCGCGCGGCGGCGGATGCGATGGCGCAGCGCTTGGCGCGCTTCGAAGACACGTTGGAGGTGCGCCGCCTTACCCTATCCCACCGCACCATCGCCGATGGCGCCAAGGGCACGCGGATGATCGACGCGTTGCGCACCGCCCTGGCCGACATCCCGACACGCCGCTTTGCGGGCGCGATCCTTATCACCGACGGCCAAGTTCATGATGTGCCGGAAGCCGACCCCGCGACCGGTGATGTGACACGCGGCCTGCCGGGTCCGCTGCATGCGGTAATCGTTGGGCGGGAAGACGCCTCCGACCGCCGGTTGAGCGTCGTGGAAGCGCCGGGCTATGGCCTTGTGGGGGAGCCGGTGACCCTGCGCGTGCGGGTCGAAGATCCGTCCGCAGAGGCGGGCGGCAGCGCACGCATCACCGTCAAGCTGGACGGCGAGCCCAAACGCGGCGTGCGCGCCCCGATTGGCGAAATTGCAGAGATCACCGTCACGCCGGAGCATCGCGGCGCCTCCATCATCGAACTGGAAACCCCCGAGCGACCGGGGGAGTTGAGCGGCGTCAATAACCGCGCCGTCCTGTCAATCAACGGCGTGCGCGACCGCCTGCGGGTGTTGCTGGTATCCGGCCAACCGCACCCCGGTGAGCGGACCTGGCGCAATTTGCTGAAGTCCGACCCGTCCGTCGATTTGGTGCATTTCACCATTTTGCGCCCGCCTGAAAAGCAGGATGGCACGCCGATCCATGAATTATCCCTGATCGCCTTCCCGACGCGCGAGTTGTTCGAGCTGAAGCTGGATGAATTCGATTTGGTGGTCTTCGACCGCTATCGCCGGCGCGGGGTGTTACCGTCGATCTATCTGTCGAATATCGTGAATTATGTCCAAGAGGGCGGCGCGTTGTTACAAGCCGTGGGGCCGGGGTTTGCCGGGCCCTATAGCCTGTATCGCACCGATTTGGGCCAGTTGATGCCGGGTGCCCCGTCCGGCGCGGTGGTGGAGCGTGGATTCACCCCCCAGGTCACCAATCGCGGGCGTCGTCATCCCGTCACCGCCGATTTGCCCGGCGGGCCCGGCGTAACCCTGAATAGCGATGGCGAGGCGATTTCCGCGCGCCGGGGCGATCCCGTCTGGGGCCGATGGTTCCGGCAGATAGAAACCGATGCGCGCAGCGGCGAGACGCTGATGACGGGGCTGGATGAAAATCCGTTGCTATTACTGGACCGCGTGGGCGAGGGGCGCATCGCCCAGATCAACAGCGATCATATCTGGCTCTGGGCCCGGGGCTTTGAAGGCGGTGGGCCGCAGGCGGAACTGCTGCGTCGGATGGCCCATTGGTTGATGAAAGAGCCGGAGCTGGAGGAAGAAGACCTGCGCGCGCGGGTTGACGGCGACCGGCTTGAGGTGCGCCTGCGCAGCCTGGACCCGATGGTCGAGCCGACGGTCGCGGTTGATTTGCCCGATGGCACGACCCGCACGCTAACCCTCTCGCATGAAGGGGGTGGGCGCTACGGCGCGGCGATGCCGATTGAACGCACCGGACTTTACAGCGTGCGCGAAGGCGATCGCGTGGCCATGGCGGCAGCCGGCGCGCTGAACCCGTTGGAGATGGCCTCCCTATCCGCGACCCGCGATCGGCTCAGCCCCTTGATTGAGGCCACCGGCGGCGCGGTGGCACAGGTAGGGGCGGGTGGCGCGGCCGTGGATGCGTCTGTGCTTGAGCAAGAGTTGCCGACAATCCGGCGCGTGGCGGCGGATCGCACGGCGGGCGGCGCGGATTGGTTCGGCATGCGTGCGAATGCGGATTTCGTGGTCACGGGGATCGCGACCCAGGCCTTGATGCCGGGATGGTTGCTGTTGGTGCTGGCACTAGGGCTGATGGCGGCGGCGTGGCGGCGGGAAAGCCGTTAGGCGCCTGGGCAGTGGGTGTGGGGCAAAAAACTGACGAACCGCGCATCGGGCGGCTTGACGCGTGGTCCCATCCCCCCGAAACTTTGTGACTTGGTGCCGCCGCGCGCCAACACCGACGTGCAATAGAGCACGCGGGTGCAGAGGACGAAGCCGCCTTGTGTGCAGATCGGCTGTAAAGGCGCCCTCGTGAAAAGACATGCCTTCCCTTAAGGCAAACGAAAAAACCCAATCGCCTGCGCTTTCCGGATCCGTTGGTCCCGCCCCGGCTTTTGGGGTAGAGGCGCGGCCGCATTTCCTGTTGGAGCCCAAGGCCTGCTATCTGAACCACGGCGCTTTCGGCGCGTTATCGAAGCCCGTGATGCAGGCGCAAAGCGACTGGCGTGTGCATGTTGAGCGTCACCCCTCGCGCTTCATGCGCGATGAACTGGGCGGATTGCAGCGCCGCATGGCCGATGCGCTTGGCGCGTATGTGGGGGCCAGCGGCGAGAATATCGTCTTATTGGATAACGCCACGACGGGCATGAACGCGGTTCTACGCTCCTTCGTCCTGATGCCGGGCGATGAGGTGGTAACCACCAGCCATTGCTATAATTCGGTCCTGCGCACGCTTGAATTCGTCTGCGACCGCGCGGATTCGCGCCTGATCATCGCGGACATCCCCTTTCCGATTGAAGAACCGGCGCAAGCCTTCGACGCCGTCTTCACTGCCTTTAGCGCACGCACCCGCTTGCTGGTCATCGATCATGCGACCTCTAAAACAGCCCTTGTGCTGCCGATCGCCGACATCATCGCCGAGGCGCAGGAACGGGGCATCGCCGTCCTGATTGACGGGGCGCACGGCCCCGGCATGCTGGATGTGCAGATTGAGCGGTTGGGTGCGGATTTCTATGTGGCGAACGCCCATAAGTGGCTGGGTGCGCCGCGCGGTGCGGGGATGCTGTGGGCCGCCCCCGAACGCCAAGCCTTCGTGCGCCCCACCACCATCAGCCATTTTGTCGGCGATGGCTTCACTGCCGCCTTTGACTGGCCGGGCACCAAGGATTTCACCCCCGGCCTTTGCATCCCAGCCGCGCTTGAGTTTCGGCGCCAATGGGGTGAAGAGGCGATTACGGATTATTGCGGCGATCTGGTCAAAGCAGCCGCGCGCCAAGTGGCAAAAGACCTTGGCACTGAACGCGGGGCACCGGATGCGATGACGGGCTTCATGGCCTCAGTCGCCTTGCCGAGCGATGGCACTCAGGCCAAGAAGCCGGAGGCGGAACGTCTGCGCCGCCAATTGCTGGAAGACTTTGATATTGAGATCGATGTCCAAGCGCTCGACGGGCGGCTTTGGATGCGGCTATGCGCCTATATCTATAACCAGCCATCGGACTACGAGCAGCTGGTCGGCGCGTTGAAGAAAATTCTCTAGCCAGCCCTACCAGCGGAACAGGTCGGCGGCGAAGGTCGGCTGCACGCCGCGCTGGGTGGCCAAATCCGCCATCTCCTGCTGCTTTAACGGGCGCGACAAATCCTGGCGATGAATGCCGCCGGCGATGAACAGGCCGTCCAAGTCGCTATCGATGGCGCCCTGGATGTCATGTTGCAGGGAATCGCCGATGCCCAGCCCTTTGATTTCCGGCCCAAAGCCGAAATGCTCGCGGATCACATCATAGGCTTGGGGCTGGGGCTTGCCGTGCCAGCGCACGCGCCCACCCATTTGCTCATAGGCTTCCGCCACTGCGCCGGGGCACATTTTCAGGCTGCCATCCGGCTGCACGCTGACCCGGTCGGGATTGGCGCATGTCATGGGCAGATCGCGGGCCAGCGCGCGCGCCAAAGTGGGGCGGTAGGCCTCAAGCGCGCCTCGATCGGTGCCGGAACACAGGATGAAGTCGGCCTGATCGACATCCGCCACTTCTTCGACATCGCAGCCTTCCAGAATGCCGCGGTCATCATCCCACCAAAAGCCGACGAAGCGGGACCCAAGGCTGGCGTAGAACGGATCATTCGCGCTGTCCTGGCCGCGCTGGCGCAGGCCTTGATAGACCTGCTCCCCCGACGTCAGGACGAAATCATATAGGCGCCGAGCGATGCCCAGGGCCTCTAAGCGCTCGTAAGAGGCATCCACCCGCTTGCCAGAATTGGATAACAGCGCGATGCCAGCGCCCGTGCGATCCGCCAGGGCGCGCAGATTTTCCATCGCGTCCACCGCGCCGGGGTGGGCGGTTTCCCCATCATGCAGCACGCCCCATTGGTCGATCACGAACAGGCCGTAGTCGTCTGCTATCTGGCCCAGGCCGTCGATGATTTGGATGCTCATGGCGTGAACTCTTCCCCCTGAATGTCTGGAGGACTAGATGGCCGCTGGCCCGCGTGGGGTCAAGTCGCGTGGAGCGGGGGTCAGCTTATTTGGCGCCCTTATGGTCAGCTTATTTGGCGCCCTTATGGTCAGCTTATTTGGCGCCCTTATGGGCGGTGCCTTCGCCGGGATCGCGGCTCATCTTCGGGTCGCCGAACAGATAGCCTTGGCCGAAATCGATGTTGAATTCCAGCAACTCGACCAGCATCCGCTCAGTCTCGATCCGCTCGACGATCAAATCGATATCATGGGCGTCTAGCTGTTGTTTCAGCATGCGCAACTGGCTTGCCGCCTCGCCACCGGATTCAAGGGTTTCTAAGATCAGGCCCGCGTCGATCTTTAGGAAATGGATATTCAGCGCTTCCATTTCGCCTAAATCCAAATCCAGGCGATCCACCGCGTCCAGCGAGAATCTATAGCCCATATCCGCGATGCGCTTCAGGTCAGGCCCTAAGCGGGTGCGCTGCGCGTCAAAATCGGACTGTGCCATTTCTAAGACTAAGCTTGAGGCGAGTTCCCGGTGGTTTTCCATATAGGCGATGAAATCGCGGAAAAACTCGCGATCCGCCAAGGTGTGGGCGGAGATATTGCAGAAAAAGGCCGTCGTCGCATCGCGCCGGCGCACCTTGCGCAGCAACTGCACGCAGCGGAACAGCAGCATGTTATCAACCGCCGTGGATAGCCCGGCGCGCCGGGCGGGATCGAGATATTGTGCGGCACTTACCTCCGTCCCATCGGCGGCGCGAATGCGGCTTGAACATTCAAAGAACCGGCGCTTGCGCTGGGGCAGGCTGACGATCGGTTGCAGATACAGATCGACGCGATCCTCCCGCAAGCCGTCGCGCACGATTTCTAAAACGCGCTCTTCGCTTAGGTGGGCGGCGTCATTCTTAGGGGAGGGACGCGCGTTCGGCCCTTCATCGGCAACGACGCGAAGGCCGGGGCGGTTGCGCTCAAGGCCCTTGTCGGCAGGCGGTGGGCGGCCCAGCTTGGGTTCGCGCCGCGTGGATTGGCTTTCGCTCTCGTCCCCAGGTCGTTCACTGTTGGCCCATTCGTCGCCCCCCTCGCGGGAGCGTAGAACGGGCGGCGCGTCGTCGGAATAAAGCTGTTCAACCAGTTGATGTAGGACGCGGACTTCCGCCTCCACCCCGCCCGGGTCGGGTTCGCTGCGGGGGGGCGGCATTTCGGGCCCTGCGCTATGGCGTGCGCGTGCTAGACGCGGCCTATCCTCTGCGCCCGTCTCGCCGCCCGCTTCTTCAGCAGCCGAGCGGATGGCCTCCAGCACGTCTGGGCCGGCGCGCTCTTCAACCAATTCAAACAGGCACTGGGTTTCGTAGCGGCTGTTTGAAAGATCTTGGCGCAGGCCATCATGGGCGCGCTTTAACAAAAGGATGCGATGCAGGGTGCGGGTTTCTGTGCGTCGACGCTGAACGATTTCATGGCAGACCATCAGCAGCACAAACACCAGCATCCCCAACACCGCCGCCTCGCCGCCGGTGGCGGCCTCGCGCGCATGCACGGCCCACCCAAGCGCAATCGCGCCCAGGGCGTAGAGGATGATTAGACTTATGTTCGCGATGGCACTCATCAGGCCTTGCGCGTCCTTTCCGGCGATCTTGGGGCATCGCATCATTCCGTCATAGGTCACTCCCTCATACTGGGAAATGGCCGCGAAGGCTAGTGGCGCGCTAAGCCATCCAATAGGCGCGGCACCAATGCGGGCCCTTCGTAAATCAACGCGGAATAAAGCTGAACCAGCGTGGCCCCGGCCTTAAGTTTCGCGCGGGCGTCTTCGGCGCTGCCCACACCGCCTACGCCGATCAACGGCACCGTGCCATTGGTCAGTCCGTGCATGCGCGCCAATCCTGCGGTGGACAGATCGAAAAGCGGACGCCCGCTTAATCCCCCAGCCTCCCCGGCGGTGGTTTTATCCACCAAACCGTCGGGTCGGCTTATGGTCGTGTTGGAGATGATCAGGCCATCGCACCCGCCGTCGAGTGAGAATTGAGCGATCGCCTCCTCATCCGCCTGGCTCAGGTCCGGGGCGATTTTAACCAGGATCGCCGGCGGCGTGCGCCCGATGACCACCCGGTCGCGGGCTTGCGCCACGGCCTCGACCAATTGGCGCAAATCATCGACCGATTGCAGCGCGCGCAGGCCAGGGGTGTTGGGGCTGGACACATTGACGACCAGATAGTCGGCGAATTCCGCCAGCGTCGCCGCGCCGATGGCGTAGTCCGTAGCGGCATCCGTGCTGTCTTTGTTTTTGCCTAGATTGACGCCGACGATGCCTTTGTGATCGCGGGCCCGGAAGGTGGCTAAGCGCCGGCGCGCAGCCTCCGCGCCTTCATTATTGAAACCAAGGCGGTTGATGACACCGCAGTCGTCGGGCAGGCGAAAGATGCGCGGCTTGGGATTGCCGAGTTGGGGTTTGGGCGTGATGGAGCCGACTTCGACGAAGCCGAAACCGGCGCGCAGCATCGGCCCCATGACTTCGGCATTTTTATCAAATCCGGCGCTGAGGCCGACGGGGTTGGGGAACCTTAGCCCGAAGGCATCGACTGCAAGCTGGGGCGCGTGATCGGCCGGCGCATGGGGCCCAAAGCCCGCCTTTAAGGCCTTGATCGTCAGGCCGTGCGCCGTTTCTGGGTCCATGTGCCGCAGCAAGGGCAGGGCGAGGGGGGCCAGGCAATTGCCGATCGCCATGGGCTATTAGCCCTCCCCATTTGGCAGGGGGGCCGGGAAAATATGGGTGCCGTCGGGCCCAAGCGGCAGCGGGTCGACCGATAGCACGGCCGCCACAGGCACCGCGCCATAGATATGCGGGAATTGCTTGCCGCCGCGCGATGTCTCCCACTTCAGTGTGCCGGGCAGCAGCTTTTCCGGGTCAACGCTCAACAGCATCAAATCGGGCTCGCCCGCGCGGTGGCGCCGCGCGCTCTCGACGATTTGTTCGGCGGTGGAAAAATGCAGAAACCCATCGGCCCGATCGTCGGCCAGGCCGTGATACTGGCCCGCCGTCATCGCGGCCACCCAACCTTCCGCCTTTGCCAGATGATAAATCACGGCCATTTGCATTCCGGCGGCAGGGACATCAACACCGCCTCCGGATTTCCGCCGGTCATCAGGCCGAAGCGCGTGCCGCGATCATAGACCAGATTGAATTCGGCATAGAGGCCGCGCTTGACCAATTGCCATTCACGCTCCGCATCGCTCCAGCCTTCTTGCATATGGCGGCGGACCAATTTGGGATAAATATCCAGGAACGCCTTGCCGACATCTTGGGTCAGTGCGAAATCATCTTCCCAGTCGCCGCTGTCGATATAATCGTAAAAGATCCCCCCGACGCCACGCGCCTGGCCACGATGCTTGATGAAGAAATAATCGTCGCACCAATCCTTAAAAATCGGGTGGTAGGCGGGGTCATGGGCGTCGCAGGCGGCCTTGAAGGCGGCGTGGAAGTCGGCGGTATCTTGGGGCACCTCAACCATCGGGTTCAGGTCGCCGCCGCCACCGAACCAACTGCGGCCCGTCACGATCATGCGGGTGTTCATATGGACGGCGGGCACTTTCGGGCTGCGCATGTGCGCGACCAGCGAAATACCAGCGGCCCAGAATTGCCCTTTTGAGATATCGGCGCCGGGGATTTCCTTGGCGAATTGCGGCGAAAAATGCCCGTGCACGCCGGAGATGTTGACGCCTACCTTCTCAAAAACCCGACCCTCGCGCAGGATCGACATCTCCCCCCCGCCGCCAAGATCGGGGTTGGCGCTGTCGGCATCGGCATGATCGGCGCGGTCCCAGCTTTTGCGCTCAAATCGCCCAGGCTCCAGGTCGGCGTGCGGCTGGGTGGGGTCAAGCTCGGTCTCAATCGCCTCAAACTCGGCGCAGATTTGGTCGCGCAGGCTGCGGAACCAGTCTTTTGCCCGGGTTTTGCGTTGCTCCAACTCTGCCGCCTCGGGAAGGGGGCTGGCCGTTTCCGGCGCTTTGCGATCTTTCATGCCTGTATTTACCATGGGGCTCACTCTACTCCGCTTCGCTTAGATCGGAAAAGCCGTCTGTCTGTCTCAAGGCCTCGCCCAACGCCATCGCCGCTGATTGTGCCACATTCAGTGATCGAAGGCCGGGCCGCATTGGGATTATAAGGCGGGCATCTGCTGCGTCATGCACGTTTTCGGGCACGCCGGCACTTTCTTGCCCGAAAAGCAGCACATCGTCCGCCCGAAAGGCGAAATCGACATAGGATTGCGCGCCGCTTGTCGTAAAAAGAATCACCCGCCGACCGGCCATCGCCTGGGTAAAAGCATCCCAGTTGGCATGGCGTGTCAGATGCGTTTTGGCGATATAATCAAGCCCGGCGCGTTTTATTTTGGCGTCTGACCAGACGAATCCTGCGGGCTCGACCACCGAAAGGCCGGTGCCCATACAGGCCGCCAAGCGCAAAATTGCCCCGGCATTCTGCGGTATATCGGGCTGAAAAAGGGCTAGGTGCGGCAATTGGCTCATGATTTCCCGCTCTTGGCCTGCCAGAGGTGACTTTGCAAGCCCCGTTCAGTCGAGTATAGATGCGGCGTTCGGGGACGGGGTTCTTTGATGATTAGCGGCGCGGTGCGGCGTGATGTCGCAAAAACGCTCGTCTTATGGCCCGATTGAATTACTATTGAAGCCGCATACGCGCCGGGTTCCGGTGGTTTGGGCAGCTAGATTGTAAGGGGATGATGATGGCTGAAGCGACGCAGCCCGGTGGTACCGAGGAAGAAAAGCCCGGTCGCCGTGACTTTCTCAATTATCTCGTGGTCGCGACTGGCGCCGTGGGCGCAGGCGCGTTCCTGTGGCCGGTGATCCATTCGATGAACCCATCGCGCGACGTTCTCGCTTTGGCGTCGAGCGAGGTGGACTTAAGCCCCATTGAAGTGGGGCAGGCGATCACGATCACCTGGCGCGGCAAGCCGGTCTTCATCCGGCACCGCACGGAAGACGAGATTTCAACGGCCCGGTCGGTCGATGTCGCCTCGTTGCCCGATCCACAGACTGATGAAGAGCGCGTTCAAGAAGCGCCGTGGCTGGTGATGGTCGGGGTGTGCACGCACTTAGGGTGTGTGCCGCTTGGCCAGAAGCAGGGCGAGCCCAAAGGTGAGTTTGGTGGCTGGTTCTGCCCCTGTCACGGGTCGCACTACGACACTTCGGGACGCATCCGCAAAGGTCCGGCGCCGGAAAATCTACCCGTGCCGGGCTACGAATTCACGTCCGAAACCTCGGTTCTGATCGGGTAAGGGGATCGCCAGATGAGCAGCCACTCCGCTCCCAGCTTTAAAAATCCGGTCGTGCGCTGGGTCGACTCGCGCCTGCCGGTTTTCAGCTACATGCATGCCGAATACGGCACGTTCCCGATGCCGAAGAACCTGAATTACTTCTGGAACTTCGGGGCGCTTGCGATGGTGGTGCTGATCACCATGATCCTGACCGGGATCATGTTGGCCATGCAGTACACCGCGCATATCGACCTCGCCTTCGATTCGGTTGAGCGTATTATGCGCGACGTCAACTTCGGTTGGCTGCTGCGCTATGTGCACATGAATGGGGCGTCGATGTTCTTCATCGTCGTCTATATCCACATGTTCCGCGGCCTGTATTACGGTTCCTTCAAACAGCCGCGTGAGCTGCTGTGGATACTAGGCGTTGTGATCCTGGTCTTGATGATGGGCACGGCCTTCATGGGCTATGTGCTGCCTTGGGGCCAGATGAGCTTCTGGGGTGCCACCGTCATCACCAACCTGTTCTCGGCGATCCCGCTGGTCGGCGATAGCATCGTGACCTGGTTGTGGGGCGGCTTCTCGGTGGATAATCCGACGTTGAACCGCTTCTTCGCGCTGCATTACCTGTTCCCGTTCCTGATCTTGGGCGTGGTGATGCTTCACGTTGTTGCCTTGCATGTGACGAAGTCGAATAACCCGACCGGCATTGATGTGCGCGGTCCGCAGGATACAGTGCCGTTCCATCCCTACTTCACCGCGAAGGATTCGGTTGGTCTTGGCGTGTTCCTGCTGATTTTCGCCTTCTTCGTCTTCTTTGCACCGAACTATATGGGCCACCCGGATAACTACATCCAGGCCGACCCCTTGGTGACGCCCGCGCATATCGTGCCGGAATGGTATTTCCTGCCCTATTACGCGATCCTGCGGTCCTTCACCGATGATTGGTGGTTCTTCAGCTGGTTCCTCAGCTGGATCATGGATGCGAAGTTGGCAGGTGTGCTGGCGATGTTCGGCTCCTTAATCGTGCTGGCGCTGCTGCCGTGGTTGGATACGTCCAAGGTGCGCAGCAACCGCTACCGTCCGATGAATAAGTGGCTGGTGATTGCGCTGGTGATCGACTTCATCATCCTTGGATGGGTCGGCGGCAAACCGGCGGAAGAGCCCTATGTAGCGATCGCACAGTGGTCGACGTTGTTCTACTTCTTCGCCCTCCTGGTGCTAACGCCGCTGATCGGGTGGATTGAACGTCCGCGCCCGCTGCCGGCCAGCATTTCCGAGCCTGTTCTTAAGGGTGGTGGCAGCGCTGCTGGTGCCACGACTGCGAAGATGGAGAAGTCGTAATGGGTATTGCAGTCAAAAGCGTCCGTCTGACCGTCGCGATTGCGGCGCTCGCTGGCGCTGTCGGCTTGGCCTCACCTGCTACGGCGGCAGGCAAGGCGGCCTATCCTGAGCAGATGGAGTGGTCGTGGACCGGTCCCTTTGGCACCTTTGACCGGGCGTCGGCCCAGCGGGGGCTGCAGGTCTACACCCAGGTGTGCTCTAGCTGCCACGGTATGGATCAGCTTTACTACCGTAACCTGACGGATTTGGGCTACACGGACGATCAGGTGAAGGAATTCGCCGCGCAGTTCGAGGTCCAAGACGGTCCGGACAGCTTTGGGGAGATGTATATGCGCCCCGCCGAGCCGTCGGATCCCTTCGTCAATCCTTTCCCGAATCAGGCGGCCGCACGCTCCGCTAATGGCGGTGCCTATCCGGCGGATCTATCGCTGATTGCGAAGAACCGGGCCCATGGCTTTGGGTCGATCGGGGCGAACTTCTTGGCGATGCTTCAGATCAAGGGCTCTTCCTCGGGCGCCGATTACCTTCACGGGTTGTTGTCGGACGGCTATGTCGATCCGGCCCCGGAAGGCGTCGATCTGATGCCGGGTCAGTGGTACAACAAATACATGGCCGGTGGCGCAATCGCGATGCCACCGCCGATCTACCCTGATGGGGTGGAGTATGAGGACGGCACGGAGGCCACGGTCTCCCAGCAGGCTTACGACGTCGCGACCTTCCTGGCCTGGGCGGCAGAGCCCCGGTTGGAAGAGCGCAAAGAGACGGGCGTGAAAGTGCTGCTGTTCTTGGCGATTTTCACCGGTCTTCTGATCGCTGTGAAGCGTCGCACCTGGGCGGATGTTAAACACTAAGCCTAAGGTGACGATGTCTGAATCAAGAGAAAGGCCCGCCATCATCCGGCGGGCCTTTTTCTGTTTGGCTATGCGCTAGTAGCCCCGAATCTCATCTGCCAGGAGGGCAAGGCTCTCCGAACGACCGGTAAGGGCCGTAAAGCCATAGGGATTGAGGAATTGGCGGCCCCAGAAGAAGTTCCGCTCGCTCATCGGAAGCTCTGCTTCATCGCAAACGGACGCCCAATTCTCCGCAATGCAGCGCAGTTGTGCCTCGACGATCTGGATTGCGTCATTTTCAGACAAAAGGAAATGGTGTGCGGCTTCAATGCAGGTCGATATCCGACTGGCGCGCGCATCGCCCGTGATGCGCATAGCCTGGCTTGCCTCTTGGCCCGCGCGCCCTTGGGGGCAGATGTCATAGGCCGGTGTCAGCGCAAGCATTGAGCCGTCCCAGAACGCCGCATGGTTGCGCGCATGATCGTCCGTGTTCCCCGATAGAATATTGAAGACGATGCGTGAGAAAAGCTCGCGCAACGTCGTCCTTGGCTCGGTGAAGCGATGCCGGATGATATCGGCAAGGTCGCCATAGCTTGCATAGCGCGCCATCATTTCATCGAGGCCAAGCATCGTCAGCGCCGAGACCATCATCTTGCGATGCCAGCCTTCATCGGCTTTGACCCGGTCGAAGCGCTCGATCAACAGAACGTCTTTGCCCGACGCCCTCACAAGCGAGACCGGCGCGGCATGAAGACCGCAGAGATTCGCGAGCCGCATGGCGATAAATTCCGCCTTCACGACGCTGTAGAGATCAGCAGAGGATGCGAATTTGGCCACATGCTTGATCGCTCCATCATCGATCAAGGCTTTGGGACGCGCGCCACCAATTGAACTGCCGTGATGTAAAGCTTGGTCAAGCTCAGGCGAGAGCGGGATGCCCTGCTCCACACGTTCGGCCGAGCTAATCAGCTCTTCGAGCGTGCCATTCACTGGCGCGCGCGGGACGTACTCACTAGGCGATTGCTGAAAGTCGAGCGCGCCAATGCGATCTGAGCCAGACTCCAAAAGGAAAGTCAGTTCGGATAGCTCTTGATTGTCGAGGGTATTGCCTTGAATGGAGAACTTGCGATTGAGAATGACGCGGCGCCCCCAGGCATCCGGCGCGGCATCGCGCAAACTGCTTGGCATTGTCAGCCCGTCGGGGAGCGGAAGCTCTCCTGGCCGGAGCGGAAGCTCAGGCAGGTAGATCGGGACGGCGTCTGCGCGTTCAAGATAGCTTTTGCCGTAGTTGAAATGGATGAGGCCATTCTCAGCGTTCAAACGACCGGCGACGACAGGTTCGCTCGCACCAAGCAACCATACCCAGACATAGGCTTCGTCGTATTTCGGTCGCTTAGAACTCATCGACGACCTTCTTTCCGGCCTTGTAGACATGCTTGGGCAGGACAGCGATCCGGTCGTCCATACGCTCAGAAAGACGGTTGATACCCGTCTCGTCGCTGTCGAAAAGCTTTAAGCCAAGTAGCGTGGCGGCCTCGAACATAATGCCGATTTCTACCTTGGGGTCGCCTTTCTCCAGCCGCTGGAGGGTGCTGCGCGCAATCCCTAAGCGTTCCGCCAACTCCATCTCGGTCATCTTGCGCTGCTTGCGGCCATGACGGATCATCTTGCCCAGCAAGGCGGTTCCATCGGTCGTGTAGCGTGCGTAGGTGCGCTTTGGCGTTGGCATGGCCTGAAATCCATTTGAATTACTCATCGGTCATATCTGGACGATTTGACCGCTTCATACGTCATTAGGGCGGCCAGTGAACAGAATGTCAATAGAATGACCGACACATAGGGCAGATTGATCAAATCTGCCTTTTTCATCGGTCACAAATGCGGTCAATCGCCCTTCAGGAATTCCCGCGCGCCTTTTACGGCTTCGGCGAGCCCGACGCGTTGCACCTCAACGCCTTCTGGGAAGGCGCCGGTCAGGCGGGTTGGCATCATCGGGTCCAATAGCACGAAGACGCCCCGATCATCCGCCTTGCGGACCAGACGCCCGAAGGCCTGCTTCAGCTTAAGGCGGGTCAGCGCATCATCATAGGCGCGCGCACCGAAATGCTTGCGCCGCGCCTTATGCAGGATCGTCGGGCGGGGCCAGGGTACGCGGTCGAAGACGATCAGGCGTAGGCTTTCACCCGGTACATCGACGCCGTCGCGCACCGCGTCGGTGCCCAGCAGGCAGCTATCGCGCTCCGCCCGGAAAATCTCAATCAGGGTGGGCAGGTTCAGGCCGTCCACATGCTGGGCGTAGAGGCCAAGACCTGCCTCATCCAGCGGCCCGGCGATGCGTCGGTGCACCCCGCGCAGGCGGCTGATCGCGGTGAAGAGCCCAAGCGCCCCGCCGCCGGATGCCTTAAATAATTCG
>Ga0307967_1001092_pt1 | contig 17393 bp, 19 predicted proteins | sample OrgLakmetagen648_FD_201828 | JGI IMG/M metagenome (GOLD analysis project Ga0307967, IMG submission 201828) | Saline water microbial communities from Organic Lake, Antarctica - #648 | ecosystem: Environmental > Aquatic > Non-marine Saline and Alkaline > Saline | place: Antarctica: Organic Lake... | reverse complement strand
TGATAATATTTCAGATGAAAATATTTGGTCAATTTTAATTAACCACATCCCAAAACTAAAAGTCGAAATTGACAATTTGATTAGAAAACATACTTAATGAAAAGACGCGACCTGCAACATATCGAATGGAAACCTGAAGAAAAAAAACCGGCTTCATCAAAGGATAAAAATACTGAGACGGCTGAAGGAATTAAGCTCAAAAAGCACTATTCCAAAAAAGATCAGGAAAACTTGGATCACCGCTCTTTTGCCGCTGGAATTCCACCTTATTTACGCGGGCCATATTCCACGATGTATGTTGGCCGGCCGTGGACCATCCGCCAATATGCCGGTTTTTCTACCGCCGAAGAAAGTAACGCCTTTTACCGCCGAAATCTGGAAGCCGGACAAAAAGGGCTTTCCGTGGCTTTTGACCTGGCCACGCACCGCGGTTATGACAGCGATCACCCGCGTGTGCAAGGCGATGTGGGAAAAGCTGGTGTCGCGGTGGATTCTGTGGAAGAAATGAAAACCCTGTTCGATCAGATCCCTTTGGATAAAATGTCGGTGTCGATGACGATGAACGGCGCGGTATTGCCCATTATGGCATTTTATATCGTCGCTGCCGAAGAACAGGGCGTCAAACCCGAACAGCTCAAAGGCACCATCCAGAACGATATTCTAAAGGAATTTATGGTGCGGAATACATATATTTATCCGCCCACGCCCTCGATGAAAATCATTTCCGATATTTTTGAATTTTCATCCAAAAAGATGCCCAAATTTAACAGCATCAGCATTTCGGGCTATCATATGCAGGAAGCCGGCGCGACTTGCGATATTGAATTGGCTTACACCCTTGCAGACGGATTGGAATATATCAGAAAAGGCCTCGACGCCGGAATGGATATCGACAGCTTTGCCCCTCGCCTATCGTTTTTCTGGGCTATCGGGATGAACCATTTTATGGAAGTCGCCAAAATGCGCGCCGCCCGAATGTTATGGGCGAAACTCGTCAAACAGTTCAAGCCAAAAAACCCAAAATCTCTTTCTTTGCGCACACATTGTCAGACCAGCGGTTACAGTTTAACCGAACAAGATCCCTTCAATAATGTGGCGCGGACCTGCATCGAGGCTTCCGCAGCGGCTTTTGGTGGGACTCAAAGTTTGCACACAAATGCTTTGGACGAAGCCATCGCTTTACCCTCTGAATTTTCCGCGCGGATTGCCCGGAATACCCAAATTTATTTACAGGAAGAAACCGGAATCACAAATACGGTTGATCCTTGGGCGGGAAGTTATTACGTCGAAAAACTCACCGATGAAATCGCCCAAAAGGCCTGGAAACTCATCGAAGAAGTTGAAGAACTCGGCGGAATGACCAAAGCCATTGAAAAAGGGATCCCAAAACTACGCATTGAAGAAGCTTCTGCCAAGAAGCAAGCCTGGATAGACAGCGGCCGCGATGTGATTGTGGGCGTCAATAAATACAGGCGTGAAAAAGAAGACCCGATCGTTACGCGCGAAGTGGACAACCAGCGTGTGCGCAAACAACAGGTTGAAAGGCTCGAAAGCCTTAAGAAAAATCGCGATTCTAAAAAAACTGAAAAAGCTTTAAAAAATTTAACCAAAAATGCTGAAAATGAAACCGGAAACCTTTTAGAACTCGCTTGTGAAGCAGCGCGCGAAAGGGCCAGCCTTGGCGAAATCAGCCAAGCACTCGAAAAAGTTTACGGGAGGCATAAAGCACAAAATCAATCTTTTAGCGGCGTGTACAGTAAAGAAATAAAAGACGACGATTCGTTTAGCCAAGCGAAAAAATTGGCCAATAAATTTGCCGATCTCGAAGGCCGCCGACCGCGGATAATGATCGCAAAAATGGGACAGGACGGTCACGACCGCGGCGCAAAAGTTGTGGCAACCGGTTATGCTGATGTCGGTTTTGACGTGGATATTGGTCCGCTTTTTCAAACGCCCCAAGAATCCGCACGTCAAGCCGTGGAAAACGATGTGCATATTCTAGGGGTTTCCTCACTCGCCGCCGGCCATAAAACGCTGGTTCCGCAAGTGATTGAAGAATTAAAAAAACAGGGCCGTGAAGATATAATGGTCATCGTGGGCGGAGTAATCCCCTCAGCTGATTATGACTTCCTCTTTGATGCCGGTGCCGTCGCCGTTTTTGGCCCAGGCACTAAAATCAGCGACGCCGCGATTCAGATATTGGAAATTTTGATTGATTCGGTTTAAGACAATATATTTAAAATCAGACCCCAAAGGTGTGACACACCTTTGGGGTCTAAACTGCTAAAGATAAAATTTCTAAATTTTTTATTCCCCTAAGCGGGATTGCTTTCTTGCCAATAAGGCATTTTTCATTGTTCGCAAAAATCTGTCTTTTCCCTTAAATTTTTGACAAAGTATTTAAACTTCGCATCCCTGTCCATATTTTTGGAAGTATGAAAGAAATATCGGCAGAAGACATAAACAACTTTGAAAAAGTTTATCGGCTCAACCTCATCAACAGCATCACCGGTTTTAAGTCGGCTAACTTAATTGGCACCAAATCTTTGGAAAGTGGAATTTCCAATCTGGCGATTTTCAGTTCCGTTATTCATTTGGGCAGCAATCCACCTTTGCTGGGATTTATGCTGCGGCCCACTTCCGGTGACAACAATACCTTTGAGAATTTAAAAGAAAGCGGGTTTTTTACCGTTAACCACGTGCCCAAAACCCAATTGAAATCGGCGCATCAAACTTCGGCTAAATACGATCCCAAAATTTCAGAATTTGACAAAACCGGTCTGACAGAAATTTACAAAGCCGATTTTCAAGCCCCTTATGTGGAAGAATCCAGAATTCAGTTGGCGTGCCGATATCGCAATGATTATTTTATCGAAGAAAATGACTGTCGTCTTATAGTCGGGGAAATTGAACAGGTTTTTCTGCCCGACAATGCTCTGGAAGAAGACGGGTTTGTGGATTTACAAAAAGCCGGTTCGGTAACGATCAATGGGGTTGATGGCTATTCGGAAACCGGTTTAATTGATCGTTTTTCTTATGCAAAACCAGATTAATGTGGTGATTTGATGATGGGATGATGGGATGATGGGATGATTTGACGATGTGATAATGTGTTGATGTGTTGATGTGTTGATGTGTTGATGTGTTGATTTGAAAATTAAAAAATAAACTACCTCGATGCAAGCATACGAGGTATTCAGAAGAAAAGAGTTTTTTCATTGAAAACCTAAGGTCTTCAAACTTTCCTCTTCGTACGAAGCAAGCTTCGGGGAATTAGACCCTCAGAGATTAAAAAATTAACTGAGCTTCCGCAGAAAAAAGATAAATCAAATTTAATCGGCGATAAAACCAAAATTCCAAGTCTAAAAAGTTTAGCCCTTGAAGAATTTGAAGCTGATCCGCGGTCGGCATTTCCCTTTAGCGGCGGCGAAAAAGAAGGCTACACACGCATCAAGGATTACTTTTGAAACACCAAAAAATTGGCTGTGTATAAAAAAACCCGCAACGGACTTCTCGGAAAAAATTACAGCTCAAAATTTTCGGCCTGGTTGGCCAGTGGAAGCGTTTCGCCGCGTTATGTGTATTGGGAAATCAAAAAATTTGAACAAAAAGAAATCAAAAACAAAAGCACTTATTGGCTATATTTTGAATTGATGTGGCGGGATTATTTTAAATATGTCTCGCTAAAACACGGTAATAAATTCTTTAAATTAAACGGAATTTCAGGTAAAAATTTAGACTGGGGAACCGATCCCGAAAATTAAACCAATGGATCGATGGCAAAACCGGACAGGATTTTGTGGATGCCAATATGCGTGAAATTGCCGCAACCGGTTTTATGAGCAACCGAGGCCGGCAAAATGTCAATAGCTTTTGGGCCAAAGAATGGAAACAGGATTGGCGCGCCGGGGCTGCTTATTTTGAAAGCCAGCTCATCGATTTTGACGTGCACAGCAATTGGGGCAACTGGATGTATAACAGCGGCGTGGGCAACGATCCACGCGACCGGAAATTCAATAATGAAAGCCAGGCCAATCGCTATGACATCGAGGGGAAATTTCGCGAGCGCTGGTTGCAGGAAAGTTTGTTTTAAAGAACAATACTATGAAAACACTTCGACTCATTCTCGGCGACCAGCTCAATCACAATCATTCCTGGTTTGATAAAGCTGATAAAGACGTCATTTATTTTATGGCAGAAATGCGCCAAGAAACCGATTATGCAGATCACCATATTCAAAAGGTCATCGGTTTTTTTGCCGCGATGCGGAACTTTGCAGATTATCTGAAAGACCGCGGCCACAAAGTTATTTACTATCAGATTGATGCCGATGACAATCAACAGGATTTGGTCAAAAACCTCAACAAACTTATAGATGACCATTCCATCAAAAAATTTAAATACCAACTTCCCGATGAATACCGATTAGATGAACAATTGAAGGCTTTTTGCAAAGCTATTTCAATTGACAATCAAGCTTTTGACACCGAACATTTTTTTACGTCCAGAACCGAAATGGCTGATTTTTACCAGGGGAAAAAGGAAATGACGATGGAATATTTCTATCGGGATATGCGTAAAAAGCACGGCATAATGATGCAAAATGTCAAAAACCCCGAAGGCGGCAAATGGAATTTTGATAAAAGCAACCGCAAAAAATGGAAAGGAAAGCCCGAAATCCCACACGAAAAAGGATTTAGAAAAGACGTTTCCACTATTGTAGAACAAATTGAAAAGGCCGGCATTAAAACAATTGGTTCGGTTCGTGAAAAAAACGTCAGCTGGCCAACTTCCCGTGAAGGTTGCTTAAAAGCACTCAATTATTTTTGTGAAAACTTACTGATTCATTTTGGCGATTATCAGGATGCTTTGCACACCAATGAGCGTTTTCTGTTTCATTCGCGGCTTCCTTTGCGATGAACACAAAAATGCTTTCGCCAAAAGAAGTTGTCAATAAAGTAGTAGAATATTATTACGACAACAAAACTGAAATCGATATTTCACAAGTCGAAGGTTTTGTGCGCCAAATTCTGGGTTGGCGTGAATATATGCGCGGGATTTATTGAATGAAAATGCCGGGTTACCGCCAAAATAATAAACTCAACAATCAAAACCAACTTCCGGATTTCTATTGGACAGGCGACGCAGAAATGAACTGTTTGCACCACGCAATCACTCAAAGTCTGGAAGAAGTTTATGCGCATCACATCGAACGTTTGATGATTACGGGAAATTTTGCACTTTTGACCCAAACGCATGCCGATGAAGTTGATGCCTGGTACCTCGGGATTTACATCGATGCAATCGAATGAGTGGAAATGCCCAACACACGTGGAATGAGCCAATATGCCGATGGTGGGGTTGTCGCGACAAAACCTTATGTTTCAAGTGGAAGCTACATCAATAAAATGCGCGATTATTGCAAGAGCTGCAAATATGATGTTAAAAAGAAAACCGGTGAAAATGCTTGTCCCTTTAATTCGTTATACTGGAATTTTCTTTCAGAAAAAAAGGATTATTTTAAAAACAACCAACGGATGAATATGATGATGAGTGTTCTCAAAAAGATGGACAATGAAAAATTAGAAGCACATCAAAAACAGGCTGAAAAGATTATTCGAGAGCCAGATAAATTTTAAATTTAATTTTTTTTAAGCTATTTTTAAATAGATATGATAGCTAATCGTTGCTGTAGTCTTGGATTAAACCTTTACTTTCTTTAAAATTCCTTTGTATTACCGCGTTTTTCCAAACCTCTCAATTACCCTAAACCCTTTACACTGCGTCAATTCCCACTTTATAATTCTGATTGTTGTGATATTTTGCTAACTTTGGATAATCACTCATTAAAATTTTACAAATATGAATAGTGATAGTGTATTAGATAAAATTGATCAGCTTCCGCCTGAGGCTAAAGAGAAAGCGAACGATTTCGTTCAATATCTTTACGATCAATATGTCAAATCCAAACCTTCGAAGAAACCTAATCAAGCAATTTCAAAAAATTCCTTTATTGGGATGTGGAAGGATCGCGACGATTTAGAAAATAGCACGGCTTGGGTGCGCGAGCAACGCGAAAACCAGTGGAAAAAAAAGTGACCTATGGATAAGTCTTTCATTCTTGTCGATTCCGATATTCTTATTGATGCAAGTCGTGGAATAACCCAGGCTATCCAGATGCTCGAGAGATACGATCAATCACATTTACTGGCTGTCAGCGTCATAACCAAGCTGGAACTTATGGTTGGTTGTAAAGATAAAAAGGAATTTAAACAACTCAATAAATTTTTAAGACACTTCGAAGTTTTCCACCTTTCAGAATCTATTTCTAAAACCGCGGTTGAGCTCTTTGAACAGTACAGATTGAGTCATAATGTTCTAATTGCGGATATGCTCATTGCCTCTACAGTAATTTGTTATGAACTGGAATTTATTTCGAAGAATCAAAAAGACTTCCGGTTTATTAAAAATTTGAACCTTGTAAAATACATTTCGCAATAAAAAACTAAATACAAATAAATTTACAAAATCGGAACCAAAATCCTTCCGAACTATATTTTCATTGTGGAAAGTAACTGAACAAAGAAAATAATATGAATTTCCAAAAAAAATTTGTAATTCACCTTCGTGTTGCGATAATTTGAGCTTTTTAAAAACAACCAACGGATGAATATGATGATGAGTGTTCTCAAAAAGATGGACAATGAAAAATTAGAAGCACATCAAAAACGGGCTGAAAAGATTATTCGAGAGCCAGATAGCTTTTAAGCCCACCGTTAAGTTATAGTTAAAAATAAGGTTTTTTTTAACTTTCTTAATTAAAAAATGGATATTCGGATAAAATAAAAACCTTAATTTATGAAAAGCTTAATTTGGATTATCGCCGTAATTTTAATAATTGGATGGCTTATCGGCTTTATTGGTTTCCCCGAAGCGGTTGGAAATTTCATTCATATCCTTTTAGTGCTTGCTATTATCGGAATTCTTTATAAATTAGCAACCTAATAGAACAATGAAATTATTTTATTAACTAATTAAAACGTGTATTATGAAACGATTATTTTTAATGTTATTTGTAATGGGTATCCTTGCTACCTCTATGAACAGTTGTCGCAACGAAAGTGAAGACGCTGGAGACGAAATGGAAGAAGCTGCAGAAGATACCGGTGATGCAATTGAAGAAGGTGCTGAAGAAACCGGCGATGCTGCTGAAGATGCAGTGGACTAATTTGCATAACACAATTTTTTTTAACAGCCCTTTAGAGATTCTCTAAAGGGCTGTTAACTTTTTGGGTTCTATAATATTCTTGCCTATCGACAGACAGGTTTGTGTGATTAAAATTTTTAAGTTGACTTTGGACGAAAAGACATAGGACTTCAGATTCAATTATTAAAAAACTGATTTTCCAATATCTATATAATTAAGAGTTTATTCGATCAGAGTTTATGGACTAATGCCTGAATATTCAAAAACTCAATTCCACTACATTTATGGTAGAACCACTTTTTATATTTAAAAGCTCAAAACATCTTTTTTAGCCATTTCAAAATCTTGGATCACTTCTTCAACCACTGCTGCCGCTGGTTTGATTTCCCTAATCAATCCACTGATCTGTCCGATCTCGAGTTCGCCTTCTTCAAGATCGCCTTCGAACATTCCTTTTTTAGCGCGGGCACGGCCCAATAGTTCTTGAAGCTCATCTTTGGTCGGGCTTGTTTTGTATAAATCTTCAATATCCTGATAAAACTTATTTTTCAGCAGGCGCACCGGCGCCAACTCTTTCAGGGTTAATTTTGTGTCACCTTCATTTGAATTGATAACAAGGTCTTTAAAATTCTGGTGTGAACTCGCCTCTGGAGTTGCCACAAAACGGCTTCCCATTTGAACGGCATCCGCACCCAGGACCATTGCGGCGAGCATTCCACGGCCCGTGGCAATTCCGCCAGCAGCGATCACGGGGATTTTGAGTTTTTGAGAGACCATTGGAATGAGCGTAAAAGTGGTGGTCTCTTCCCGGCCATTATGCCCGCCAGCTTCAAAACCTTCGGCAACAATGGCATCCACGCCGGCATCTTCAGACTTTAATGCAAATTTTACACTGCTGACCACGTGAACGACTTTAATGCCGTTTTCCTTTAAAAGTGGTGTCCATTGCTTGGGGTTTCCGGCAGAAGTGAAGACAATTTTCACTTTTTTTTCGATGATAATATCCATCAATTTTTCAATATCGGGATAAAGCAAAGGCACGTTTACCGCAAAAGGTTTATCGGTAGCTTTTTGGCATTTATCAATGTGCTCGCGTAAAATTTCAGGATACATTGATCCTGATCCGATGATTCCCAACCCACCGGAATTACTGACCGCACTGGCAAGTTTCCAACCGCTGGCCCAGACCATTCCCGCCTGAATGAGTGGATAATCAATATCGAAGAGTTCAGTGATTCTATTTTTGGGCATAGATTCTAGGTTTTCGGGCAAATTTAAGCAATAACACCCGAACCCAATAATTCTTCGCCGTCATACCACGCGACAAATTGACCTTCGGCGATAGCGGTTTGTGCTTCTTCAAAAATAACGTAAAGCCCGTTTTCAGTTTGGTATAAACGTGCTTTTTCCAGCGGCTGGCGGTAACGGATCCTCGCTTTGACCTCGCGCTCTTCACCTGCTTTTAAGCATAAATCTTCCCGGACCCAATGGATTTCATCAGCATTTACAAATAAACCTTTTCGCAATAATCCCGGATGTGATTTTCCTTGTCCGGCATAAATAATATTTTCCTCAACATCGGTTTCTATCACAAAAAGCGGTTCTTTTTTTCCGCCAACGCCAAGGCCTTTGCGCTGTCCTTTAGTAAAGAAGTGTGCGCCGCTGTGGGTTCCAACTTCCATACCGTCTTCGGGCCTATAGGTTTTTTTAGTGCTCAGCATTTCAACGCTTTCATTTCCTTCGGCCAATACCAATTCTTTTTCTTCGACCCTTTCCTTTGGGATTTCAATGATTTTCCCAGTTTTAGGTTTGAGTTTTTGCTGTAAAAAATCTGGCAATCGCACCTTTCCAATAAAGCACAAGCCCTGGGAATCTTTTTTATCGGCCGTCACCAATTCTTGTTCAGCAGCGATTTTGCGGACTTGGCTTTTCTGAAGTTCACCAATGGGAAATAATGTTTTGGCCAATTGCTTTTGTGAAACTTGGCATAAAAAATAAGATTGGTCTTTATTGGCATCTTTTCCTGCCAGAAGATGAACTGTTTTTTCGGTTTTGCCAGCACTAATACTGAGCGTAGTCGAAGTACGGCAATAATGTCCCGTCGCGACAAAATCTGCGCCCAGTGAAAGCGCGATATCCATAAAGGCTTCAAATTTGATCTCGCGGTTGCACAGCACATCGGGATTTGGCGTTCGCCCGCGTTCATATTCGTCAAACATATAATCGACGATGCGTTCTTTATATTCCTCACTCAAATCAACAGTTTGAAAGGGAATTCCCAGTTTATCGGCGACGAGCATCGCGTCATTGCTGTCATCGAGCCACGGGCATTCCTCGCTAATGGTCACAGAATCATCGTGCCAGTTTTTCATAAACATCCCGATGACTTCATAACCTTGTTCTTTCAGCAAATATGCTGCAACGCTGGAATCAACACCACCGCTCAAACCGACGACAACCCTTTTATTTGTTTTTTTACTCATAACCTCAATTCTGCTGCGCGTTCACAATTTTGAACAACTTATTTTCTTATTTCAGACATATCCGGTTTCCCACCGTCTTTATAGCCTTCGGGTTCGCCAGTTCTTCGCTCACTGGCCGGGTCTTTCAGCGGAAATTTCTTTGTTTTTTCTAATTGCCCGTTTTTAAAGTATTTCCAAAGCCCCTTTCGGCGTCCGTTTTTATAATTTCCGGACTCAATCACCTCACCAGATTTATTGTAAAGTTTAGACGGACCGTTGAGTTTTCCATTACGGTAAGTGTACATTTGCGAAAGTGTGCCATTTTCGGAATACATTTTTTTGACCCCTTCCTCTTTTCCATTTTTAAACTGTTGCTCTTTGGTCAGTTTTCCATTTTTATAATACACTTTTTTCCAACCGTGCAACTTGTCATTTTGATAGTCTTCGGTCATCATTTTAGTTCCGCTTGCCGCGAAAAAATACGTCCACGTGCCAATGCGCTTTCTGTTTTTGAGTTTACCTTTACTTTTGAGCTTCCCCTTTTTATCGAAATATTTAATTGAAACGAAATTATTATTCTGGGAATAGGTTTTAGTGGCCTTGGGATGATCTGGATTTTTTTTGGTGTAAAACTTAAAGGTACCCGTTTCCCCGCCGTGATCGAATTGCCCGGAATAGCGGATATTCCCGGTTTTCGGATAAACTTTTTCCCACTTTCCATGCCGCCGGTCCTGACTGTCAAACTGATTGAGGTTATTGTCCTGGGCAAAGATATTTCCTGACCCAAAAATAAGAAGGCTTATGAATACGTTTATTATATTCGTGCGCATTGACTGAGTTTTTTAAATTGCGAAATTATATACATTCTTATGAAATCAAAAGTAATAAAAATCATTGCAATAGTTTTGCCAATTTTGATGGTAGTTTCCTGTACCGACGATGATGATAACGGCAATATTATCGAAGGCAACAATTCGATAATTGATTATTTGGACACAAATTCAGAGTTTTCCACTTTTCGCAAGGCCATTGACCGTGCGGGTTTGAGTGGGCTTCTTCAAGGAAATTCTGGGTCCTTCACCGTTTTTGCACCCGATAATGATTCTTTTGACAGTTATTTTCAGGACAATCAACCGGACAGTCTGGCCGACCTCTCTCAGCGAGAAGTTGAGCAATTGGTGGATTATCATATTTTGCTGACGTTGAACAGCCGCAATTCCTTTTCCACAAGTTATTTAAAAACGCGTGGCAATGTTCCGGTTAATGATAGCACGGAAACCCGTTTGAGTTTATTTGTGGAAGTTTCGCAGGACAGCCTTATTAAACTCAATGAAAACACGGCGATTTCTGAAGCTGATATTCAAGTGGACAACGGGATTTTGCACAAAATTGACGGCGTTCTCGCACCACCGGTTTTGGCCACTTTTATGCAGGCCGATGAAAACCTCACTGCATTTTATGACGAGCTGATTTCCGCTAATTCTTCCGACTTTCAAGCTTGGATTGCAGACACAACGGGGATTAACAAAACCCTGTTTGTTCCCAATAACGATGCGGTTGCTGAATATTTGAGCCAAAATTCAGGATTTTCAGAAAACACCCTGCGCAACCATTTTATGGACAGTTTGAAAATTTCCACTGAATTCAATTTGGGCTACACAAAAACTTTGGCGCAGAAAAACTTAAACGGCGGGCAAATTAATTTAGACCTTTATATCAACAATCAAATTGGTTTGGTGCTGAATGACACCGCTTCCATAACAGTTGCTGATATTGTCGCTACAAATGGTGTCTTGCAAATCACCGACAAGGTTTTGATCCTGCCGCGTGTTGCAAATTTTATCAAGGCCGATGTCAATTTGAATGCTTTGGAAGATGCTTTTGAGCTCGATCAATTTTCAGATGAAGATTATTTTAGTTTGTTAGAAGAACAGAGTTCCAACCAATCGCCTTTTACTGTTTTTGCACCAAATAATAATGCTTTTGATGACTTGCTCATCGAGCTTTTCCCAAATATGGATGCCGGTCTTGATGAAATCCCAGAAATGCAATTGCAAAATATCCTGGAAACGCACATCGTTCCGCAAAATCAACTTGTGGCCCCTTTCAACAATCAAACGGTCAATAGCCTTAACGGCGAAAGTTTAATGCTAAACGCAAATCAAGTGAACGTCGGTCCAACTTCTGAAGCTGATTTGAGTAACCGCAATGCCCAGGCCATTAACGGCGTTTTGCACAGGATTGATAGCGTTTTAGTGGCTGAATGAATCATATTAAAACTCTAAATATTTCTACTTTTAAATTATATTCTTTTGAAAAACCGCAAGCTCAAAAACCGCGAACTCGACCGCCGTTCGGTTGAAGAATTTAAAAAAGAAGGGAAGACGCCCATTTCCATTGTTTTGGACAATATCAGAAGCTCGCACAATGTGGGTTCTGTTTTCCGGACTGCGGATGCGTTTATACTCGAAAAAATTTATCTTTGCGGCATCACGGCAACACCGCCACACCGCGATATCAGAAAAACCGCAATCGGCGCTTCTGAAACCGTTGATTGGGATTATTCAAAAGACGCGCTTTCCACTGTAAAAAAACTAAAAGCTGAGGGAAACTATATTGTGTCCATTGAACAGGCTGAAAATTCTGTGGAATTACAGGATTTTAAAATTCCGGAAGACAAAGATTTGGTTTTGGTTTTTGGCAATGAAGTCAAAGGTGTGCAGCAAGAAATTGTCTCTTTGAGCGATGCCGTGGTGGAAATCCCGCAATTTGGCACAAAACATTCCCTCAATATTTCTGTGAGTGCGGGGATTGCAATTTGGGATGTCTATCAAAAAATGAAATTTTAATTTTAAATTATTTCCGTGCGATATTTTTTCGACCTTTCTTATGATGGAAGCCCGTTCCACGGTTGGCAAAAACAACCCAATGCGCTGGGGATCCAAGAAGTTGTGGAAGAAAAACTCGCCACCGCAACACGTGAAAAGCGCCAGATAATCGCAGCCGGGCGAACAGATACCGGCGTCCACGCCGAGCAAATGATAGCCCACGCCGATTTTAAAAAAGAAATCGACACCCTGGAACTTCAGTATAAGTTAAACAAGATGCTTCCAAAAAGTATCGCCATCAATTCAATTTTTAGAGTAAATGAGGATGCCCATGCGAGGTTTGACGCCATTTCCAGGGAATATAAATATCAAATTTGCAGTGCTAAAAATCCATTTTTAGACCCCTACTCTACTTTAATCAAGAAAAAATTGAATGTCGCAGAAATGCAAAACGGGGCTGATTTAATCAAGCAGCACCGTGATTTCAAATGCTTCTCAAAGTCCAAAACCGATGTAAATACTTACTTTTGTAAAGTTGAAAAGGCGAAATGGATTGAGCACGGGGATGATGTGTTGGTTTTTGAAATTAAAGCCGACCGATTCCTAAGAAATATGGTTCGCGCGGTTGTGGGAACTTTAATCGACATTGGTCTGGAAAAAAAAGATTTGACCGATCTCGGGCAGACACTAAAAAGCCGTGACCGCGGAAATGCTGGCAAATCAATGAATGCCAAAGGTTTATTCCTAAAAAAAATCATTTACCCCGAAGCGATAACAAAATTATAGATGGCCAAAAATACCACTGGAAATATATTTGATGTCAACATTTTTAAACGCCTGTTGACTTATACACGACCTTATAAAAAAACATTTTATTTTGTTGGGGTCGCTGCGATATTGCTTTCATGTTTTAGCGTCGTTCGGCCATATTTGAGTAAAGTCATTGTCGATGAGGGGATCATTCCAAAAGATTCCTATAATTTAATGTATTATGGTGTGGCGATGGTCATCGCGCTCATATTTGAAGTCGTTTTTCAATTTCTTTTTATTTATTACGCCAACTGGCTCGGGCAGGAAGTTATTCGGGATTTGCGCGACGATCTGTTCAAACACATTATTGCCTTTAAAAAACAATATTACGACACTTCGGCGGTCGGTCGACTGGTCACGCGTGCGGTCAACGATATCGAAACAATCGCCAGTATATTTAGCTCAGGCCTGTTTATGATTGTGAGTGATTTGCTGAAAATGCTCGTGGTATTGGCGGTTATGTTTTTTCAAAGCTGGGTCCTTGCGTTGATTGTTGTGGCCATAATGCCCTTTATAATTTATGCAACCCGTGTTTTTCAGAAAAAAATGAAAAGCGCTTTTGAAGATGTGCGGAACCAGGTTTCAAATTTAAACAGCTATGTTCAGGAACGGCTAACGGGAATGAAAATATTGCAAATCTTCAACCGCGAACGCATTGAATATAAGCGGTTTAAGGACATCAATAACAACCACCGCAAAGCCTGGGTGCGCACGGTCTGGTATAATTCCATTTTCTTTCCCATTGCTGAAATTGCGACTTCTGTCACCATCGGGATTATTGTTTGGGTCGGTGGCCTGCGCGTGATGGAAGGAAATTCTATGAGCCTCGGTGAAATTATAATGTTCATCCAGCTCATTCAAATGCTTTTCCGCCCACTGCGACAAATTGCCGATAAATTCAACACCTTGCAGATGGGAATGGTAGCAGCAAACCGCATTTTTAAAATTATAGACACCGATTCACAAATTCTTGATAGCGGAAAAATTGAAGCTAAAAACCTTCAGGGCGATATAGAGTTCCGGGATGTCCATTTCAGTTATGTTGAGGATGAAGAAGTCCTAAAAGGGCTTTCATTTAAGGTGAAAGCCGGTGAAACCATCGCTATTGTGGGCGCTACCGGTGCAGGAAAAAGTACTGTCATTAATTTACTGAGCAGGTTTTATGAAATTGACAGCGGCAAAATCCTGGTTGATGGCAAGGATATAAAAGACTATTCCCTTCGCTCGCTGCGCAGTGAAATTGCTGTTGTCCTGCAAGATGTCTTTTTATTTGCCGATTCTGTGATTTCAAATATCACACTCGATAAATCACATATTGACGACGACGATGCTGTGGAAGCCGCTCAGGAAATCGGCGTTCACGATTTTATCCAGCAACTTCCCAATGCTTATCATTATAACGTGAAGGAACGCGGGGCAATGCTCTCTTCAGGTCAACGTCAATTGATCGCCTTTTTGCGCGCTTATGTGAGCAACCCGAGTATTTTGGTGCTCGATGAGGCGACTTCATCTGTTGATTCTTATAGCGAACAGCTCATTCAAGAAGCCACCGACCGCATCACGAAAGGACGCACTTCTGTTGTGATCGCACACCGTCTGGCCACTATTAAAAATGCCGACAAAATTTTAGTAATGGACAAGGGTAGAATTGTGGAAGCTGGTAGCCATCAGGAACTTTTACAAATCCAGGATGGGTATTATAAAAACCTCTATGAAGTGCAGTTTATGGAAGAGGAAGTGAATTAAAAATTAAAGTTGAAGTCGAATTCGAAACTTCGCACTGAACTTTTTTTCGAAGTAAGCTGCGCTGAACGAAGCCGAAACACTAAAATTCTTTTGTTTTTTAATAAAATTAAGTTAAGTAACCCCATTTTTACAGCTTACTATCCTTAAATTTGATCGTGAATTAACTATTTAAATATTTAATGATGAAACGATTTTTTTTACTTTCCCTCTGTTGTTTTGTGTTGGTTTCCTGTGGTTCCACCAAAATGGAACGCGAAGCGATGCAGACCTTTAAAGGCAATTGGATATTAACAGATATAAGCTATCCCAATAATTCAGGCTTCGTCGATGTCAAAATATTTAACGATGCCCCAGTCAATTGCTTCCGAAATTCAACCTGGCATTTTGTGAGCAATAACAATCAAGGTGATTATACATTAAGTGGAAACGATTGTCCATCTGGAAAACAAAACTTCACGTGGAATGTGGTGGCATCTGAAAACAATCCTTCAGAATACAATCTAACCTTGAAACCAATTGGTGAAGATGAAAACTCCCGAAGGATCGATAGTGGTTTTCGAATGACATTATCAAATTTGAGCCAAAATAAAATGACATGGCGTCAAACCGTTCAATATGAAGGTGAAGCCTTTGTTATTCAAATGAAATTTGTAAAAAAATATTAATATTAAAATAAATCATTATGAAAATTATCAATAAAGAATTAATGGCCGTTGCCATCCTTGGAACTTTACTTTTTTCTGGCTGTGATGCCGTAAAAAACGCAAATAACACCCAAAAAGGCGCTGCCGCTGGAACAGCTGGTGGTGCCGTGATTGGCGGGGTTATAGGTAATAACGTTGGCGATGGTGATAACACTGCCCTTGGGGCAATAATTGGCGGGGTTATCGGTGGTGCTGCCGGGGGTTACATTGGAAACCGGATGGACAAACAAGCCAAGGAAATCGAAAATGAGGTTCCCGGCGCAGAAGTGACCCGCGTGGGTGAGGGTATCAATGTGACTTTTGATGAAAACAGTGGTATCTATTTTGCTACTGAAAAATCAAGTTTAAACAGCACTTCCCAAGAATCCCTGACAAACTTGATGAGAATTTTCGAGAAGTACCCCGACACAAATATTTTAATTGAAGGCCACACCGATAACACCGGTCGTGAAGAATATAATATGAATTTGTCTAAAGAACGGGCACAATCGGTTGTCAGTTATTTAAAAAACAATGGAATAAGCTCAAGCCGTTTTACCACAAAATGGTATGGAGAAACCCAACCTAAATATGACAACAGTACCAAAGACGGCCGTTCTAAAAACCGCCGTGTGGAAATTGCTATTATGGCAAACAAAGAGCTGAAAAACGAGGCTAAACAACAGGTTGATTAATTGAATGGTTTTCTTTTAGTATTGATTAAAAAGGGTTTGGATATTAAATTTAAACCCTTTTTTATTTGAAAAATGCCAGTACAATTTTAGTTTTATTTTTTAGGCATAAAACCACGTGCTCTTATACCGAATGGGGTTAGTAATGTCGCATAAATGCTTCTTAAAATCTACTTCGGCATAATACCTTTATAGAAAATATATTACGGCATTATAAAAATTAATTGGTATAAATTGCTTTTAGAAATACTCATTCAGTATTTTGAACAAAAACAGATAAATAGTGATGCGGATTAAAGGCCTCCAAATTTTCACTTCTTCCCTGAAAAAACAGCGGCATTTTTATGCGACTGTTTTGAACTTGCCGGTGCGCACTGTTTCAGTTTCTAAAATTGAAGTCGAAATAGGTTATTCTTTAATACAGTTTGAATACAACCCAGAAGCCACACCTTATCACATCGCTTTTCATATTTCGGCAAAAAAAGAAAACGAAGCTTTGAAATGGCTGAAAAAGCGGATCCCGATTTTAAAAATGGGCGACTGCGAAATTGTTTATTTTAGCGATTGGAATGCGAAGTCGCTTTATTTCTATGACGCCGATCACAATATTATGGAATTCATTTCCCGCCGGCATTTGCATAAATCCGCCACCGAAGCTTTTTCAGAAAATGATATTTGTGGAATTGCTGAAATAGGTTTGGCCACACAAAATGTAAAAAACGTTTACGACAAAGTTCACCAAGAAATAGGTTTAGAAAAATACAGCGGGGATTTTGAAAAATTTTGTCCCATTGGGGATGACCTTGGTTTGCTGATTACCATCGACAATCAGCAAAAAAAGACCTGGTTTCCCACAACCGATAAAGCCGAAAATTCTGAATTCAGTCTAAAATTTTCGCATCAGCATAAAAATAAAAAGTTGCATTTTGATGGAGAGGACGTAAGTTTTACTTGAAATGTGCAAA
>Ga0307967_1001091_pt1 | contig 17406 bp, 14 predicted proteins | sample OrgLakmetagen648_FD_201828 | JGI IMG/M metagenome (GOLD analysis project Ga0307967, IMG submission 201828) | Saline water microbial communities from Organic Lake, Antarctica - #648 | ecosystem: Environmental > Aquatic > Non-marine Saline and Alkaline > Saline | place: Antarctica: Organic Lake... | reverse complement strand
TACAGGTTTCGGCCCTTCAGTTCGGTAAGGTTCCAGCGCATCTAAAGTAACGATCCAAGGTGAAATAGTGGAAGCAAAATTTTTGGCTAAAAATGGACCTAAAGGAACATATTCCCAACGTTGTAAATCGCGGGCGCTCCAATCGTTGAACATGACCATACCAAATATAAATTCTTCGGCCTCATCAACACTAATAGGTTCTCCCATTGGATTTCCAGCGGTGGTTATAAATGCTGTTTCCACTTCAAAATCAACTTTTCGCGAAGGTCCAAAAAGAGGCTCTTCAACACCTTCAGGCTTTTTTTGCCCTTGTGGCCGGTGAACGGGAATGCCGCTGGGCACAATGGAACTGCTCCTGCCGTGATAGGCCACTGGCATGTGTAGCCAATTTGGTTTGAGCGCTTCTTCATCTGGTCTAAAAATTTTCCCCACATTTGTGGCGTGCTCTTTACTGCTATAAAAATCAGTATAATCACCGACATTCACCGGCAGTTGCATTTCGACATCTTTGAGATTGAACAACACCCGCTTTCGATCTTCAGCATTATCTTTTAAGGATAGATTTTCAGCATCAAAAATTTCTGCTATCCTGCTGCGGACGAGCCTCCAGGTTTTCCGTCCGTCGGCGATAAAATCGTTTAAGGTGTCCTGTAAAAAAATATCGTGGGTCAGGGGGATACCTTTAAAATATCCCAACTGGTGCAGCGCACCGAGGTCAATCGCCACATCGCCAATGCGAGTGCCAATGGTAATAATGTCCTCACTGGTCAAGAAAACACCAAAGGGGATATTCTGAATGGGAAAGTCTGTTTGTTTCGGGGTTTCTAACCAGGTTTTACGGTTTGGGTCGTTTGCAGGTATGGTCATAAAATTAATTTATACTGTTGATGCTCGAATATATCATTTTCCCTTTTAGTATAACTTGAATTTCTTATTTTTGAGGAATATTTAACTTAAGGATTTTATATGAAGAGAGATAAAGAAATTTTTGATTTAATCGAGGCGGAAGCCGAACGTCAACGCAATGGGCTAGAATTGATTGCCAGCGAAAACTTTACCAGTGATGCCGTTCTCGAGGCTGCAGGTTCGGTTTTGACCAACAAATATGCTGAAGGTTATCCGGGAAAACGCTATTATGGCGGTTGTGAAGTGGTGGATAAAGTTGAAAATCTGGCCATTGAACGTGCTAAAGAACTTTATAACGCTGAATATGCAAATGTTCAGCCACACTCTGGTTCACAGGCAAACACGGCTGTTTTTTCGGCCTGTCTCGATCCGGGTGATAAAATCCTTGGTTTTGACCTTTCCCACGGTGGGCATTTGACCCACGGTTCACCCGTGAATTTTTCAGGAAAATTATATAACCCCGTTTTTTATGGGGTCAAAAAATCAGACAAGCAAATTGATTATGACCACGTTCGGGAAATGGCCAAAAAAGAACGCCCAAAAATGATTATTGCAGGGGCTTCAGCTTATTCGCGTGATATTGATTATAAAAAATTCCGTGAAATTGCCGATGAGGTTGACGCCATTCTTCTCGCCGATATGGCGCATCCCTCGGGATTGATCGCAAAGGGGTTCCACAGCGATCCGCTTCCACATTGTCATATTATTACCACAACAACACACAAAACCCTGCGTGGTCCGCGAAGTGGGATGATATTGATGGGCAAGAACTTTGAAAATCCTTATGGAAAGACCTTTAAAAGCGGAAAGCCAAAAAAAATGTCCGCTTTGCTCAATAGCGCTGTGTTCCCGGGAAACCAGGGTGGCCCTTTAGAACATATTATCGCCGCAAAGGCAGTCGCCTTTGGTGAAGCCTTGACCGATGATTTTGGCATCTATATTGATAATGTTTGTAAAAACGCGAAAGCAATGTCCAAAGCGTTCAAAAAACGTGATTATGATATTGTCTCCGGCGGAACCGATAATCATATGTTGCTGATCGATTTGCGCAATAAAGGTTTAACCGGTAAAGAAGCCGAACAAACCTTAGAAAAAGCCAATATCACGGTAAACAAAAATATGGTCCCTTTTGATGATCAATCGCCATTTGTTACCTCTGGAATCCGAATTGGAACACCGGCGATCACAACCCGTGGCCTCAAAGAAGAGGATATGGAAACCATTGTGGATATGATGGACCGTGTCTTGGAACACGGTGATGATGACAAAGCATTGGACCTTATTAAAAAGGAAGTGGAAGAATTGGTGCAGGATAAACCCTTATTCCAGTTTAAATAAAAATTTATTATGAGAAAAATAATAATTATCGCGATGCTTGGTTTTTTTGGCCTTACGGCGAAAGCCCAGACTGAAAAAACAACATCAGATTTAAATAAAGAAGTCATCGAATTGATAAAAATCCAAAGCGGTGATGTGGTGACTTCATTATTAAAACCTGCACTGGAAAGGGTTTCTGGTGAAAAAAGGAAACAAATGAAACGGGATATCGATGCGGTTTTAGATAATTATTATTCTAAAACCGTTGAAATTTACTTGAATTATTACAGCAAAGAAGAAATTCATCAAATCCTCGATTTTTATCAATCAGAGCTCGGGCAAAAAATAAAGGATGTCCAACCCAAAATCACTCAAAAAACCATGAAAATGAGTCAAGGTTTGATGAGGGAGCTCGATCCTGTAATTCGGAAATATTTGGAACGTAAATAGAGTAGTGGAGCAACCAAAAAACAAAAACGCCGGAATTGATCAATTCCGGCGTTTTTTAGTTTGTGGCTAGACACAAAAATTAATGGTTCTACCATTATCTTGCCTGCCTAGCCGGCAAAGGGAGGCAGGCCTGTCTTCAGACAGGTTTTTGTGGTTGAAAATTTCAACTTGATTTTGGACAAAGGACGTAGGACTTATGATTTAATTCAGATTTTTTGTCTTATGTCCTACGCCTGCCTGCCGGCATAGGCAGGTCAAAAAGTCTTATTTATTAATATTCAAAGGCTAAATTCTACAACATTCGTGGTAGTACCAAATTAATTATTAAGCATAACCGGCATCACCAGCATAGTTACTTGTTCACCTTCGTCCAAGCCATCTTTTGGGGTTAAAATCCCTGCACGGTTGGGTAAGCTCATTTCGAGTTGAATGTGATCTGATTCTAAGTTATTCAGCATTTCCTGTAAAAAACGTGAATTGAAACCAATTTGCAGGTCATCACCGTTATAATCACAGGTCAAACGCTCATTTGCCTTATTGCTAAAATCTAAATCTTCAGCAGAAATCTGAAGTTCAGAACCGGCAATATTCAATTTGATCTGGTGTGTGGTTTGATTTGAAAAAATAGAAATCCGCCGCACTGAATTTAAAAATTGTATGCGGTCTAACGTAAGGACATTTGGGTTTTCTTTTGGAATAACCGCATCATAGTTGGGATATTTTCCATCGATGAGCCGGCAGGTCATTTGACTATCCTCAAAAGTGAATTTTGCGTTGCTCTCGTTATATTCCACTTTAATGGATTCATCTTTTCCAGCCAAAATATTTTTCAGGATGGTTAAAGGTTTTTTAGGCATGATAAATTCAGCTTCTTTATCAGCGCTTAAATCTGCCCGTGTATATTTAACTAATTTATGGGCATCGGTCGCAACAAATTTAAGGTCATCTTGCGAAAATTGGAAGAAGACACCACTCATAGTTGGGCGTAAATCATCATTTCCAGTGGCAAAAATAGTCTTGTGAATCGCTGTGGACAAGACATCAGCAGGAAGTTCAACCTGGCTGGATTCACTCACTTCAACAGTATCAGGGAATTCGTCTGGGTTGGCATAGGCCAGCTCATACTTTCCTTGTTCGGTGCTAATTTCAATTTTTTGACCGTCTTCATCTACAAGAAACGTAAGCGGTTGTTCAGGGAAAGTTTTTAGCGTATCCAACAATAACCGGGCAGGAACGGCAATGGCGCCCTCACTATCGGATTCAACTTCGAGGTTTGAGGAAAAAGTCGTTTCCAAATCAGACGCTGTGATCTCTAAATTATCCTCTTTAATGGTGAAGAGAAAATTGTCTAAAATGGGCAGTGTGTTCTTGCTGTTGATAACGCCACCCAGCAGTTGAAGCTGGTTGAGTAGATATGAACTGGAAATTATAAATTTCATGGTATTGTTTTTGTTACTTTTATGGAAAGGCAAATATATTTCATTCCGAGTGATTCCTCAAAAATTTTGCTCTAATTTCTTGAAAAGGAATGTAAAATTATTAATTTGCACATTGTTAAAATAAATAAAAATCATGAGAAAGTTACAATTACTAACAATTATTATTCTGTTATTTTCCTGCTCGATCTGGGCACAGACGGAACAACAGTCCAGGCAATTGGCCAGAACGGTTGACAAGCAAGCTCTGGCAACTGTCGCAGATAATGCTGAACAAAACAGGGTTCGGGCTTTTGAATATGCCCAAGAGCACAATAAGCCTTTAATCATTAAACGTGAGAATAGCCCTAATTCATATTTGAGCGGTATTTCTGAGACTAATGTTCTGTTTTATACTAAGGTTTATAACCGCGAGGCGGCGAACACAACAAACACCCCAGCTTTGTACCCTGCAGGCGGTCTTGGTCAATTTATCGAAGGCAACGGCATGACCATTGGTATTTGGGATGGCGGAAAGGTTTTGAATTCCCATGAGATTTTTGATGCGACTGACAAAGTCACTCAAATCGATAATCCATCTGAGGCAGACGATCACGCCACGCATGTTGCAGGGACATTGGCCGGAATAAAGCTTACGAACGCCAGTGATGATGCAGAAGAAGCACGGGGAATGGCCTATAAAGCTAAAATAAAAGCCTGGGATTTTTTCGGAGATATTCCTGAAATGGCCGAAAATCAAGCCAATGGTGGGGTCCTGGTTTCAAATCACTCTTATGGACTGGATGCCGATAATTTTAGCAATAATAATCCATTTGGAGCTTACAACAACACATCGGCCAGTGTCGATGCAATTACTTATAATGCCCCTTTTTACTTGGTCGTCGTTGCGGCAGGGAATGTCCGTGGTGATTTTAATGTTGGAAAAGGCGGCTATGATTTACTGACAGATTTGGCCGCTGCTAAAAATACATTGACTGTCGCTGCAGTAAATGAAGTGCCAGAATATAATGGACCTTCCAGTGTATTGATGTCTGATTTTAGTAGTTGGGGCCCAACAGATGACCGCCGCATAAAACCAGATATTTCCGGTCAAGGTGTTCAAGTGCTTTCCAGCGTTGCCCACGATGTTGGTTTTAATAATGAAGGGAACATAGTGACTGATAATTATCAAAATTACAATGGAACTTCAATGGCTTCACCAAATGTGGCTGGAAGTTTATTGCTTCTGCAGGAGTTGGGTTCAGATTTAAATGATGGGCAATTTTTGAAATCAGCGACGCTCAAGGCGATTGCGATTCACACTGCCCGTGAAACAGGTGATAATATTGGACCAGATCCAAGATTTGGTTGGGGCCTTTTAAATACAGGTGCCGGTGCTCAATTAATGATTGAAGATAATGGTGCGGAAGAAAACACAAAATCATACCAAGAGGTATCCCTTGATGAGGGCGGTTCATTCATACAATCAGTAACAGCTCAGGGAGGCGACACTCCAGTAAAAGTAACTATTGTCTGGACAGACCCAAGTGGTTCAACCCAGAGTTCAGATGAACTTGATGACACCACACCGCGATTGGTAAATGACCTCGACCTTACCCTGGCAGGTGATGGTATTTTAAAAGAAACGCCTTGGAAAATTGACGGCCCCGAAAGTACAGATGTTACTCAGGGTAATAATAGCGTGGATAACGTTGAGCAAGTTTATGTTGATGATGCCGCCGAAGGTGAAGTGTTTGAAATTGAAGTAACTCACAAAGCAAACCTTCAAAGCGGTTCCCAAGATTTCAGTATTGTGATCAGTGGCGTTCAAAATGCCGATCCGGCTGCCTCGACAGAAAATGTGAAACTGAAAGGCTTCAGTCTTTATCCAAATCCCGCTGATGCTGAATTTCATTTAACCCTCGGGCAGTCTTCAGGTGATGTTGATGTTGCCATCTATGACCTTCAAGGTCGTCAGGTGATGACAAAACAATTTCAAGGCACTTCAAATTTTGATCAAATGGTCAACATTCAATCTTTGAGCAAAGGTGTTTACTTTGTAAAAGTCAAGGCCAACGGAACCCAAGGTACACGGAAGCTCATTGTAAAATAACTTTGTGAAAGCAAAATTTAGAATTAAAAAACCCGCCTTTTGAGCGGGTTTTTTTAGTTTCAAATCTTCTGTTAGGCGATCAGGGCTGGCTAGTCTTAACTTTCTTTCCCATCCACAAAGTCCTGTAAATAAGAAAATTTTTCAGTCAATTCACCGTTTTTGGTAATTTGAGCGCGTTTTAAAATACCTTCAGGGTCATTGTGCACAATTGCCGGTAAAACTTCATTAAAAAACATTTCGCCAAAACCATCGCTGGCATCTTTTGGTAATTCACAGGGCAAATTGTCAACAGCCATAACCGTGATGGCACCTTTAGCGTTAAAATCAACTTCTGATTCTGTCACTGGGTCATAGCCATAAAATGGATATTCAATTGTTGCTGGCCGAATTGTGGAAGCCACTGGGCCGTCAATATCGCAGGTTATATCGGCCACCAGATTTATGTTAAAATCCACTTTTTTTGCGTCTTCGCGCGTAAATAAATAAGGATTCCCCTCGCCATAAAAATGTCCGGTGATCAAAAAATCCGTCACTTTGGCAAAGCGCATAAAATTAGATTTGAAACGCTCGGGATGATTGTAAAACTCTTTTTTCGAAATGTGGCTTCCGTCTTTCTTTTGGTTGTAATCTGAAAAATCAATCTGACAGAAGACAGGTTCATCATAATCTGAAGAAAGGTAGTTCTCCACATTCACTTCCCTGATTTTTAAATACTCCAGGATTTCCCGTGCGCCATAAGCAACTTTTCCCCTTCCGGTCAAGGTGATTTTTAAATTTGCTAGTTTTACGTGTTCACTCAAAGCTTTTTTGACGGCTTCATAATCCGCTAAATTTTCAACCTTTGGCAAGTCAAAAATTTTCCCGCGTTTTCCAAAAGCCCGAAAACCGTTATAGACACCCACGATTCCAGCATAGCGTCCAAAGCCTATTAATCGTGAACCCCGTTTATCAGTCAAGGTTTCGTGATCGAACAGGTTGATGTTTTTTTCCAAAATTTTTTGTAAAAGTTCTCTGTTATAAGGCTGTTTTTTAATGGTGTGTGAAAAGAAAAAGTAATCTTTATTCGGGATTAAATTTTCAACCGGGACTTCTTTAACACCTATCAATACATCGCATTTACTCAAATCTTTTGATAGTTTTATCCCTTTATCTTCATAATCACCATCTCTGAAAATCCTAATGTCCGAAGGTTCAACAACAATTTCCAGGTCTGGATATTTTTGGTTGATCGTGTAGAGTTGTTCTGGCGTAAAAACAACCCTTCTATCCGGTGGTGTTTTACGTTCTTTAATAATGCCTATCTTCATACTGCTTGCTTTTTTCTTTTCTTAAAATTCAGTTCTGCTGGTTTTTTTCAAGATAAAATAAAGAAAAGTTTTAAAAAATTCAATCCCGGCTGATCACCTTAATTGTCTTTTTCACTTTCCCTGCCCGTTTTCGGGCCTCATCTAAATCAGGGTCCACAATGGTGACGTGGCCCATTTTCCGGAACGGCCGGGTGATTTTTTTGCCATATATATGAGGCACCACGCCTTTCAGGTTCATAATTTCGGCGATGTGTTCATAGTGAACTTGGCCTTCGTGATTTTCGTCGCCCACAAGATTGACCATCACCCCACCAACTTTGCTATCTGTGTTTCCAAGCGGCAAATCAAGAATAGCGCGGATGTGCTGTTCAAACTGATTGGTGAAAGCTGCCTCTATGCTATAATGTCCGCTATTGTGTGGGCGCGGCGCAACTTCATTGACAAGGATTTCATCATCTTGGGTTTGAAATAATTCAACCGCGAGAAGTCCCACGTGCTCAAAAGCTTCCGAAACTTTTTTAGCCGTGTCGCGTGCTTTTTTTGCGACCTCAGGTGCGATTCGTGCCGGACAAAGCACATATTCCACTTGATTTGCTTCCGGGTGAAATTCCATTTCCACAACCGGATAAGTTTTTACTTCGCCAGAAGGCCTTCTCGCCACAATGACCGCGAGTTCATTTTTAAAATCAATTTTTTTTTCGGCCAGGCAAGGCCTTTTGGGCAACGGGATCAAGTCTTCTTCCTCACGGATCATACTTACACCTTTGCCGTCATAACCGCCCATCGTGCTCTTCCACACAAAAGGAAAATCCCATTCCTTGCGGATAACCGATTCATTGAGATTTGCCTTTTCAGGATAGACCTCAAAATCTGCTGTTGGGATGCCGTGGTTTTTATAAAATTGTTTTTGAATTCCTTTATTCTGGATCGTGCGCAAGGTTTTACTGCTGGGATAGACCGCTTTTCCTTCTTTTTCCAAAGCTTCCAAGGCGTCAACATTCACCGTTTCAATCTCAAAAGTCAGCACATCCACTTTTCGGCCAAATTTGAGAACTGCATCATAATTGGTGAGTGGGCCTTCTTCAAAATGATTGCAGGCAATGCGGCAAGGTGCTTCGGGATTAGCATCCATAACATAAGTCTGAATGTCAAATTTTCGCGTTTCATAAAGCATCATCTTCCCAAGCTGGCCACCGCCGAGGATTCCTAACTTAAAATCTGAAGAAAAGAAATTCTGCATAGTTTGTCCGTTAATCGGTTGAAGTTCCACAAAGCTAAATCTTTCCGATAGAAAAAGCGAATTGATTCCGTGTTAAATTAAGTAAACCTTATCTTTGTACTCACAATTTTTAAGCACAATTCCTGGAATTGCTTTGCTTTAAAAATGAAAGACAGGAATAAGCAACACAAGCACTAAAATTTCTGATAATTTTACCATTAGTTTGCCAATGATGCAAAATCTAAAGTTGAAATTTGTATATCATTTAAACCTATAAATTAAAATGAAAAACATTGTTTTATTTGGTCCACCAGGTGCAGGAAAAGGCACACAGGCCGAGATTTTAAAAACCGGTTATCAACTCGTGCACATTTCCACAGGCGACGTTTTTCGTTATAATATGAAAAATGAAACTGAATTGGGAACACAGGCAAAATCCTTTATCGACGATGGAAAGCTGGTCCCCGATGAGGTTACGATAAAGATGCTCAAGGCTGAAGTTGAGAAAAACCCAGAAACAAAGGGCTTTATTTTTGATGGGTTTCCGCGCACACGTCCGCAAGCTGAAGCGTTGGATAAATTGATGCAGGAAATGGACAGCTCGATCAGTGCGATGGTGGCTTTGGAAGTCGATGATGAGGTGCTTGTGAAGCGATTGCTGGAACGCGGCAAATCTTCCGGAAGGAAAGACGACGCTAATGAAGGCGTTATCCGCAAGCGCATAAAAGTCTATTATGAAGAGACAGCGATTTTAAAATCCTATTACAAAAAACAAAATAAATTTTACGGCATTGATGGCGTTGGCAGCATCGATCAAATCACGCAACGTCTCGCACAAGTGATTGATAAATTATAAAAGGCAGGCGAAAAACCACTTCCTTGACAGTATTGAAAACAGATAATTTATCATTTATTTGGGCGTGACCCCGAGTACTCGGGGGTCGGGCCTGCCTCTGCCGACAGGCAGGCTGTCGGCAGTCGCTTTTTTTTGCTGAAAAAGCAAAAAAAGAGCTTCGATCCCGAATTTTCGGGACCTCGATCCCTCACGCAGAAAACCTTGATTAAACCAAAATATTTTAGGATAAAAAAATGTCTCATCCATTAAATAACCCACCAATAGACTTATGAAAGAAGGAAAATTTATTGATTACGCAAAAATCCACGTAGAATCCGGTCGTGGTGGTGGCGGAAGTGCACATCTGCGCCGCGAAAAATTTGTAGAAAAAGGCGGCCCTGATGGTGGCGATGGCGGTCGCGGTGGCCACATTGTTATCCGTGGAAATGAAAATTTATGGACACTTTATGAATTTAACTTCCGGCGGCATTTTCGCGGTGGCCACGGCGGCGATGGCAGTAAACAGCGCAGCACCGGCGCACAGGGAAACGATCAAATTATTGACGTTCCAGTTGGAACCGTTGTGCGGAATACCGATTCAGACAAGGTGATCGAAGAAATCACTGAAAATGGTCAAGAACTCGTGATCCTTGAAGGCGGCCGGGGCGGCCGGGGAAACACGCATTTCAAATCGTCCACCAGGCAAACCCCGCGCTTCAGTCAACCGGGTGAAGCCGGCGAGGAAAAAGACATCACGCTGGAATTGAAAGTTTTGGCAGACGTTGGCTTGGTAGGTTTTCCCAATGCAGGAAAATCCACCTTACTTTCTGTGATTACTGCCGCCAAACCAAAAATTGCCGATTATGAATTCACGACTTTAAAACCAAACCTCGGCATTGTGGAATACCGAGATTACCAAAGTTTTGTCGTGGCTGATATTCCAGGGATAATTGAAGGTGCAGCCGAAGGAAAAGGATTGGGGTTCAGGTTTTTGCGACATATTGAACGCAATTCAACCTTGCTTTTCGTCATTCCCTGCGATGCCGACGATATCAGAAAACAATATGATATTTTGTTAGACGAGCTCGCGCGCTACAGCCCTGAATTGATGGATAAAGAACGCTTTCTGGTAATTTCAAAATGCGATATGCTCGATGACGAACTCAAACAAGAACTGGATGACGAGTTAAAAAAGGACTTTAAGCAAATTCCTTACAGATTTATTTCAGCTGTTTCAAGTCTCGGCTTAACGGAATTGAAAGACGAACTCTGGGAAATTTTAAACCGAAAACCCAAAGGATTGGAAGAGTAGGCGCTAAAGTCAAATCCTGTCATTAGCCCCGGCGGGACAAGTTCTGAAAAATTCTTATATCTTTCGATTACTGTCATTCTGAAAAATTCCGACCACCGGAAGGAATTTTTTCAGAATCTCTCTATTTGAAATAATTTTTTTTGGACTAAATCTTATTAACCAAAATGAAATCCTGAATCCACTTTGTTACGCTAGCGCTGTGCAAAGCGGGTCAGGATGACAATGGCAGGGAGAATTATCCTTCTGAAAAATCGAAACAGCGAGAGTAATTTATTCAAAATTTGGTCAGTTAATATAGGAGATTTTACGACCTAAGTTTTTACAAACCGAGAGAAGATCCTGAATAATTTCTGTTTCACTGTATTGCGTAGAAATTTTCAGGATGACAGTGGCAAAGGTGGTTTGTATTGCGTCAAAATATGTGACAAATTTTCAAAAAATTACACCCTCACATCAAAAAATCCTTACATCAGCAGATTATCAAATTATCAAATCAACACATCAACCTACTTCCATTCAAAAACCTTCCTATCAGAGGCCAGACTAACGTCAGCAAAAATCATCTCAGCTTCTTCACGGTATTTTTCGCGGTTTTTATAACGCGCTGAAAAGTGACCTAAAATAAGTTCCTTAACATTCGATTTTTTGGCAATGACAGCAGCTTCTTTGGCGGTACTGTGTTTTGTTTTTTCGCACAAATCTGAATGTTTTTCCAGAAAAGTAGATTCGTGATAGAGAAAGTGAACGTCTTTCAGTTGTTTGGCCATTTCCGGTTGATAACGGGTGTCGCTGCAAAAAGCATAACTTTTCGGGTCTTCCGGTGGCTCGGTGAGTTCTTCATTTGGAATTACTTTACCGTTGGAAAGTGTAATGTCTTTTCCTTTTTTGATGCTTTTATAATAGGCAATGTCTATATCATAAGCTTCAGCTTTTTCCACTAAAAGCGTCCGGTCTTTTGGTTTTTCACGGAACAAAAATCCATTGGTATAAACCCGGTGATCAAGCGGAATGGTTTCCACACTCAAAGTACTATCCTCAAAAATAAGTTCAGGGGTTTTCTTGTCCAACTCGTGAAAACGCAGGGGATAACTGGTCCAGGCTTTTCCATATTTTTGTTGAAGTAAAATAATTTCTTTGATCCCTTTAGGCCCAAAAACGTGCAGTTCTTCTTTTCGGCCATGTAAACTGAAAGTATTTAAAAGCCCAATAAGTCCAAAAAAATGATCGCCGTGCAAGTGCGAGATGAAGATATGCTTGATGCGCGAAAACTTCACTTTTTGCCGCCGAAGCTGGATTTGTGTCCCTTCCGCACAATCAATGAGCATCATTTTGCCGCCAATTTCCAGAATTTGGGAAGTGGCAAAACTGTTGCTGCGCGGGGTTGCAGCGTGGCAACCTAAAATTTGAAGTTTCATCATAGGTTCAACTTGTTTTAAAATGCACCCAGATCACGCTCAATATCTTCCATCTGGATGACATCTTCGGCTTCTCGAAGCGTGGGAACGACCATTAATTCAGGTGGAAGGTGTTCAATATCAATCGTGTCGTTGATCAACACAAAAGACTTTCCATCTGCGCGGTGCTCATTTGATAATTTTAAAAAACCCAAGAGTTGATCCAGTTGAAGTTTGCCATATTTCGTGATGTTCACAATCACATTTTTATCCTTTAGATGGCGATAACCCTGATTGGCGAGATAATTTGAAAAATATTTAATATCGCTTTTTTCGTCCTCAACGAGGATATAATTTTCTTTTCGGTCGATTTTCATTTTTGTTTGATTTTTGAGGCCAATAAATAAATAACAGCCATTCTGACGGCGACACCATTTTCAACTTGGTCGAGGATTATGGCTTGATCAGAATCGGCAACTTCGCTTGTCAATTCTACGCCGCGGTTGATCGGCCCCGGGTGCATCACTGTGATAAGTTTATCGACAGATTTTAAAATTTTTCTGTTCAATTGGAATTGCGCGGTATATTCCCGAATGCTGGGAAAATAACTCGCGTCCATCCGTTCGTTTTGAACGCGCAGCATATTGGCGACATCGCACCAGGCTATGCTTTCGCGTAAATTTGTACTGACTTCCACGCCCAGGTTTTCAATGTATTTTGGAATGAGCGAAACCGGCCCACAAACGCGAACGGAAGCGCCTTGTTTTTTGAGGGCAAATATATTGCTCAAAGCCACGCGGCTGTGCAAAATATCGCCGACGATCAAAACTTTTTTTCCGCCGACTTCGCCCAGGTTTTCCCTAATGGAATAAGAATCCAGCAAAGCTTGGGTGGGATGTTCGTGTGTGCCGTCGCCAGCGTTGATGATGCTGGAATTGACGTGGCGTGAGAGAAAAACACCCGCGCCTGGACTGGGATGACGCATCACGACCATATCAATTTTCATACTCAAAATATTGTTGACCGTGTCTATTAGGCTTTCGCCTTTTTCTACCGATGAAGAAGAGGCTGAAAAATTGATTGTATCGGCGCTGAGACGCTTTTCAGCCAACTCAAAGGACAGTTTTGTGCGTGTGCTGTTTTCAAAAAACAAATTTGCGATACTAATGTCGCGTAGAGATGGCACTTTTTTTATCGGTCGGTTGAGGACTTCTTTAAAGTGATCGGCCGTTTCAAAAATCAATTGGATGTCTTGAAGGTTCAATTGCTTAATGCCCAATAAATTATTGACGCTCAAATTACTCATCAGCTTCTTGATTTATGAGGTAAACCGAATCTTTACCTTCGTTTTCCTTCCAATTCACTTTCACACGTTCGCGGTTGATGGCATCGACTTGGCAACCGTTATAATCGGGTTGAATGGGTAAATTGCGGCTAAAACGCCGGTCGATCAATGTCAATAATTCAATTTCTTGCGGGCGTCCAAAAGATTGAATTGCCGTTAATGCCGCGCGGATGCTGCGACCTGTATAAAGAACATCATCAATAAAGATCACGCGTTTTGATTCTACCAGAAAATCGATTTTTGTTTTATTAGCTTCCAAAGGTTTTCCGCTGCGGCGAAAATCATCACGGAAAAATGTTATGTCCAGTTTTCCAACATCCAAGTTTTTGACAGCATATTTATCACGCAACACCTGGGCAAGCCGATCGGCCAGAAAAGTACCGCGCGGCTGAATCCCGATCAATACCGAATCTGAAAAATCCTGATGGGTTTCAATGAGTTGACAGGACAACCGATGAAGGATGATGTGGATTTGCTCTGAGGATAGTAAGAGTTTTTGGCTCATTTCAGGCGGTTTCAATATTCCGTTCAGAAAAACAAAAGTAACTATTTTTTTGATGCCAGCGATACCGATATAAAACTAACCTAAACAAAGCTTGAGTTTAAAAATCAAGGTATTTGAAAATTTGATCGTTTACTAAATCTTAAAAAATTTGATCTATTTTTAAAAGTAGTTGATTAAGGCAGGTTTTTTGTTATTTTTATAAAAAGAAAAATTTTATGAAAAAGAAGATAATTTTATTTATAGTCCTGTCCGGCCTTTTGGTTTCTTGCGGTGGGCCAAAAGCTTTTTTTGATTATAAGGAAGACGCGGATTTTCAAACATACCAGAAATTCGATTTTTATAAGGACCTTAAAACAGATATGCAGCAATTTGATGAGCAGCGTTTTAAACGGTCGATTGACAGTGTCTTGAACAAAAAAGGTTTAGAACCTTCCAAAAAACCGGACTTTAAAATTGATTTTTTCGCTGAATATTTTAGAAGCAGCGGCGGACGATCAAATGTGGGTGTATCAATCGGCGGGCTTTATGGCAATGTTCCTGTTGGCGGCCAAAAGCTTTACATTTCCATCACGGTGAATTTTATTGATTCAAAAACAGACGAACTATTCTGGCAAGCTGTGGTCGAAGGTTCTTTGACCAATAAATTGAGGCCTCAGGAACGCGCAGATTTTTTACATAAACTAGCAAAAAAAGCGCTGTCAAAATATCCACCTGAAAACTAAAGAAGATCACGCATAAATTTTAAGATAAAACCTCACGCATAGCTTTGGCTTTGAGCAAGCATTCTTCATATTCCTGTTCGGGAATTGATTTTGCCGTGATCGCGCCGCCAACAGGTGCGGAAAGACATTTTTTTTCGGCATTATAAAGAATGCTTCTGATGACCACATTAAAATCAAAATCGCCATTTGGCGAGAAATAGCCAATGCTTCCGCTGTAAAGCCCGCGTTTGAAGGATTCTAATTTTTCAGTAATTTGCATCACAGAAATCTTTGGCGCGCCGGTCATACTGCCCATCGGGAAAGTGGTTTTTAATAGATCGACCGGTGAGACCCCATTGCCGATTTCTGATGAAACCGTGGAAATAAGTTGATGTACCTGGGGAAAGGAATACAGGCCACACAATTCTTTTACGTTTACGCTGCCCTTTTTTGCCGTTCTGGAAAGGTCGTTGCGCACTAAATCGACAATCATAATATTTTCTGCGCGTTCTTTTTCATCGGTTTGCAGTTTTGCCGCAATTTCTGAATCGTTTTCTAAATCTAAATCCCGCCTGGCCGTTCCTTTGATGGGTTGGGAAATGCTTGTTGATTGATTTTTTTGAAGATAACGCTCTGGACTGGCGCAAAGGCTAAAATTATTCCCGTTCCTTAAAAAAGCTGAAAAAGGTGCTTTTGAAATCGTGTTGAGGTCATCATAAATTTGAAATGGATTGATGCTACATTTTTCGGCAAAGAATTCCATACAAAAGTTTGCTTCATAACAATCACCGCGATGGATGTGCCGCTGCAATTCACCGATTTTGTTTAAGTAGTCGGTTTTTGAAATGTTGGTTAAAAGTGGGGAAGGGGCTTTCCTTGTTTGAGGAAGTTTCTGTTGATTTAGGATTTCTTCAAAATCTTCTTCGATTTCATCATCCACCATTTTTAAATAGTGAAAAATCAAAGTATCAGCCTTGATGAAAATTAATTTTTTGGGCTGAAAGAAAAAAAGCTCGGGGAATTCTGTTCGGTCCGAATTTTTAGAACTTAAATTTTCCACACTGTTCTTGAGGTCATAGGTCAAATAACCAAACAACCAATCCTTACTTCGGCTTTGGTAATCTTCTAAATCGTCGAAGGCGTGGTGAAAATCTGTTTGTAGGGAAGTAAATCCATCGACGGCAAGTGCCGCGTCAAAATTAGAATACTGATCCTGATGTTCATTTGAATCCAAAAAACAAATCTCTGAAAACTGTTGCGACCAAGTCAAAAGATTACTTTTAATCCCATTTAAAGAATTGATTTTGAAAGTTTTAATAGTCCGCATTAAGTGAAATTGAATTTGAATGGGCTTGCAAAATGATAATTTTTCTACGTTTTCAAAAGTAGTCAACCAATATTCTTTAAGGCTTAAAATAAAGAAAAATCATTAGACCCTGAGAACTTTAAATCAGCTTGCGGTGAATAAATCGTTTATTCTCCGCAAAATTTGCGGCGAATAACTTATTTTTACATCTCAAGAATTATTGTATTTAAAAATAGTAACCGATGAAACCTTATATCCATCAAAAAGCTAATTGGCCTGATTTTAAATGGCGTGACAAGGAATTTGTCAGCTTGATTGGTGAAGTCAGAGGCCTTCAGGGAAAAGTCATTGGTAAAATGGAAGCACTTGGGTTTGATTTAAAAAAAGAGGCTAATCTTGAAACCCTAACGCTGGATGTTATTAAATCGACCGAAATTGAAGGTGAAATCTTAAATCCAGCCCAGGTGAGATCTTCCTTGGCGAGAAGATTGGGTATTGAGATCGAAAAGAGTGTTTATTCTGAAAGAAATGTAGATGGCGCCGTGGATTTATTGTTGGATGCCGTAAAGAATTTTAATTCAGATTTAACCAAAGAACGCCTTTTTGATTGGCACTCATCCCTTTTCCCAACAGGCCGCAGCGGAATGTTTAAAATTAAAGTGGCTATGTGGCGTGAAGATAAGTCTGGACCAATGCAAGTCGTTTCTGGCGCAATGGGTAAAGAGAAGGTTCACTTTGAAGCGCCCAGTTCAAAACGCATAGAAGCAGAAATGGATCAATTTTTAGAGTGGTTCAACTCAGATCAATCATTAGATCCGGTTTTGAAAGCCGGCATAGCACATTTGTGGTTTCTCACGTTACACCCTTTTGAAGACGGGAACGGAAGGATTGCACGTGCAATTACAGATATGCAATTAGCGCGGGCCGATGGGATTTCAAAACGGTATTATAGTTTGTCTTCACAAATCAGGAAACAGCGCAAACAGTATTATAAAATACTTGAAAAATCCCAACAAGGTCCTCTGGATATTACTGAGTGGTTAATGTGGTTTTTCGATTGCCTGATCAATTCTTTATTATCCTCAGAGACTATTTTAGAAAAAGTGCTATTTAAACACAACTTTTGGAACCAGTATGCACCTGAAGTCAATAATGATAGACAAAAAAAAATGCTCAATAAACTGCTGGACGGTTTTGATGGGAAACTGACATCTTCCAAATGGGCAAAAATCACAAAATGTTCAACTGACACGGCTTTGAGGGATATTCAAGATCTGATAA